>Ga0214919_10011166_pt1 | contig 11227 bp, 9 predicted proteins | sample LL1503_MetaG_FD_177994 | JGI IMG/M metagenome (GOLD analysis project Ga0214919, IMG submission 177994) | Freshwater microbial communities from Lake Lanier, Atlanta, Georgia, United States - LL-1503 | ecosystem: Environmental > Aquatic > Freshwater > Lake | place: USA: Georgia | collected 2015-03-15
CTTTTTGGGCCAGCCCATCGATGACACCGTTGCCAACGATGTAATGGCACAGTTGTTAACACTGGAGTCTATGGATCCAGATCGCGACATCATGATCTACATCAACTCACCTGGTGGCTCATTTACCGCTCTCACCGCAATTTATGACACGATGCAGTTTGTTCGCCCCGATATCAGCACAATCTGTCTCGGTCAGGCCGCCTCTGCTGCAGCCGTGATCCTTGCAGGTGGTGCTAAGGGAAAGCGCTATGCACTCGAGCACTCACGCATCTTGATTCACCAACCATCATCTGAGGGTGGTGGGCAGGCATCTGATGTTGAGATTCAAGCCAAAGAGATTGCACGTATTGCACGTTTGCAAGAAGAGCTTCTTGCACGCCACGTCGTTAAATCAGCGGCCGAGATTGAGAAAGATATTGAGCGTGACAAGATTTTGACTGCTGCGGAAGCAGTTGAGTACGGAATCATTGATCAGGTGTTGGCTTCTCGAAAGGCCAAGCCAGTTAAGTAGTATTTATCTATGAAACTATTTGAGGCGGGATCCCTTTGGTCATACAGGGGGTACCGTCTCTTTTGGTATAACACCACCATATTTGTCATAGGTGCGTCGGCATTTCCAATTGCACTTGCAGTGACGGTCTTAGATGCAGGTGGTACTGCGACGACACTGGGCTTGATTTTAGGTGCCCGAGTCTTATCGGCGGTTCTCTTCGCACCTTTTGCTGGCGTTTGGTCTGATCGTTTACCGCGCAAACAAGTAATTATTGCATCTGATCTTTTTCGTGCGGTTCTTGTCTTCGGAATGGTTTTTATATCAGCCCCAAAACTTCCCCATTTTTTATTGGCGGCAGCTGTTTTCTTAATGGGAATCGGAGATGCATTTGGCATGGCATCGGCAGGCGCGATCATGCCTTCTCTATTGCCAGAGGATAAACTACCTGCAGGAAATGTTGCACGTGGCATCGTTGTGCGATCAGCGACAATCATCGGCCCTGGAATCGGGGGAGTATCAGTCTTTCTTATTGGAGGTCGGCTGACATTTCTATTTACCGCTATCGCATTTGCTGCTGGAACCTACTTTCTTACTCAGATAAAAGAAGACATCAACTCTGATAAAAAAGCCCGCGAGCCTTTTATGGTCGAAATGCGCGAAGGGTTGCGAACTGTCTGGGAGATTCCATGGATTGGCGCGATGATTGTTATGGCTTCGATTCAATTGATGGTCGTGCTTGCTGCAGAAAACGTCTTACTTCCGGTAATTACCCGGCGCGAGTTTGGAACCTTCACAGCATTTGCGCTCTCGGCCGCAGCTTTTTCAATCGGTGGAGTAATTTCAGCCATTGCCTGTATCAAACTCAAGATCAAGCACCAAGGTCGGTTCTGCGTACTTGTTTGGATGCTCCTAGTGATTACGACACTCGCGCTGGCATTTCCAATTTCGCAATCCTTTGTAGTTATTGCATATCTACTTGCTGGTTTTTCGGTCGGTCCGTGGGAGGCGTTCTGGAACTCGGCGATCCAACGCGAAGTCCCACGCGAATTACAGGGACGGGTTTTTAGTATCGATCATATGGGCTCGGCGGGTTTGATGCCGCTCGGCATGGTCTTGGTAGGTCCGGCGGTAACTTTCTTTGGGGAGAAGGAGTTTTTAATCGGCGCTTCGATTTTTCATGTCCTAATCTGCTTGCTTGTTTTAGTAGTGCCAGGTGTTAAAGATATGAAAATGCCGCCGAAAACATCGTAATTATTCTCTCGGCGAACAGTTACAGGCACAAATACCAGGGCAAGAAAACCATTAAGAATCTAAACTTTAGCCATGACAAGAATCGGAGAAACTAGCGACCTGCTCAAGTGTTCCTTCTGCGGTAAAACTCAGAAGCAGGTAAAAAAACTTATTGCCGGCCCTGGCGTTTATATCTGCGACGAGTGCATCGAGCTCTGCAACGAGATCATTGTCGAAGAGCTCTCAGAAGCTACCTCACTTGGTTTAGCTGAACTTCCAAAGCCACAAGAGATATTTGAGTTCCTCGATCAATATGTCATCGGGCAAGATCGTGCCAAGAAATCACTATCAGTTGCGGTGTACAACCACTACAAGCGCGTTCAAGGTGGACATCGCGAAGATTCAATCGAATTAGCAAAATCAAATATCTTATTGTTAGGTCCAACGGGATGTGGTAAAACGTTGATGGCACAGACATTGGCGCGCATGCTCAATGTCCCATTTGCAATCGCCGATGCAACTGCACTCACCGAAGCTGGATATGTGGGCGAAGATGTTGAGAATATTTTGCTCAAACTTCTACAAGCCGCTGATTATGATGTTAAGAAAGCTGAAACAGGAATCATTTATATCGATGAAATCGATAAGGTCGCTCGCAAATCTGAGAACCCATCCATCACTCGCGATGTTTCAGGTGAAGGCGTTCAGCAGGCGTTATTGAAGATTCTTGAAGGAACGGTTGCATCGGTTCCACCACAAGGAGGGCGCAAGCACCCACACCAAGAGTTCATCCAAATCGATACGACAAATGTTTTATTTATCGTTGGTGGGGCATTTGCTGGCCTTGAAAAGATTATTGAATCCCGTAGTGGCAAAGCAGGAGTTGGCTTCAATGCAACGTTGCAGGATGCAACTCAAAAGAATCGTCGCGATATCTTTGCCGATGTCATGCCTGAAGATTTATTGAAGTTCGGAATGATTCCAGAGTTCATCGGCCGCCTTCCAGTTCTGACTAGTGTTGAAAACTTAGATAAGACGGCGTTAATGCAGATCCTCACCGAGCCTAAGAACGCTCTTGTAAAGCAGTATCAACGCCTCTTTGATCTAGATAATGTTGAGCTTGAATTTTCAGTCGATGCCCTTGATGCGATTGCAGATCTAGCTTTGATTCGCGGCACCGGAGCCCGTGGTCTACGCGCGATTATGGAGTCTGTACTTCTAGCTGTGATGTATGACGTACCGAGCCGCAGCGATATCGCAAAGGTCTTGGTTACTAAAGAGTGCATCGAAACGGGTTCGCAACCTGAGTTCATCCTTCATACGGGCGATATTCCAAAGCGTTCTCGAGGTCAAAAAGGTCAAGAGGAGAAGAGCGCATAATCTAGACTGCTCCGTATGTCCCGCGAACTAGCTTCCAGCTTTTCACCAGCTGATATCGAAGCAGCCCTGTATGAAAAATGGGTCGCCGCCGGATATTTCAAAGCTACTTCAACATCCACAAAACCCGCATTCACAATTGTTATTCCACCTCCTAACGTTACGGGCTCACTTCATATTGGACACGCCTTAGATCACACGTTGCAAGACACGCTTATACGAATGAAGCGCATGAAGGGCTTCGAAGCGCTGTGGCTACCTGGCATGGATCACGCCGGTATTGCAACTCAGAACGTTGTTGAAAAACAGTTAGCAACACAAGGCATAACGCGCCATGACTTAGGACGTGAAGATTTTGTTAAGAAAGTCTGGGAGTGGAAGGCAGAATCAGGCGGTGTGATTTTAGATCAGATGCGTCGCTTAGGTGATAGCGTCGATTGGTCGCGTGAGGCGTTCACAATGGATGCTGGCCTTTCAACTGCAGTACTTACAATATTTAAGAGGCTTTATGATCAAGGACTTATCTATCGTGCAGAGCGAATCATTAACTGGTGCCCACGTTGCCTCACAGCCCTCTCAGATATTGAAGTTGAGCACCAGGATGATGCAGGTGAGTTTGTTCAGGTTCGTTATGGAGAAGGCGATATTCAGATTACCGTTGCTACAACGCGAGCTGAAACAATGCTTGGTGATGGAGCAGTTGCAGTGCACCCCGATGATGTGCGCTATAAGGATTTAATTGGCAAGCAGGTTCTGTTGCCACTAGCTAATCGCTATATACCAATCATTGCCGATGAGTTGGTCGAGATGGATTTTGGTACAGGGGCTGTAAAAGTAACGGCGGCTCACGATCCTAATGACTTCGAAATGGCAATGCGCCATAACGTTCCATTCGTTGTCATCATGAACGAACACGGTGTTATGGATGGCTCTGGTACTCGCTTTGATGGCATGGATCGCTTCGATGCACGCAAGGCCGTTGTTGAAGCACTTCGCGCCGAAGGTCGCATCATGGATGAAAAGCGTCCATATATTCACGCCGTTGGTCACTGTTCTCGTTGTGAGATAACTATTGAGCCACGTTTATCAAAGCAGTGGTTCGTAAAAGTCGGACCCCTTGCAAAGGCTGCCGGAGATGCTGTGCGCGATGGTCGCGTAAAGATCGAACCAGATGAGTTAGCGCCGCGATATTTTGATTGGATCGACAACATGCATGACTGGTGTATTTCGCGCCAGTTGTGGTGGGGACATCGTATTCCGGTTTGGTATGGCCCTAACAATGAAGTTGTAGTTGTGGGCCCAGGTGAAGTTGCACCAGCTGGCTACACACAAGATCCAGATGTTTTAGATACATGGTTCTCATCTGCGCTTTGGCCATTTTCAACTCTGGGTTGGCCAACGCAATCCGATGATTTAAAGAAGTTTTACCCAACATCTGTCTTAGTAACTGGTTATGACATCTTATTCTTCTGGGTTGCACGCATGATGATGTTTGGCTTATTTGCAATGGATGGCGTTCAGCCATTCCACACAATCGCACTTCATGGTTTAGTACGCGATCAGTTCGGCAAGAAGATGTCGAAATCTAAGGGCAATACCGTTGATCCTATTGAGTTTATGGATAAGTACGGGGCCGATGCCCTGCGCTTTACGCTGGCACGCGGAGCTAATCCTGGTAAAGATCAAGCCCTAGCCGAAGACTGGATCGGTGGCTCACGTAACTTTGCGACAAAACTCTGGAATGCAACGCGCTTTGCAATGATGAACGGTGCAACTGTTGAGGGTGCTCTCCCTGATCTCTCTTCATTAAACGCCATAGATAGATGGATCTTGAACCGCTTATCGGAAACTATTTCAGAGGTCGATTCACTTCTAGAGCAGTACGAGTTCGCGCGTGCCTGCGAGCTCATGTATCACTTTGCTTGGGATGACTTATGCGACTGGTATTTAGAGCTCTCCAAGGAGAGCTTCTCATCGGGAGATTGCGCCGACACCAAACGGGTTTTGGGCTTTGTATTAGATCAACTCTTTCGCTTAATGCATCCGATTATGCCTTTTATTACTGAAACTATGTGGACTGCCCTGACTGGGGGAGAGTCTTTAGTCATTGCCCAATGGCCAGTTGCGCATCCAGATCACATCGATAAGAAGGCAGAAAAACTAATCGTCGAGCTTCAAGAGATTATTACCGATGTCCGCAGATTCCGTAATGATCAAGGCATCAAAACATCACAGAAAATCCCCGCCCGTTTTATAGCTCCGGCAAAGATTAATGAATATGCAGGTGCAATGGCCTTTGTTTTGCGCCTGGAACTAGGGGAGATTACACCGAGCGCGCACTGCGAAATTGGTGCAGTAAAAGTTGAGTTTGATTTAACTGGTTCAATCGACGTTGCAGCAGAGCGCGCACGTCTTGAAAAAGATTTAGCCACCGCGCAGAAAGATAAGCAAACAGCTGAAGTTAAGCTAAATAATCAAGGCTTCATGGCGAAGGCACCGGATTCAGTAGTCATTGAAATTCGTGAGCGTTTAGAAAAGACAACTGTCGATATACAACGAATTACTGGGCAGTTATCACAGCTTCCAAGCTCATGATTATCTCTCCCGATGATCAAGAGCGTGTAGATGCCATTGAGCAAGCCTTACTTGCTCGCTGGCCAGAAACTCGAATTGCACCAACAACCGAGCGCATTGCAGCCCTTGTTGATATTTTAGGTTCGCCTCAATTAACGTATCCAACGATTCATGTCGGTGGCACTAACGGCAAAACCACAACTTCGCGCATGATTGACTCACTTTTATTTGCACATGGCCTTCGTACTGGCCGTTTTACAAGTCCTCATCTTGAGACATACCGTGAGCGCATCGCAATTAATGGAGAGCCTATTGATCCAAAGGATTTAATCTTTGCTTACAACGACATCGCTGCATATCTAGATCTCATTGATACTAAGTTCAACGATCCCATATCTTTCTTTGAGGCCGTTACAGCACTTGGTTTTGTCGCATTTGCCGAACACCCCGTAGACGTTGCTGTCATTGAAGTGGGCATGGGCGGGGAATGGGATGCAACAAATGTTGTCGATGCCGATGTATCGGTCCTAATGCCAATTGGCTTTGATCACATGGAGTACTTAGGTCACACTCTTTATGAGATTGCGGCTACAAAAGCGGGCATTATTAAAGAGGGTGGATTCATCGTGTTGGCCCAGCAAGAGCCAGAGGCTGCAAAAGAGTTGATTCGCAAGGCCGCCGAAGTCGGCGCCGATGTCGTGCGCGAAGGTATCGAATACTGCGTTGCATCACGGGCAGTTGCAGTTGGGGGACAGTTGATCACTATTACTGGCCTGCACGATACGTATGACGATATCTTCCTACCATTACACGGCAAGCACCAGGGGGCTAACGCTGCAAGTGCACTCGTGGCCGTTGAAGCCTTCTTTGGTGATCAACCATTGGATATTGAAGCAGTACGGGCCGGTTTTGCCGCCGTTACTTCACCTGGACGCTGTGAGGTTGTACATCGCGACCCCACAATAATTTTAGATGCCGCTCATAATCCTCATGGCGCTAAGGCACTCGCTGAGACGTTAACTAACGAGTTTAACTTCGATGAGATCATCGCAGTTGTAGGCGTATTTGGGGATAAAGATGCCACTGGAATCTTGCAGGAGCTCGAGCAAATCGTTGACCATGTCATTGTTACACAGAGCTCATCGACGCGCGCAATGAGTTCAGGGGAGTTAGAAAAGATTGCATCCACAGTTTTTGGCCATGATCGGGTATTTGAACTCAGTAATTTAGAATCCGCCATTGATCGCGCAGTAACCGATGCAACTCGTCCTTTAAGTGAGGATACAATTGGAATTATCATGACTGGTTCGGTCGTGACTGTTGGTGAAGCGCGAAGCTATCTACGAAAGAAGTTCACACAATGAGAGCTCTTGGTGCTTCGGTATTAGTCATGGAGGCTTTGACTTTAGGATTTGCAATTCTGCTTGCGATCAAAGATCAGTCAACGGCTGGAATTATCTACGGCTCAATTATCTCGCTACTTTTATTCTTAACGGCCGGACTTCTCAAGCGACATTCAGGTTTTTATATCGGCTCGGTGCTGCAGATTTTCATGATCGCCTTTGGCTTTTTCGTCCCATCCTTTTTCATTATGGGGGTGATTTTCATCGGGCTATGGGCTGCGGCCATTATCGTGGGGCGAAAGGGCGAGGCCGCTCGCGCAGCCCATCTGGCTTCCCAAGCGCAAAAGGGCTAATACACTAGGTGAGTGAATACAGAGAAAACACTGATCCTTGTAAAGCCTGATGGCGTTGCCCGTGGCTTAGTTGGCGAAGTTATCTCCCGCATCGAAAGTAAGGGATATGCCATCGATGCTGTGCGCATGCTTAAGGCAGATCGTGCGCTACTCGAAAAACATTACGCCGAACATATCGGCAAGCCTTTTTACGAACCATTAGTTGAGTTCATGATGTCTGGTCCAATCGTTGCCATCGTTGCATCAGGTAACCGCGTCATTGAGGGCTTCCGCTCACTTGCCGGTGTCACGGACCCAACCCTTGCCGCACCTGGCACAATTCGTGGAGACTTAGCACGAGATCAAGGCACCAAAGTTGTAGAGAATATTGTGCACGGATCGGATTCACCTGAATCTGCTGTGCGCGAGATTGAAATTTTCTTCCCCAAATAATCAAGGAGCATAAAAGATATGAGCGTACAGAACAGAATGTCATTTATCGGCCGTGATATGGCCGTTGATTTAGGAACAGCAAACACGCTTGTCTATGTGCGCGGACGTGGGATTGTTTTGAATGAGCCATCAGTCGTTGCCGTCAACCAAGATACCGGTGGAATTTTAGCCGTTGGTCTTGAGGCTAAGAAGATGATTGGCCGTACTCCTGGAAATATCGTTGCTATCCGTCCCCTTAAAGATGGCGTAATCGCCGACTTTGAAACTACCGAGCGCATGTTGCGCTACTTCATCCAAAAAGTTCACCGTCGTCGCTATTTAGCCAAGCCTCGAATCGTCGTTTGTGTTCCATCTGGTATCACAGGTGTTGAGCAGCGTGCTGTAAAAGATGCCGCATATGCAGCTGGTGCTCGTAAGGTTTATATTATTGAAGAGCCAATGGCAGCTGCTATCGGAGCCGGACTTCCAATTCACGAACCAACTGGAAACATGGTCGTAGATATCGGTGGTGGTACAACTGAGGTTGCAGTTATTTCACTTGGCGGAATCGTTTGCTCCTTATCAATCCGTGTTGGCGGTGACGAACTCGATCAATCGATTATTAACTGGGTTAAGCGTGAATTCTCACTACTTTTGGGAGAGCGCACCGCTGAGGAGATCAAGATGGCAATTGGATCGGCTTATCCATTAGCCGGGGAAAACGACGCTGAAATCCGAGGCCGCGACTTAGCAACTGGCCTGCCAAAGACAATCGTTGTTTCAGCTGCCGAAATTCGCAAGGCGATTGAAGAGCCAGTCAATGCAATCATTAATGCGGTAAAGAGCACGCTCGATAAGACCCCACCAGAACTTGCATCCGATCTTATGGATCGCGGAATTGTTTTAACTGGTGGCGGAGCATTATTGAAGGGCCTTGATGAGCGTCTTCGCAAAGAGACTGGAATGCCAATTCACGTTGCAGAGCGTCCACTCGATGCAGTTGTTGAAGGCTCTGGTAAGTGCATCGAAGAGTTTGAAGCCTTAGAGAAGGTCTTAATCTCCGAACCTCGTCGATAGGGTCTTCAAGAGATGCGTAAGGGCAGTGAAGGTCGAAGCCGACTGCTTTTAATCACCCTTATCGTAACTGCACTTTTTCTTATCACTCTTGATCTGCGTGGTGTTGGCATACTCGAAGGTGCACGTCAAGGTACGCAGACGATTCTCTCGCCCTTCCAGCGCGCAGGAAACGTAGTACTCACACCATTTAAAAATTTCTTTTCAGATATTACTCACTTAGGACGAACCCGTAATCAAATTGAAGAGCTGCGCGCTGCTAACAATTCATTAAAGGCACAGTTAGCAAATCGAAAAAATGCCGATGGACAGTTAGGTCAGTTAAAGAGCATTTTAGATTTAGCTGGTACTGCTGGATTTAAAGTTGTTAATACTCGCGTTATTAGTCAAGGAGCTAGTCAATCTTTTGCACAGACAATAACAATCGATGCTGGATCAAATGCTGGAATTAAAAAGAACATGACTGTCCTTTCAGAGTTTGGCATTGCCGGAGTAGTTAAAGATGTCTATCCCAATTCTGCTTTGATCTCTTTGGCCACAGATCCTTCATTTCGAATCGGTATCCGAATCGCTGGCAGTCAGCAGATAGGCATACTTTCAGGTCGTGGCAATCGCTCTGCCAGCCTGCAGTTAATCGATAACTTAACCAGTGTTAAGGTCGGCGATATTTTGTTATCGCGAGGAAGCGTTGCTAATAGACCCTTTGTACCAGGTGTACCCGTGGGCTATGTAACTGCAGTCGATAACTCAGCCGGTGCAATAGCCCAAAGCGCAGTAGTTCATTTATACACAAACTTTTCTACGCTAGGCGTAGTTGCTGTCGTTGTTGGAGCCCCGGTGAGTAATCCTGGTGATGCACTTGTACCGGTGAAGCCACAGCCAACTCCCGTCCCAACCGTCACAATTTATGTAACACCATCACCGACTCCGACGAATTAATTACAGATGATTACGCGCCAGTTTTCTATCGCTATTCCAATCTTTATTTTGATTTTCATGGTGCAAGAGGCTGTTGTCGATCAATTTAGATTGGCAGGCGGTGGCTTCTCTCTTCTGCTTATTTTTACTCTTATCTGGGCAATTTTGAGCTCAAAGGAGATTGCAGCAATCGGAGGCTTTACTGCCGGCTTATTGATGGATCTTTCACCGAGTTCAAGTGGCCCCATTGGTCAATGGACTTTACTGATGATTGCTGCCTGCTATGTAGTCTCATATCTGGGATCCGGAAATGAGAGTTTGTCAGGTAATCCATTGGGTTTAACCTTTTTTGCAACCAGCACAATCTTCTTTACTGAAATCGCCTACATCGTTACTGGTGCTTTACTGGGAGTTCAGACTGGTAGCTTTGGGCAGATTTTGATTACGCTCTTTGGAATATCAATCTGGAGCTTAGTGATAACGCCAATCCTCTTACCTCTATTCTCACGTCTTCATGCTTTTACCTTTAATACGCGGTCGGCGATATGAACCAACGCTCGCGCCTTAACTTACTTGTCGTACAGATTTTAATAGTCTCACTTATGGTCGCACTCTTTGGCCGCTTGTTTTATCTGCAAATCGCTGCCGGCCCAAAGTATCGCGATGCGGCACTGAGTATTCAAAGCCGCGATGTCGTATCACCTGCTACCCGCGGATTAATCGTGGACTCATCTGGTGTGCCATTAGCCCTTAATAAAGTTGGGCTTGCAATAACTATTGATCGAATCGCCATAGATAAGCAGCCCGATAAAGGCGTTGACGTGATGCAGCGTCTCAGCAGATTATTAAAACTGCAGTATGCCGATGTTTATCGCAACACACGTTTGTGTGGTGAACTACCTAAAGGTCAAAAGGCCGGTTGTTGGACGGGCTCAAGGTTTCAACCAATACCTATCACCAAAGAGGCAGATCCCGATATTGCCCTGCAAATCGTTGAGCGCTCAGATCAATTTCCCGGAATAGATGCTCAGCCGATTGCCATTAGAAACTATCCAGGAGTAGCTGGAGTAAATGGCGCGCATGTTCTTGGTTATGTTGGACCGTTGACTGAAAGTGATCTTGTAAAGGGTAATGGCAAGCAGTATTACCGCAGCGAAACAATTGGCAAATCTGGTTTAGAGATTACTTATGACTCATACCTGCGCGGTATCCCTGGAATCCGTACCTTAATAGTTGATCGTAAAGAGGCAATCACCGCGCAGGGAGAAAGTACATCTCCTGTTGCTGGTGATCACTTAGTGACCTCCCTTGATGCCCGCTTGCAGGCAGCCGTTGAAGTTGCACTGGCCGATGCTGTAAAGCGTGGACGTGCAAATGGAAATACATCTGACTCAGGTGCCGCCGTCGTTATGGATATACGAAATGGTCAGATTTTAGCTATTGCCTCTTATCCA
>Ga0214919_10011167_pt1 | contig 11227 bp, 10 predicted proteins | sample LL1503_MetaG_FD_177994 | JGI IMG/M metagenome (GOLD analysis project Ga0214919, IMG submission 177994) | Freshwater microbial communities from Lake Lanier, Atlanta, Georgia, United States - LL-1503 | ecosystem: Environmental > Aquatic > Freshwater > Lake | place: USA: Georgia | collected...
TTCTTTTTTGCAACCGGTCAAGGATTTAACACATATTCCGGCAGTACATTTATTGCCTCCATGACTCAGAGCGGAGCAACGACGTATACATTGGGAATGAACGGGAATGTATCCGCCCAAACTGCTGCAACTGCAACAATGGCAAACCGACAAGTTGTTATAGGGGCTGGTTCTGGTTCTGCGTACGGACTTGGGGAAGTTCTGTTTTACGATGGCGCACTTTCGACCCAAGAGAGACAGAGAGTAGAAGGATACTTGATATGGAAATGGGGGGCACAACGAACTGCCTATCCCGGTGCGAGCACGAATATAGCAACAACTCATCCTTTTTATCGGTTCCCGACTCCAACCGTTACTCCATTTAACCCAATTTTGCAAACGAACTTGTTAATGTGGTACGATGCGGCGGATACGTCATCGCTTACCTTGTCTGGATCCACAATAACTGCATGGAATGATAAAAGCGGAAATGGTAATCACCTAACAGTCGCGGTAGGTCCTACGCGAACCGCAACATCATCAAATCCTGCCGGTTGGGATGTATCATTCGATGGTTCAACTCAGTACATACATTCAAACGCACTGGCCGTTACAAATGGAACAAATACTATGACAGTGTTTATTGTAGTGAAAAACGCAATAAGCGCTACACTTGGACGCATCATAGCAGGAATCACAAGTGGTCCTGAAACAACTGAAAACGGCGCGTTTCGGTTTGCGAACGCAGGGACAAACTCAATTGCGATAACAAAAGGCAGTCTTACCGGCACTCAAGACGGCACAAATTATACAATCAGTTCCGATGTTTATCACGTCATAACTATTACATGGAATGGGGCAGCCAACTCGCCTGTTTTTGTGGATGGTTCGTTAAACAACACATACAGCGCAAACTCAAATACAACATTTTCGTTCACTCGGTTCGGACTCGGAGCGTCTCTTGGAACGTCTCCAAGTTTCACACCTGCTACGTTTTGGACCGGTTCTCTCAATGAAGTAGTGATTTATAGTTCTGCTCTGTCGTCAACACAATGTCGGCAGATGGAAGGATATTTGGCGTGGAAGTGGGGGATCAACTCGTCTCTTCCAACCACTCATCCCTATTACAAGGTCAGGCCTTAGTTTTTCGAGACATAGGCCGTCAGTATGTTTCCAATTATGGCGTAGGAAACCGATATGCCTGGAAGCTTTGAACTGAGTGCCGAGTAAACTTGGGAAGCATCTTCGCCCATACAGAAATTTATGTAGTCAGATACAGATCTGGAAACTCCGTCGGAACATACTTGGGGGACGTCAATGTTGAGCTGGAGAATCGCGAACGCGGGTTGGAATCCGGTTGTTGCCCAGTGAAGCAGATCAGGTTTCAGTTGCGACGCAGAAATAGTAATGAGATTTTCAGTTAAAAAAGTTTTTGTGGCAGCTTCGCGTTGAAGAAGCATGGCACGCTCGTTGATCAATGTTTCAAACGAAACCACTTCAGGAACAACCTCAGTAACCACATCAGAAAACACTTCAGGGACAAATTGAGAAATCACTTCAGGAACAACTTCAGGAAACACTTCAGGAACAACTGCTTCTTCGCTCATTTGTGTTTAGAAGGCAAGATTTGTGAGCTCAGTCTTCCACATCTGCTTGGGCGTCATTGCCTCCATTTCCGCAATTTTTACTCGCAGTTTCGCAAGTTCGTCTTCATGTTTCTGTGCGTTCGTGAGGGTCAGTGAAGCGATAGGGAGGTTCATCAGATAATCGTATCCGTCCTTGATTTTGTCGAACTTCTCCTTTTCCAGCATAGAATCACAATCCTCTCGCGTCTTTCGGCGTAGATCCGGAACAGGCTTGTCTTGGCTCTGTTGCCGAATGAACCTGACTACATTCTCGTGGTAGGGCAGAGCGTCCTTGAGTGCTTGGAGGATTTGGGCGCGGCGGTCGGCGAAGAGGCTCAAACGAACGCCGGCGTACTCCTTCAGAATCTCGTTGGGCGAATCGTATTTGTGTATGACGCACTTGGAGTTGAATGCGTGCATGTTCGTCAGCTTCCACTTGTCCTTCATGACTTTGTCAAGAACCTTTGCGTCGGTCATCTTGACCTTGATGCACACTTGCTGGTCGGTGGACATATCCGTATAATCCTTTAGTACGCCGTCCTTCAATAACGTTTCTAAAGTTTCGCGAACGTCGGCCGTCCATGTTCCTACCGGAAGCTCCACAATCGTGTCCTTCTCGATCTTTCCCTCCAACACAAACTCCTTGTCCTTCTCGGACCGAATGGAGCCAGTGAACCCTTTGACCCACGGCACAAGGACATCATCAAGTCCGTCGCCACTCTCGAGCCACTTCAGGAGGATACGTTTCAAATCGGCAGGATTGTAGGGCGGAATGAACGTGGAGTATCCTGTGCCGATACCTCGTGAGCCGTTCACTAAAAGCATAGGGAGAATGGGGGCATACCATTCCGGCTCGACTGGAAGGCCGTCATCGTCGCGGTACTTTAGACACGCAAAGTCAGTGTCAGGAACGAGCTTGGAGACGTATGGTTGTAGGTAAGTGTGGATGTAACGGGGCGAAGCAGCATCGGATCCGCCCTGAAGCCTCGTTCCAAACTGGCCCTGTGGAACGAACCACGGAATGTTGTTGGAACCCACGAAGTCTTGGGCCATACCTACAATCGTGTCGTTCAACGATGCCTCGCCGTGATGGTAGCCCGAATGTTCAGAAACATATCCTGCGAACTGGGCGACGCGGATTTCGGACTTTAAGTTGCGCTTGAATGCAGAGAACAGGATCTTGCGCTGAGACGTTTTCAGGCCGTCCATGACGTTGGGAATAGACCGCTCCAGATTGTAGTTCGAGAAGTGAATGAGGTCTTTGTTCACGAAATCTTCATAGGGAAGGGCAGGTGTAGGTCCGATGACGTTTTCTTTGGCGTACGTCTTCAACCAGTCCTTGCGATCGTCGGCTTTGGCTTTATTGAACGCCAAATCAATGCTGGCGTCGCTGTCTTTTCCGGAATACGAGTACGGCATGATGTTGAGTTTGTGGAAATACTCTTTGGCCTCGTCGCGCGTAGATGTTCCCAACCCCTTGTAATACTTGACCTTCCACCCAGATCCTGCCTTCTCCTTCCACGCCTCGTACTCGAACTGAGTATAGAAGGACATAATTATTTTGCCTTTGGTCGCCTTGACAATCGGGGTGGACATGTATGCGAGGAAACCTGGAATTGCAAAGAGAGTGTGCCAAAGTTCGTGGAATAAGTTGATGAGAAGGCCCCGAATATGTGCCCCGTCGTAATCTTGGTCGGTCATGATGAGCACGCGGCCGTACCTCAAGTCCTTGATGCTCAAATACTCTTTGCCGGACTCAAGCCCCATGATTTTCTTGAGGTTCGCGATTTCTTCTGTCTGCTCAACCTTGCGGACCGACGTATCCTTGACGTTCAGAAGCTTGCCGCGAAGAGGGAAGACGCCGAAATACTTGCGCTGCTCCTGCGACAAACCAGAAAGAGCCATCGCTTTTGCAGAGTCTCCTTCAGTGAGAATGAGGGTACACTCTTGGCTCTTCATTGTGCCGGCGTACGCTGCGTCGTCCAACTTTGGGATACCAGTAATTTTTGATTGTTTCTTTCCGTCTGTCTTGGTGTTTTCCTTGGTATCTTTGACGTTCTGCTGAGCCATAGCTTTTTCAACGATTCCGAGTTTTGACACGATTTTCTTCAAGAAGTCGTCGGGGAGTTTTATGCTCAGCTTCGAGGTCAAGTGGTCCTTTGTTTGAGAACTGAAAGCGGGATTTTCAATGGAGCAGTCCATGAAGACTGCGAGTGAATCCTTCACAAAACTGGGCTTGACCTTCAATTTTTTTTTCGTTTCAAGAAACATCAATACATGCGACACAATTTGGGAAGAAATTTCGTCAATATGCTTGCCCGTTTTCGTCCAAATGCCGTTTACAAAGGCTACGCCGAGCATACGGTCCAGCGGCGAATCCGCAACTGTCAGCTGGAGTCCTTCGGTAGAATATGTGACGGCAGGTGCTGCTTCTGGGAGGTGCCTTACTGCGTACGCCTCAATACTCCTGAATTTGATGGGTGTGTCGCGCCACATGATCCGAACGCCGTTCCCGACAGTCATCGCAAGGTCATATACCCGCCGTTCTACTACCGCCAGAACGTCCGCAGGAATTAGGTCGTCCGTCCACCCGAACCTAGCAAAGTCTGGGGTCCACTCGACCTCCACGAAGGACTTGACTTTTGATTTGGTGACTGAAGGTTTTCCGATTTTGGACATATTGTCTTCAAACACCTGAACGTACTTCAGGCCCCGCTTCTCGTCGACAATCGTAATTTTGAGTTGTTTCGCGAAGATGTTCACGAGTTTGACGCCGTATCCGTTCTTGCCACCCACAAGCTTCTTTTCGTCCTTGTCGTAGTTCGTGGAAGTCAACAATTCTCCGAAAATCATTTGGGGGATGTAGATGCCGTAATCGGGGTGCTTTTCAACATCGATGGATTCGCCGTCGTTTCGGATAACAAATACCTTGTTGTCGGAAACGGAAATGTCGATCTTCTTGACTGGGGATTCGGATTTGCGTTGTCTTAAACGAATGACGTGATCGTGGGCGTTGACTAAAAGCTCGTCGATCAGCTTATAAAATCCGGGATTGAATTGCTTTAGGATTTTGGGAACGAACTTCTCGCCATCAACGACGTACATTTCCTCCTGCGCATTCTCTATGCTGCCGATGTAAGTATCGGGCAAGGCAAGGATATGTTCGCGGTGCGTGTGTTTGCGGTACTGCTTAGTAAGGTCAGACATTTTGGTGTACCATTCTACACTTCGTAATTTTCGATTCGTTTTTAACAACAAATCCAGAAAACGGATTAATTATTTTGAGATGGATAAGCATTACCTAAAAACAATATGCCGCCTCAAAAGAATTCAGGAAACAAAGGAGCCAAGAGCGGAATCACGGGCGCATCGGTAAAGAACCGCAAGTTCGTTCAGAACTTTCTCGACGATTTGAGGGCCGAAGGACATGTAGAAGATGTTCATATTGGCAGGGTTCTTCGGAAAATGGGAGATGGCAGGATGGAGGTGTTTTATGTAAACACCTCTAAAAAGACCGAGCAGGGAAATGTAGCACAGGCAAAGATCCCTGGCAAATTTTCCGGAAGAGGTAAGCGTTCTGTCTGGATAGATATCGGAACGTTCGTCGCAATCGCGAGCAACGGACTTGGCGGAGGCGTTGAGTTTGAGATTGCGGCTGTCTTCACTCCCGATGAGATGCGCGACATTTCAAAGGAGTTCAATGTGGATGCTCGCGTTCTGGCACTGGATATCACGGACTCATCACAACTCACGAAACGGACTGCCAAGAACACCGAGGTAGCTGGGTACGAGTTCAGCATTATCAGCGAGGATGACGAGGAGGTTGACGTTGACAATATCTAAATAGAGTATCTGTTCACTTGAAGAAACGCGGTATCCGTTTCATCCCACATTCCAAACTCCTTAAAACGATCAACTTTTTCAGAAGTTTTTAGTAGGTAATTGTTATGAACCATTTTTGCGTCTTTGCGAATTTCCTTTGAAAAATATATTTCGCCATTTGGGTATTGATTTTGTGGAAGTAGAGAAACTGTAAGTCCGATTACACTCTTGTAAATTCGGACAAAGGCATGTTGATCGTTCATAACAGTTGTATTCAAGCGAGCTTTCAAGTATTCTATCGTTTTTTCAATGGTACGAATGGTTGTCGTAGTTGATCTCACTAAAAAGAAACCAGTACAAGGTCCCCATAAATCGTCTTGCATTACGAACTGACCTTGAAAAGAGCGCATATGATCTATCGTATTTTGAAAAAGAACAATATCGTTATCTATCCACAAAACTTCTTTATATATACGCATGTTTGCCAAAATGATTTCAAGTTTGCGTAGAGTAAGAGATTGGAATTCGAGAGTGTTATAAGTAGCTGCCTCTTTATTTGTTTCAACGAGATAGCAATGAAACAGGTTCATTGGCCATCCAGACTTCATGGCAGAATTCAGCATGTTTTTCATCATTGGGAGTTGTCCATCGTTTGTCATTGCCACAATCCGCATTTATATATGTGGTTTTGACATTTCGCACAGAAACAACGTAAATGGCTCGAAAGAAAGCTGCTATACAAAAGGAAACCCCTGTTCCAATAGAGGAAACACCGGTGGTTTTCTTTCTAAAGACTGTGGAGGAACTTGACGAGGATGTTTCCCCTGCAGGTCATACGGTTGGATACTCAGATGTTTCAAAGGCTCCGACTACGATGAACTACAGTGATATTTTGAAGTCTATGGAGACTACTACGAGCATGAGTACCGACCTTCTAAAGTCTATTTTAGAGAAGACAGCGTGCGATTCGTACTCGTCAGATTCCGCGTGTTTTTGGTGTTGTCATTTATTCAATTGGGCTCCTGCTGTTCTTCCTATTTCGTATGATGCGTATAAGAATGTCTATACGTGTGAAGGAAACTTCTGTTCTCCAGAGTGTGCGTTAAGTTATCTTTATAAGAACGTGAGGACTTCAGATACTACCCGATGGAGCAGGCATACTCTGCTAAGACACATGTATTCGGCCCTATATGAGCGCCGCGAACTAAGTCCGGCACCGCCACGCACTCTTTTGAGAATGTTTGGAGGGCCGCTAGATATTTCCCAGTTTCGGGCGTATGCCTATTCAACAAATGATATGATAATGACGGATATTCCTCCGGTCCGCCTTGTGTTTCCAACCATGAACATTCAAGGCCCTCTGAGAGATGTGAAGAAGTATGTATCTTTGTCTACGGATGTTCTTGATAAGGCATCTCAGCAACTCAGACTAAAGCGCTCAAAGCCTATTCATACCAACATTCAAACGTTGGATATGTGCTTGAAATCTCGCTAGAAAGTTTCAACTTTTGGTTTTGGGGCGGCTACTCGAGCAAACGCGAGTTCTTTTCTCAGTTGTGATAGTTTTTGATTTTTAGGGCGAGACGTTACCTTTTCAATAACTTCAGCGACTTGGTCGTCAATAGAACCGGGGCCATTGTCTGTGGTTTCTTCATCTATTTCTACGGAAACAGGATGAGCCTCTGTTTTTGTCATGTCGTTCCACTTAATGGGGTCCGTGAGTTCGACCTTGTCGGTGAACTCTGCTCTGAAGCTCTTGAGTATTTTCTCTGGAATGGATGGCGATTGTTCGGTCAATCTGTCGAGTTCCGAGCGACATACTAAAATGAAGTCCATACACGCGTCTCTTTGTTGCCTGCCCAATGAAAGTTCGACGGATATTTTGCGATACAGTTTTCCCCAAGAAATGGATGCGCTGCGATGGGATTCCATCTTTTGGGCGTATCGCAAAAAGTTCGCGACGGTTGATATGATTCCTGTGAGCACAGATACTCCTCCAATCGCAAGTTGTGCGATTGTTTGTAAATCCGCGGGAACTGTGGATCCTAGACCGAAGTTTGCTGTTCCTGTCAGAGTTGAAAGAACAATGACGGGAATAGTTACCCACATGTTGCGACGCGAGTATTTCTTTTCGGAAGCATCGTGAAGCCATCGGTAACACGCAGCTTTGTCGGCCCATCTAGCTAACAGTTTCTCTTCTTCTATTCCCCAGTTGCATGCCTTTGGAGGCTTTAGTTCTGCGTTCGGGTCAGCAGGTTTTTCTTCCATCATTATCATTTTGACAGATAGATTTTTGTTAGAGCAATGGCATCCTCACAATTTTACGAATTCATGAAGATGCAGTTAATGTTTGGAGGGGGAAACGTAGCGTTGCGCAATATAATATCGCTGAATTTATATGAACTGACAGTTCAATCATTTCCTAAATGGTTTCCGCAGTTGAAATCATTTTGTTTGCGTCGCCAAAAAAACTCTCAGCCTCTATCCCAAACAATCCGCGCTACAATTTCATGCGAACGCTCGTTCCAGTCTGCAAATACGAGGAACGGAATTCCGAATGCTACAAACCATAGCAGGATGGATTCTGTAGTTCATTACATAACAACAATTCCTGCTATTCGTAATCTAATTTGTATTACGCATACCGATTACTTGCCGAATGAATTTGAGCCCATTCAAATCGAGGCAGATGTCTTCTTTGAACTGACGGACATGAAGCACACCGATGGCCAGCTCGAATCAATTAAGTTCAAGCTGTTTTGTTATGATCACGAAATACAGCACATTCAGGCGTTCATTGACAGATGTAATCAGGATTATGAAAGGAGATTGGCGAACAAACTTGGGACGAACTTGTTCTTCTTCGATATGATGACGCAATCAAAAAGCAAGAAAAGCGTTCAAAACAAGCTGCCCGATTCTCACCTGATTTATACGAAACATTCATTCCATACGACTCGTACCTTTGAAAATGTCTTCTTTGAACAACGTGAGAAGGTAAAGAAGCACGTCGAATTTTTTCTGACACGAAAGGATTGGTATGAGAAGAAGGGGATCCCATACACTCTAGGATTTATGTTTCATGGAGATCCGGGGTGTGGAAAGACATCGTCGGTAAAGGCAATCGCAAATACGGCAAGACGCCATATCATCAATATTCAGCTGTCTCAAATCAAGACAAAAGAGCAGTTGCGTCATCTTTTCTATAACGACGATATCCATGTGAATGACGGTATCAAGACGGAACGTTTCACAATTCCGGTTCATGAGCGTTTGTACGTTATTGAAGATATTGATGCTATGGGCGACGCAGTTTTAGAACGCGAGTGGAAGAAGCCGGTTCCCAAGAAGGAAAAGTCGACAGGAGACGATGCTTGGATTCAAGCAAAGATGCAGGAAGAAGAAGAGGAGCCGATTGATTTATCATTTTTATTGAACTTATTGGACGGAACGCTGGAAGCCTCTGGACGCATTCTTGCTATTTCATCGAATTTCCCAGAGAGGATAGATAAAGCTCTTATTCGTCCAGGTCGAATTGATATGATAGTTCATTTTCGAAAATGTAATCGTCAAATTCTCCGAGAAATGGTTGATAGTTTTTACGATCAAACATTTGAAGATTGGACCAGTCAAATTCTGGACTATAGATGGAGTCCGGCCGAAGTGAACCAAATACTTTTCAGGAACTTTACAAGTCCGAAAGACGCGATTGAGGAATTGAAAACGCTGAACCCAAAGGATCTGTATGGATTTGAGCAGAAGCAGGTAGTTACTAGTTATTCTGAGTTTAGGCAGTAGAGATTGACTTGGCAAGTTTATAGAGGTTCTGAACATATGTCCAAACATTATCCTTTGAGTTCTGGCTCATTCCGGAGACATACTGCTTTAGTTTCGCAAGTAAATTGAAATCAATATCGCTTCCAAATTCTCCGAACGAGTGGTCTAAAAAGAACTTCTCGTTTTTAGAAAGGATTTCACTTTCAAACTGTTTTGCTGAATCGTAAAAATACTTTGGAATAAGACTAGGCGTTACCGATTTCATCATACGAATACTCGTAATACCTAGTGAAAAATCTGGGTCGGAAGGGTACATCTCTTTTAGCTCACCCATGAACGTAAGTAGTTGGTCAATGAAGACATTCAACAAGACTGAACGAGGAGGAGGCATTTATAGCTATATTATTTACGTGCGATTCCTGAAAACTCTGATTCTCGGCGCTTCTCCATTTCTTCCATCCTCTTCTTAACGTCGTCGTTCCCTCCAGTCTTCGACTTAATAGTGTTCTCAGTATCAGGACCCTTTGTTGCTGGAAGACCTGCTCCTCCAGAACCGTCCAAGAAAGTATACATGCTTCCACCACCTGTCACGAAAGAAGTGGGGGCGTCCCACATAGAATAGCTCTCAGTCAACCGGCCCATTCCCTCAAAACCCCACGGACTTAAGTCGCCAATGGGAGCATCCTTCATTGGTGCTCCAGAAGCAGCGACCGCTCCTTCCTTCTGAGGAATCTCCTTACGAGCATTTGTGGGCTTGGCGATGTATCCATAGATGTCCTTGCCAGTAATAACATCTTTGGTTTCGGAGTTGTAGAGAGTGGGGACGGACTTCAGGAAAGCAGGGATCTGATTACGCGGGATGTTCTCCACAAGAATGAACTTGTACAGACTGGATTTATTGAGAGCTTTCAGCGTTTCAATAATCTGCTTCGAGTGGGGGCACCTCTCACTATAAAACAAATAAGGCTGAGCTTGAGACATTTCGTTATGTTGATTTAGGAAAAAAACGGATGTCGTAATAACGAAGCAATTTTATCTTAAATGGCTGAATTTGTGAATGCTCGCGACTCAAATCGTGGCAACGAATTTCGGTGCGAGTTCAAGAATTTCCCAGTGACGTTTGTGAATGGTCTTCGTCGCATTCTTCTGAGCGATATCCCGACTGTAGTTATCCGTGACGTCCAAATCAAGGAGAACACGACGCAGCTTCCGCATGAAATGTTGAAGCACAGAATGGAGATGCTTCCCGTAAACGTCCAGCCGACGGATGCTTCTACAATCGGAGATGCAAAGATTGAGCTGCGCATTCTGCCACAGGGAACCACGACTCGGGATATAACAACAAAGGACTTTGTGATTGAGTCGGGTCGCGAGACAATTCTGATGGGAGACCGCGAGACGAACGACCCTCTTCTGTTTCTTCGGGTTCGGCCGACGGAGAGCGTCCACATGACTGGTCGGCTTACGGTAGAAACCAAAACGGCCTCGCAGGTATGTACGGCTTCTACTATGTGGCACACAGATCCTGAGAAGGCAAAGGAGGATAAGCGGGTGTACGTGGAGGACAACAAGGGATCTCCTGCTGTGTTCGACAACTTCTATATCCAGCGGTCCTATTCGCGAGACGAGAATGGTCGTCCGAACTGGATTGATATGAATATCGAGAGTGTGGGCGTAATTCCTTCCAAGAAGCTTCTACAGATGGCGGTTTCCATTCTGAGGAAGCAGATTGAGGAGTATATGAAGGAAGCAGGGACGAACATTGAGCGGTCAAAGGATAACGAGTATCGCATTCAGATCGGACAAGGAGGTCATACGGTTTGCGCTCTTATTCAGGAAGTGATTTACTACAAGATGCCTGTCAACTTCGTATCTTACGACATTCCGCACCCGCTTCGATCGGATACAGTTATTCGGTTCAATACCAGTTTGGATCCGAATACTGTTCTTGAAAATGCCAAGCGTATTGTTGAGGAATATTGCGCGATTGTAGAAAAGGGGCTGTAAGATAATGGAAGACTTCC
>Ga0214919_10011168_pt1 | contig 11226 bp, 16 predicted proteins | sample LL1503_MetaG_FD_177994 | JGI IMG/M metagenome (GOLD analysis project Ga0214919, IMG submission 177994) | Freshwater microbial communities from Lake Lanier, Atlanta, Georgia, United States - LL-1503 | ecosystem: Environmental > Aquatic > Freshwater > Lake | place: USA: Georgia | collected...
AATTAGGTGGATATGAAATGCCAAAATTATTAATTGTATTAGATTCAATTGGTATGATGTCATCTAATAAAGAAAAAGAAGATTTGTTAAAAGGTGCAATGAAACAGGACATGACACGTGCAAAAGGGTTAAATGCTCTTTTTAGAAGTATTAGTTCCGATCTTGGATACCTTGATATTCCTATGATCTGTTGCAACCATACGTATCTATCCCAAGATCTTTTTCCAAAGGAAATTTCCAAAGGCGGGATGGGTCTAGTATATTCTGCATCAGTTTTGGGATTTTTAAGCAAAAGTAAACTTAAAGATGGAACAGAAGATGATATGGATTTAGGTCAATCTGGTATTTCTGTTCTATTCAAAACTCAAAAGAATCGTTTAGCCAAACCAAAGAAAATTAGATTTGATATTTCTTTTGCAACAGGTTTAAATAAATATAGTGGTTTAGAAAATTTCTGTCGTCCAGAATACTTCACACAAGTTGGAATCGCTCAAGGTAAAATGGAAGTTGATAAGAAAACTGGAGAGATGACATTTATACCAGGTGGTAACAGATGGTATATAAATCATTTAAATAAATCAGTTACAACTAAGCAGTTATTTACACAAGAAATATTCACAATGGAAGTTCTTGAGAAAATGGCACCAATTGTAAATGATTATTTCAGATTCAAATCATTAGATGAAATTGAACAAGTTGAAAAAGAGTTTAATGATATAATTGGTGAAGAAGAGATTGAAACACCAGATAGTGAATCATTTGATGCAGGTGATTTCTTCAATTAAAAACAATAAAAAACCCAATCGAGATGATTGGGTTTTTTAAATTTAAGTTTATTTTAAGATCTAATCTTGAGTGTCTCAAGGATTGACTTTATAGCGTCTATACTGAAGACACCGTTGGCAACTAGACCAGCAATTACTCCAATAAGAGCTCCTCCTTTCCAAGACATATCTGAGAATACGCTAATGTTTAACCAGGTACCAAAAATACCTAAAACAATAGCAACTCCCCAAGATTGTAGTCTTGCCCATTTTCCATCAGCCTTAGTAAACTTTGATAAGTATTCACTTACCACTACAATAAGTCCAGAAAGGATTAAAACGGTGTTAAAAAAAGATGTAGCATCCATAATTTATTTTTATTTTTTATCTATACTTTACAACTCCACCAATATTATTAAGTCTTGGAATAGATAGTTGGTTTGGTTTACCTACTGTCTGAACGTTGATTTTTTTTATCTGGTCAGGATATTTTGTAAAATAGTCAATTAACAACTGTTCTTTTTCTTCAGTTGTATATCCATCTTCATCATTAAAGAAAGTGATTAATCTAAAAAGGTTGTCTTGAACATATTCTTTAGCTTTTAAAACATTATCTTGATTATATTTAGACCAATCTTGAATATAATTCATATTACTTTTTATTACTTTCGTTACTAACGTGTCCTACTTCTCTATCTATCTCTTCTAAAGTATTTACAATTTTTTCTGGGAAAAATTGATTTAATTTTTGAATAGTCTCGTCATTATCATAATAATATAATTGATTACCTATTATAGAAACCTGTTGATTGGAAATAAGATTAGATAAAATAGGTTCAGTTGTAAATAGAATAATATCGTCATCAGATACTGATACTGATATAGTTTTATCAATTCCTGGTCCTGGAGGTGTGTTATTAGATTCTGTTATGAAATCGTTATATGATTTAATTTTCATCATAATCTTAGGTTAGTTTTTTTATATATTAAAATTTTATTCTTATATTTGTTGTATGAGAATTGAACATCAAAACATTCACTTCGCTAGTGATTATCATATAGGTCATCAAAATGTTATTAGATTTGATGGAAGACCTTTTGAGAATATAGAGGAAATGCATGAAACACTTATTAAAAATTGGAACTCAGTAGTTAAAGATGAAGATATAGTATTTTACTTAGGTGACTTCGCTTTTAAAGATAAAGGAGAAGCAAAGTGGTTTAGAGACCAACTAAAAGGTAAGATTTATTTTATAATGGGAAATCACGATAGAATAAGAAGTATATCACAACTAGGATTTGAAAAGGTATTTGGAGACGATACTGCACTTGGAGGAGCAACCATATCAGTAAAAGATGAAGATGCAAATAGAGGATATCAAGATATAATACTATGTCATTATCCAATACTTTCTTGGAATAAATCACATCACGGTTCTTGGCATGTTCACGGACACTGCCATCAATCACTCACTAAAAATCCGGATATGGATTGGTATTACAAAAGAAAAGTAATAGATGCTGGAACTAATGGGTTAGGATATACACCAATTTCATATTCAGAATTGAAAAAAGTTATGAATGAAAAAATTATATCACCAGTTGATCATCACGAATAATGAAAGTATATTGCATTGATGATAAAGATGTTTCACTATCAATTACAGTTGGTGAATGGTATGAAGTATCATTTGGTGATGAAGTTTCATCTGAAACTTCATATTGGATAATAAACAAGCATGGTCGAACAAGAAGAATTTCAAAGTCAAAATTCCTAACCGTTGAACAAATAAGAGAAAAAAAACTAAATATACTAGGCATATGAACTCACTAAACAAATCATCAGAAATTTTACTTGCTGAAATGACATCAGAAGATATCATCAGGAAAGAACTTAATGATGTCACACTTTATTTTGACTATCAAGAAAGTGACTCGGAAACTGAACTGTCAATTATAACGATTTCCAAAAATCACGGGGAGAGATTTCTTTTTCATAAGATAAAATCAAACAGCAAAATTTCTTGCTTAAGTAAGATGGTCGATTATATCAAATCAGACTATAAGAAGAATTTTCAAAACTATGAAATAGTTTGGAGAAAAAAAGGAGACACAAAAGATAATATCTCTTGGTTCAATGGTAAATCATTTTTAGATATTGTGGATAAATTCTACTTTATGAAAGACCCTGCTGATATTGTTATCTACGATGTTAAGATGAAACCAATGTCCTGAGATATACTAAAAGATATATCATGATGTTACATGAATTACAACATTTGTAGTATTAAGTAGTCTTCTGTAGTATTTAATACTTTAGAGAAAAGAATAGATGATATAACTTTATTCAATTTATCTTCTACTATCAAAGAGAATTTTTCTTTAAAAGACTCTTCTGATAAGAATTCTGATATTTTTATATCAAATTTTGAACTACCTAAATCTAGTGATATATTTTTATTAGAAACTTGATTAAATGCAAAGTCAATTATATTTTCTTTGATTATCATTAGTTCTTCTTTGTTATAAATAACAACTGGAGTATCAACATCATTTATTAAAAATGTATGTTTTTCAGGAGACATTGAACTTATTTGACTAAGAGAAACATCAAAGAAATCAGCTAGTATCTTTTCGTGATTTATTGTAGCTCTTTCTACTCCTTTATATAAACATTGTATTAAATCAATAATTTTAAATTCCTCTGATTCGAAAAATTTGAAATTTTCAAAAGTCATTACACCATCATTTTGTATAGCAACTCTATCCTCGACGATATCTAGAACAACTCTGTCTATATTACCAATATCTTTAAGACCTTTTCTTTCTAAGAAATTTACAAGTCTTGATTTATTTCCTAAAAGATAATTTTTAAGATTACTTGGTTTTATTTTCCACTTATCAACATATTCATCAATATATTGATTTACAAGCTGATAGTATTTATTTGCGTCTTCTGTATTCTGAATCATAGGTATTATATATTAAATATTTTTTTTACTATTTAAAACAAAGTTACTTTCTATTAATATATAAAAATAAAAATTGTAATATAATATGAAAAAAGTATTTTTTGCCTTGGCAGTTTTTTCAGTTTTTATGACTTCTTGTGGTACAGGTTCTTCAGAGAGCACTACTACTACAGATTCAACAGGTGTTGCAGTAGATACAGCTAAATGTGACTCTACTAAATGCGATACTACTTGTGTTGATACTATGAAGAAGTAATAAAACTAGAGATGATAAAAAAAAACCCAGAAGCATTTCTGGGTTTTTTTATGCACTTGAAAGTTTTAATATATAATGAAAGCAATATTATAATGAATATATCTCAATCTAAATCATTCTTCAATAGAAAGCCTGTTGAGTTTATACTCAAAGAGGCATATAATGATCTAAAAGAAGATAGAGAATTTATACCAAGGTTTTCACTAAAAAATATTAAGGATTTCCAAGATGTTCCTATTAATGAGCCAATTAAGTATGATGAAAAACTTATGATTAAGGCTATTCAGTACGGAATGATATTCCTAATAAACTATAAAGGAGAAAAGGATAAGCATTTTGCAGGACATGAACGTGTCATATATCCAATGGTTTTAGGTAGGTCTTCAAAAGGTAAAACATTAATAAGAGGATGGCATTTAAATGGATGGTCAGTTTCTAAAAATAGACATATCAATAAAATTTGGAGATTATTTAGAGCGGATAGAGTTTTATCAATGACTTTTACCGGATCATTTTATAGACTAGCACCAGTTGGATATAATATGGATGATAAAGGAATGAGAGGTGGTATAATAGCAAAAGCAGATTTCAATGCCATTAGAAGAAACCAACAAAATCTTGTACAACAGAATGTAATTCAAAATAGAGAAGAAGTAACACTAAGTCAAGATGAGAGAAAATTTGTTACAATAAGAGCCAAAACAACAGACTCTAAACTCGACCTAAACACACCATTAGATAATGCTTACATTAATAATTTAAAAAATGTAGAAAATGTTAGGATATCATTTTTGAAAAGTATTTATGGTAATCAATATATCGCAATATTAGGAGCAATGGGTGAACCAGGAAATACAGTTAAAGTTTTAGATGATAAAGGAAAAAATTTAGGTGTTTATAAGGTTTTAGATTCAACTACAGGTCAAGTTCTTAAAAGTATTAAGAAAGTGAAGGGAAATTCTATCTACGACTTATACATTTTTGATAAAAAGATATAATATATACTAGTATGAAACTAAAGTTATTTAATCAGATAAATGAAGAGCTAAATATTAGCAAAATGTCAGATGAAGAATTTGATAAATTGATTAATAAAATCATTAAAAATTTAGACTCTTATAAAGTCGCAATATTGGATAATATCATTTATGATACTAAAACAAATAAGATAGAGTATAAAGAATTTGATAATATCAACATATCACAAATGATGTCTCAATTAAATACAGATTTGGGAAGTGATATAGTAAATCAATTTAATATTGATTCTTTTTTAAGAAAAATATCACAAATAATTGATTTAAAGAAGAGAAATACTAAAAAAAGAATTAAAGAAGAATTTAGAAATTACTATTATAGTTTATCTGAAAGATTCGAAGAAGAAGCACAGGATTCAAAAGAAGATGATCATTTCGATAAAGTCGAAGGAGAATTTTCTTTATTACCAAGAAAGAAATACGAAGATGAGAAATACGATATTCAAGTTGAATTGATGAAATTACAAGAATGGGTTATTAATACTAATCAAAGAGTTGCTATTGTATTTGAAGGTAGAGATTCAGCTGGTAAAGGTTCTACAATAAAAAGATTTATTGAATATTTAAATCCTAAACATTTTAGAGTTGTAGCACTTGGTGTTCCAACAGAAGAAGAAAAGAATAATTGGTTCGGTAGATATGAAAAACATTTACCAAAACCAGGTGAAATTGTTTTCTTTGATAGATCTTGGTATAATAGAGGTGTTGTTGAGCCAGCTATGGGATATTGCACTGAAGAACAGTATATGAACTTTATAGAGAATGTTTCAGATTGGGAAGAATCAATGATTAAAAAGGGATTAGTTCTAATTAAATTCTGGTTCTCTATAACAAAAGAGAAGCAACAATTAAGATTTGAATTAAGAAAACAATCACCTTTAAAATATTGGAAATTCTCACCTAATGATGCAAAAGTTGTTGATAAATGGGATATAATAACTAAGTATAAAAATCAAATGTTTAATCAGACATCTACAAGACTATCACCTTGGGTTATTGTTAACTCAAACGATAAGAAAATTGGAAGATTAAATGCGATGAGATATGTTTTAAGTGTCATCGGTTATGATGGTAAAGATGATAGTAAGTGTCACTATTATCCAGAGGTAATAAGTGTATTAAAATAAAAAAACCCACTCAATGAGTGGGTTTTTAGTTTATAGTTTAACATACGTTGTTCCTGGTATAAATTCTTTAGAATTATATTTTGGGAGTAATGTTTTCCAAGTATGACCAAACGTTTTTTCAAAGTGTGGCGCATCTTTAAATGATTTCCAATCACCTCCCCAAATCCATCCATGACTTTTTAAAATATTAACAACTTCCATCCAATCAGACTTACCATCTTTGTCAAAATCTATATTTGTCTCCCAAGTAGCAGATTCAAATTTGCCATCACTATTTGAGTCTTTTAAAAGAACAATGTCTAGTGCTAATCCAAAATTATGGATAGATTGTCCACCTTTTGCCTTTGTAACAACACCTAATCTTTTACCATTAGCATCAAATAATTTTGTCCTTCCTTGTGCATAAAGTCCATTTTGTTCATCAAATGTCCTTAATGTGTATGCTAATCTACATATAGCTTTTCCGGATAAAGCCGGAATAATTTCATTCAAGTAGATATCTTTAACTTCTTGTCTAACTGCAGGATGTAAAAGTTCTATTCGGTCTAATGTTGGTTTATCACTCATAGTTTTAATATTTTTTATTATATATCTAACTTTTTTAGCTTGATGAGTATAATAAATATGAACGTATATACCGCAGAAGAAGTAGAAAGGATTAATAAACTAAAAGAAACTAATGATAAATTAGAAGAGTTTTTTAACGGTAAAAGAACAGAGTGGAAGAATCAAATCGAACCACTTTTTGAAGTTCTTAAAGTAGAAATAACCACACAAACTTCTAAGAATATAATGGAAACACAATCATTATGTTTAACATATCGCCAAATGATTACCGAACAGATTTCCACCTTCTTAGATAGACGTTCAAAACAAGATGTTAAATTAAAAAGAATCAAACAAGATAAATTTATCTGGTATGCAACATCTTTTGGAATAAAAACAAATATGGGAGAGAAATCTCTTCTAATTGAAGCTCACGTTGCTGAAGAACAAAGAAATGTTGAACTAATTGAAAATTATATTGAGTATTTAAGACAGACTAATAAAAACTTAGAAAGCTTACAATTCACAATTAAAAATATTATAGATTTATTTAATTATCTTGGAAGATAATTATTTTTTATCTTTCTTATCTTTTTTCTCAGACTTAATCCTTGCTAATTCTTTAGAAGCCAAATCCTTTATTTTTGGATCTTTATGATGATCAAGAATGTCTTTTAAAGTTATTTTATACACACCGACACATTCTTCACAATCGCCTTGAATGTCACCATCACCATTACATTCTTTACACTCAATAAATCCTTCACCATCACATTTTTTACACTTCTTATCAGAATCGTCTTCTTTTTTACCACTTCCATCACACTTCTCACACTCATTTGATCCCACACCATCGCACTCTTCACAGTTAACAGATTCAACACCACTTCCATCACAACTGAAACACATACTAATTGTTCCATCTGTGTCGTGCATTTGTTCTGATCCAGATGATGATATGTTACTGATGTAACCATCATTTAAATACGAAAGTGTGTCTACAAATGGATATTCATCAAATCTAAATTCTTGTAATTTAACTTTAACTTCTCCTAAAACCAATTCTCCTTTATACTCAAAAAAGTAACTATCATTGATGTCACAGTTTTGTTTATATTTAATCATCCATCCCTTTTCATCTGCATAGTTTTTGAATTTGATAATATCACTATCAGATGATGTATAAATTCTATCCATAAAGTATTTAGCATCACAAGGAGCTTTACTGACTTTCCATATTATTGCTCTTCCTAAAACCTGACCTCTTGAATTCAAATAAACAAGTAAGTTACAAGTTTTTGGATTTTCAACATATATTCCAAAGTAATCTTGACAGTGATCGTGTTTCATACATGAATTACCTAATTGACCTTTTTGATAGGCATATGAATCTTCATAGTAATATTTTTGAATATCTTCACCTTTAACCAATTCAAATTTATTTTCACTTTTTACATTAGCTGATTTGTAAAGATTTACAAACTCTTCATATTCTTTATCAGTAAATACTTTACTGATTTTTAAATCACTCATTGCTACCTTATCAGTCAATAAGGATTTTGCAAATCTACCTATCTTTATTTCACCTCGACCCTTTGCTAGGTATCTAGAATCACTATATGCTAGTTTATCAGATTTATTATCGGATAAAAATGATATTGTATCGTCTTTATCAGTTACATCAATGTAATTCTGAGAAAGATCTTTTTCAACTTCAACTTCATTTGAAAATTTATTATATAAAATATAAGCAATATCACTTTTACTAGATATCATATTTAATCTTTCTAAGAATTCAGGAGAAGCATCTAAAGTTCCTTCTAATAATAAATTGATAATACAACTCTCTAATAGGAAATCATTATATTTTGATAGCATAAACTTTTTTAATTTTTAATTATATTATCTATATATTAAATAATATGTCTAAATTTATATTGAAAAAAGACTGGATTCTAAAATACACAATTTTAGATAAACAAGGTCAAGAATTACTATACACAAAAGGTAAAATATTCGAACCTAATGAACACGGAGAGTATATAATATCAAGTACACAAGGTAAAATGATCCTTAAATATAAGGATATGAAATCGGCTGTTGATGGTGAAGACCTTCTATTTGAAGAAGTAGAGGAACTTCCACAAATAAAAGTCACTCTTTTGGAAGAAGATGAAGATTCTATAAAAAACTATAGACTTCAATTAGATGTTAAAACAACACCAAGAAAAGCAAAAGAGATTGAGAATTATTTAAGAAAAACTTTACAAGAAATGTTATAAATTTTTGTATATTTGTATAATAAATTTATTATGGATAAAGAATATTCAATAGGAGCTGTGGTGGGTCGTTTTCAAGTACATGAACTACACGATGCTCATAGATATGTTATCGACCAAGTCGTTAATAATCACAAAAAATCAATTATATTTCTAGGAGTTCCTAAAGTAGTTGGTACTAAAAAGAATCCACTCGATTTTGATACTCGAAAAAAGATGATTCAATCATCTTACCCAGACACATTGATCCTATCACTTCCTGATATAGGTGATGATTTTAAATGGACTGCTGAATTGGACAAAAGAATTAGAGAAGTCTATCCAATAGGTGATGTTGTTTTATATGGTGGTAGAGATTCTTTCATACCATATTACCAAAAAGGAAAAGGACAATTCGATTGTAAAGAATTAGACCAATATACATTCGTATCCGGAACAGAAGTTAGAAAAATTGTGTCCGAAACAGTTAAAAATTCATCAGATTTTAGAGCAGGTGTTATTTATAACGCCTACAACCAATACCCAAAAGTTCACCCTTGTGTAGATATCGCTATTTTAGATGAAAACTGCACTATGATTCTCTTAGCAAAGAGACCATATGAAAGCGCCTGGAGATTTATTGGAGGTTTCGCACATCCAAATGATTCATCATATGAATCAACAGCAAAGAGAAAGATATCTCAAGATGCCGGTGATAACTTAGAAACATCCGATCTTGTCTATATTAGTAGCACGATGGTTCCAGACTGGAGATATCGGGGAGAAGAAGATAAAATCATTAGTGTCTTGTATAAGACAAAATATATTGGTGGAGTAATTGAACCATCCGATGATGTAAGCGAACTTAAATGGTGGAATTTACATGATATATCACAATATTGGTTTGATGTAGAAGATAATGTAGTTGGACCAATTGTTGATGAACATAAACCTTTATTAAAAATGCTCTTAAAAAATATATGAAAGTAAATCACTCTCCAGTATCGTATTCATCAATTGTTGAGATTGGTGAAAGAACATTACACCTTGAAAAAACAACAGGTGAAACCTATTTAAAACTACACCGTGGTGTAATGGATGTTGATATGATAGATCTAAACTCATTTATGAGTGATTTCGATTATAATCAAAAGTCCGTACAACAATATGGTGGTAATGATGGTGATTCGGTACTAGTTAATGTTATTAAAGATAAGTTTCACTTAAAAGACCATTATGTAATGACTGTTCCTGGTGGAATGGCAACACTTGATTTGGTTATCAACTCACTATCAGAAGATAATTTTTGGGTTCCAAAGTATCATTGGGGTTCTTGGAATAAAATACTTAAAATTCATAATAAGAACACTCAAGAGTTCGATGATTTTAATATTGGTGAATTTAAAGCAAATGATCCAATAGTTGGATTCTCAGGAGTTGTGATGTTGTGTTATCCTTCAAATCCAACCGGATGGTCTCCTGATTTCGAAGATTTGAAAAAGTTCTTAGACCACTCTAAAGAACATAATATTACAGTCATTTTAGACTTACCATACTATTATCTTTTCAATGATATCGATAATCCTATTCATGAACTATTTTATGATAATGTGATTGTTATATCATCATTCTCTAAATCAATGGGTTTGTCTGGACTTAGAATTGGATATATTGCAACAAAAAATCAAGAGTTATATAACTCTATGAAAATTCGTTCTTTATATAAGTATAACTCAATATCAACAATTCCACAACAAGTAATAACAAGATTACTAACAACAGAAGGGGGTAAGACATCTTTAGAAAATTATAAAAGGAAAACTCAAGACAGTATTACTAAAAATATACAATATTTAAAAGAAAGAGGATTCTTATTTGATGAATATCCATCAACTCCAACAGGACCTTTTGCGATTGTTAATATAAATTTTGATATTCTTTTATTTAATCGAATATCTTCCGTACCTTTACATAAATTCTCACTCAACAGAACAGTTAATCCACAATACTCAAGAATATCAGTATCAGTACCACACGAAATATTCAAACAATACTTTGACAAAATAAATTCATAAATATATGGAACCCAATATACTATTACTAACAGACTCTTATAAACCAACACACTGGAAACAACTTCCTAAAGGAGTAACGATTTTAAGATCTTATCTTGAAAGCCGTGGCGGTAAATTTGACAACACTCTATTTTATGGTCTTCAATATATCATAAAAGAGTACCTACAAGGTAAAGTAATTACTTTGAATA
>Ga0214919_10011171_pt1 | contig 11225 bp, 9 predicted proteins | sample LL1503_MetaG_FD_177994 | JGI IMG/M metagenome (GOLD analysis project Ga0214919, IMG submission 177994) | Freshwater microbial communities from Lake Lanier, Atlanta, Georgia, United States - LL-1503 | ecosystem: Environmental > Aquatic > Freshwater > Lake | place: USA: Georgia | collected 2015-03-15
TCTTGAGTGGGCGCTCACGGCCGGTGTCTCAAAGCCGGCGCCATTCCCCGCCTGGCTCGGTGGCTTTGCAGCGCGCAGCCAGGAACTGGATATGCACCACCGTGAGCGAGCCGCGCGCTGGGGAGCATTGATGGCGCTCGTGTGCGGCACGACGACCGTCGCCGACTCGGGCCCATCGGGTGCGGCCTCGCCCGCCATCTCCGAGGCGGGGATGCGCGGCACGGTGCACCTTGAGATCTTCGGGCGTGAGCGTGGGCGTGATGCCCTCGACCGTGCGATACAGCACGCCGAGGCCATCGGGCTGCTGCGCGATGAAGTGGGCCCGGGCGTGCGCATCGGGGTCTCGCCCCATGCGCCCTACACCGTGGGGCCCGATCTGTGGACCGCCCTTCTCGAGCATCCCGACCTCGGTGACCTGCCCTTTGCCACCCACATCGCTGAGTCGCCAGAGGAGGTGCGACTGCTCGACGAGGGTGACGGGCAACTGGGTGCCCTCTTCAAGGCCATGGGTCGTGAACCCGGCCAGTGGCCCAGCCGTGCCCGTGGACCAGTGGCCCGCCTTGCAGCGCATGAGGTGCTGCGCCCCGGCCTCATCGCCGCCCATGCGGTGCAGGTGAATGAGATGGATGCCATGACACTCGCTGCGTGCGACGTGCGCGTTGCGCACTGCCCACAGAGCAATGCGCGGCTGCACTGCGGCGATGCACCCATTGCCATGCTCGAAGAGGTTGGCGTTCGGGTGGGGCTCGGCACCGACAGCCCGGCAAGTGCCGGTGCGTATGACCTGCGAGCCGAGGCCCGTGCCGCTGGCGAGGCTGCAGCCCGGCGCGGGGAGCCCCGCTCCGCAGCCGATCTCCTCGCCATGGCCACCATGGGTTCGGCGAAGGTGCTCGGCATCGAGAACGAGGTCGGGGCGATCGCGCCCGGCATGCTGGCCGACCTGGTGGCCATCCGGCCGCGCGATGTCGAGGCCGCCGGGTACGACACAGCGGCCGCGGCACTCGATCCCGGATCACGGGTGGAGTGGGTGATGGTGAACGGCGAGGTGCTGATTGAGGGCAACCACGCCGCCAAGGTGGACGCCGAGGGCATCATCGCCGATGCCCGGCAGGCGCGACACGAGATCGGTCTGGACTAGGCTGCCGCGATGCTCTTCGACGGGAAAAAGAACAAGATCCTCACAAAGGCCGTGGCCATCTTGGCCATGGTGGCCTTTCTGGGCTTCGGGCTGGTGGCTGGTGGCCTCGCCGTGAGCGGCGGCTGCGGTGCCAACGACCCCGCGCAGTTGGCCATTGACGATGCGAATACGGCTGTATCGACGGCCACCGCCAAGCAGGCTGCGGCCGTCAAGGCGCAGAAGGCTTCGCCCGGCAGCGGACAGGCCCGTAAGGACCTTGCGGCTGCGCGTGCCGATCTTGCATCTGCTCAGGGGCAGCTCGCCAGCGCGTTGGCTTCTCTCAACGCCACAGACCCGAAGGCCGTCGCCGCTGCAGAGGCAGCCGTGGGTTTGTCGCCCAACGACCTCACAGCCATTCAGTCGCTCGCAACGATCGCCATCGCCCAGAACAATGGTGCAGCGGCGCTCAGCGCATTGGCCAAGTACACCGCCCGCCATCCCAACGATGCCCAGGCGTTCCTCCTGTGGGGCCAGGTTGCCGAGCAGGCCGGCCAGACGAACCAGGCGATTCTCGCCTACCAGCGGTTCGTGCAGCTTGCGCCCGACGACTCACTTGCGCCAGATGTACGTATGCACCTGAAGGACATGGCGAAGGCCGCCGCAAAGGCCAGCACCGGCTAGCCCACACTGTTTTGCCGTTTCACACCGGTTGCACTAACGTGCCCCCGGGCCGTTAGCTCAGCTGGTAGAGCAGGGGACTCTTAATCCCAAGGTCGTAGGTTCGACTCCTACACGGCCCACTCCCGAAAGCCACCCGTTGCGGTGGCTTTCGTCGTTCTGTCCAGTTGCCCGCCCGTTGGGGTGGGACACCAAGGCGGGACGGCTGACCGTAAGTCCGGCCCGCGCGGCGACGCTTGGAGAGCGTGGTCGCCCCTACGCCCGGGGAGAGAGAGGTACAACCTCGCGGGAAGAGCCGGGGGTCGTCGTGACTTGGTGCCCTTAGGTGCAGTTCCGGGGCGCCGCTGACCCCAACAGTGCAGGCGCCCAGGCTTACCTGCGCACCTGCACCCAGGAGGTCAGCAAGTCGTGGGACTGGTGACGGTCGAGGCGTCTGGGCACATCGTTTCGTTCCAGACCGCACCACTGAAGGTCGCGCTGGTGAGGGTCGCGTTATTGAGGCTCGTTTGGGTGAGGTTCGTGTTGGTGAAGTTTGCGCTGGTGAAGTTCGCGCTGGTGAAATTTCCGTAGGTGAAGTTCGCGCTGGTGAGGTCCGCGCTGGTGAAGGTCGAGGACACCGCATATGCGTTGGTGAAGTTCGCGCTGACCGGCGTCGCACCGGTGAAGTTGGCCTGGGAAATTTTCGCATAGGTGAAGTTCGCGCTGCTGAGTCCCGAGTAGCTGAGGTTCACACTGCTGAGGTTCGCGCTGGTGAAGTTCGCGTTCGTGAGAGTCGAGTACTGGCAGTTCGGGTTGCACGACAGCGTGATCGTCGATACCTGGTTCGCCCCCTTGCGCGTGCCCTTCGTTGGCCCGAAGTTCGCGCCCTTCAGGTTCGCGCCGCCGAAGTCCGCGTCACTCAACTTCGCGCCCCGAAACGTCGCGCGCCGAAGGTCGGCATTACGAAACGACGCACCGGTGAGGTTCGCCTTGTCGAAGTGGGCACCGCGCAGGTCTCGGCCGGCAAGGTTCGCGCCCACGTGCTTGACGCCGCTACAGACTGCGGCACGCTTCACCTTGCAGGTCTTCGAGGCGGTCCCGAGGACCGAGTTAGCCCTCATGGGTTCGTTGCTGAAGGCATTGGCTGCAGGAACGACAACGGCAAGGCCCACTGCTGCAAGGGCGGTGAGAGTACGAGGGCGCATGGGCAGTCTCCTGAATCGTGGTGCGTGCGGCGAAAAGGTAGCGCTCGGTGAGGCAAATCACGGCGGCCTCGGTTATGCCGGGACGGCAGGTCGTGCAGGTACCCGACATAGAGCATGTATGTGGTCTTTTAACGAGAGGCCGACCCATGACCCGCCTCTCATAATCCCAAGGTCGTAGGTTCGACTCCTACACGGCCCACTCCCGAAAGCCACCCGTTGCGGTGGCTTTCGTCGTTCTGGGCACGGACCGACGAAACCTGGGATTTCGGGCCTATTCACACGACGAACGCTCCCGGCAGCGGGGGCAATCACCGCATGGAGAATAGGGTTTCGAGGTGTGAAACCCCGTTCCTTCCCATTGGAATGGGAATCTGCACCGGAGTGCCCGCTCGGAGCGTAAAACGACGCACGACGCACGCCGTTCGCCATTGGCAGGCCCCCTCCGTAAAGGTAGGTTCACTGTCCGAAATACAGAAGGGTCCGCGTGCGGGCGCTGTGCTTTGAAGCACTGCTACCTGCACTTCGGTCGCCCCGCCCCGGCGGATGCGTGACCAGCAGACCGAAATCGCGACTGGGAGTTCCCCTGCCGCAGCGCATCGCCATCGCCATCGCCGTCCCCACTCTCGCCCTCGGTATTTTCGCCGCGGGTGCATTGGGAGCGTCAATGCCGACCAGCGTGCCGGGGACGCAAAGCACTGCGTCCGCAGCTCCAGATCCCGCGACCGCCGTGCCTGCACCTGCGGCTGCCGCGCCAGCGCCGAACACCAACGTGGTGCTGTCGCGATCACTGGCTCCCACCATCGCAACCGGATACGACGCCTGGGCCGAGGGCAATGCGTGCGCCGGATTCCCGCAAACCAAGAAGACCGACCTCACCGTGGGGTCGGACCTCGTGGGATGCGGCAAGTACATCAAGATCTGCATCAGCGGGCGCTGCGTGGTGGCGCAGAAGCGCGATACGGGCCCGTTCCGCGATGGTCGGCACATCGACATGAATGTGGGCACCATCATGGCGCTCGGCTTCAAGTCGCTGTACCACTTCGGCGTGCGCAACGTCACCTGGGCCCCTGTGGTCGGCAATCCGACGCGTACCGTGGCATCCGTGAGGTAGAGCGGCACATCCAGCCGTAGATGGGGACCAGGGGGCCACGGGCCCCCTTTTTCATGCCCATTTCCTAATCCTTGCTTTACCAGTAGGGATTGTCTAGTTTGCCCCTCCCACCTCCGGGGAGACCCGGGCGTGGGCCACGACGAACCCTGATGACCCGAGGAGCACCGACGGTGAGCACGACTGGCTGGAGAGACCGCCTGGAGGCACAGATGCCACCCGACCTGGCGGAAGAGATCGACATCTTCGAGACCCAGCTCGAGCTCCGGCAGGATGGCCGCGTTGACGAGCGGGTGTTCGCCGAGACCCGGCTGCGCCGTGGTGTGTACGGCCAGCGCTACGACAATGGCCAGCGCCACGACGGTATTGAGCAGCGCACCCTCACATTTCCGGCCGGCGACCTCACCAAGGGGCCCGAGACGCTGTGGGATGCCCCGGGCATGCTGCGCATCAAGGTGCCGTGGGGCGGACTCACTCCCATTCAGCTCGACGTAATGGCCGAGCTGGCCGAGGAGTACTCCGACCACATCCTGCACATCACCACCCGTCAGGACGTGCAGCTGCATTACGTGCACATTGAGGACATGCCCACCGTCATGCGTCGTCTTGCCGCCGTGGGCATGACCACGCGTGAGGCCTGTGGCAACGGCGTGCGCAACCTCACCGCGTGCCCGCTGTCGGGCGTGTGCCGTACCGAGGCGTTTGACGTCACCCCGCACTCCGAGGCACTCTTCCGCTTTCTGCTGGGACACCCCGACTGCCAAGACTTTGGACGCAAGTTCAAGATCGCGTTCTCGGGCTGCGCCGATGAGGCCTGCGGCCTGGTGATGATGCACGACCTGGGGGCAATCGCCCGCACCGACATGGTGGACGGCACGCCCGTGCACTCGTTCGACGTCTATGTGGGCGGAGGCCTGGGCACCACGCCGCATCAGGCGAAGTTGCTGGCCGATCGCGTTCCGCTTGGCGAGCTGTTGCCCATCACGCAGGCGGTGGCCCGCGTATTCGCCCGCCTGGGCGAGAAACTGAACCGCAACCGTGCGCGCATCAAGTTCCTGGTGGCAGGAACGGGTATCGAGGAGTTCCAGCGCCTGGTGCGCGAGGAGCGCGAGATCCTTCCGTACGACGCGCGCTGGACCGCACACCTGGAGGACGGCCTCGCCCCCGAGATCCCCTCACGCTCGCTGGATGGCGTTGGCGAGGAGGACGGCACCGATCCGGCGTTCGTCACATGGCGTGACACCAACGCGTACCTGCAGCGTCAGGATGGCTACGCCGTGGTGACAGTGCCGCTGCCGCTCGGCGACATCTCATCGCATCAGTCGCGCCTTCTGGCCGACATCGCCAGGCGCTTCGTGGGCGACACCATCCGCACCACCGTGGAGCAGAACATCGTGTTCCGCTGGGTGCGCCTTGAAGACCTGCGCGACCTGTACGCGGCCCTTGGAGAGATCGGCATGGCCGACGCCGTGGCCGAGACCATCGTTGACGTCACATCCTGCCCCGGCACCGACACGTGCAAGCTCGGCATCTCCGCCTCGCGCGGCCTCGCCGGCGAGCTGCGCGAGCAGTTGGCTGCAAAGCAGACCGGACTCGACGAGGCCGTGCGCGGCCTTCGCATCAAGGTGAGCGGGTGCTTTAACTCGTGCGGCCAGCACCACGTGGCCGACATCGGGTTTTTCGGCAACAGCCGCAAGTCGGGTGGCCGCGTGGTGCCCCACTTCCAGGTGGTGCTCGGTGGCCAGTGGCAGCACAACGGTGGCTCGTACGGGCTCGCTGTGGGCGCTATTCCCAGCAAGCGCATCCCCGAGGTGGTTGACCGCATCACCGACCGGTTTGTGGCCGAGCGTGAGCCGGGCGAGTCGTTTCTCGACTGGACCGGGCGCACCGGGCGCAAGGGTCTTGCGGCCATCATCGCGGACCTGAAGGCGATCCCCTCGTATGAGGAGGAGCCCGGGCTGTTCAGCGACTGGGGCAACCCGCGTGAGTTCACAATCGGTGACATCGGCATCGGCGAGTGCGCGGGCGAGGTCATCTCATCGACCGACCTCGAACTGTCGTTTGCCGAGAGCATTGCCTTTGAGGCCCAGGTGGCGTTGGAGGATGGCGACGTGGCCAAGGCCGACGAGCGGGCCTACCGCGCAATGATCACCGCCGCGCGCGCAATTGTGCGTACCGAACTGCCGGACGTGCCGGAGGAGGACGACGTGATTGTGGGTGAGTTCGATACCCGCTTCGTTGAGACCAATAGGTTCCGCGACCGCTTTGCGCACTCGAAGTTCGCGCGCCCGCTGCTTGAGCGCCACGCATCGGGTGAGGCCGCCGCCAACGAGGAGGCCGCCCGGTCGCTCGTGGAGGAGGCGCAGTTGTTTATCGACGCGGCCCACGCCTTTCAGATCCGCGAGGCCGGCGCAACGTCGGCCACGCAGTAATCCACGGCATACGGAGAAGAGACGACATGAACCCACAGCGCATCGCCGTGAAGCTGTACCTCGAGGACCCGGCCGGGCTCGACCCCGAGGAGCTCGTGCCTGTGTTCCACCGGTTTATCCGGGAGGACGTGGTGACCGGTGTGCCCATTGACGTGGCCCGCTACGGCCACGTAAGCGATGGTCCGGGGATCATGATCATCGGGAGCCTGAAGGACCATGCCCTCGATCTGGGCGGCGGCCGTGCCGGGCTGTCGAGCACCCTCAAGCGCGGTGCCGACGGCACCGTGGCGGGCCGGGTGCACGAACTGCTGCAGGACGTCGCACGCCTGTCGGTGGACCTGCAGGCAGATCCCGATCTTGGGTCCCGTGCCCGCGTGGGCACTGGTGAGATCCTCATCACCATCCTCGACCGCTACGAGGCGCCCAACGACGACGCCACGCTGCTGAAGGTCGATCCGGCCATCCGCGAGGTCGTCACGGCGCTCAGCGAAGCCGGCGGTGCGGGTGCCGTCACCGTCGAGCGGGTGGGTGAGTCGCGCGACCCATTCGCCGTGCGCGTGCTGCTCGACCAGCCTCGGCCCCTTATCCAATGGGCCGAGGGCGTGGAAGCCGCCGCGGTCTAGGGGAACCTCGGGGAGGCGGCCTTACAGGCTGCTCATAGGACGCATACGTGGGGCACCAATGGTGCGCCGATTCTTCAGGGACGTAAGCAGGACCCCCAAGGAGGACTCCCGTGAAGAAGGCCCGGCTCGCCGGAGCGGCGCTCGTCGCCCTGATCGGTGCAGCAACTGTTCCCGCCCTCGCCATGGCGCATGGATCGATGTCCGATCCTCCGTCGCGCCTGCATGGATGCGCGTTCAGCCTCAAGAATGATCCCGCCTGCGTGGCGGCGTTCACCGCGAACCCGCAGGCGGTGTACGACTGGATGGAACTGAACATCAGCGCCGCCGGCGATCAGCATCAGGCGCTCATCCCCGATGGGCAACTGTGCAGCGCGGGTCGCGCGAAGTACGCCGCATTCGACGTGGCGCGCGCCTGGCCGGTGACCGACATCGCTCCGGGTGCCGATGGCAAGTACAGCTTCACGTGGACCTCGTCGGCCCCACATGCAACCAAGTACTACCGCCTCTATCTGGCCAGGGCGTCGTACGACCCATCGCAACCGCTCAGGTGGGCAGACCTTGAGCAGGTGTACGACTCAGGGGCCATCCCGGCTGCTGCCACCAACACGTTCAGGGTGGCCCTCCCGGCGCGCACCGGGCACCAGGTGCTCTACACCGTGTGGCAGCGGAGCGACTCGCTTGAGGCGTTCTACGCCTGCAACGACATCCGTCAGGTGGCAGCGGGCGGGACCACGCCCGCACCAACCCCGACACCGACCCCGACCCCGACACCAACACCGACACCGACCCCGACACCAACACCGGGGACCAACCTGGCGGTCACCCAGACCGTGGCCTCCGATTGGGGCGAGGGGTACTGCAAGGACGTGCGCGTGACCAACAACGGGTCGGCGGCCGTCACGTGGACGGTGCCCGTTCCGGTCGAGGGCATGGTGAGCACGCTGTGGTCTGCAAAGGCCGCGAATGGCGCGACCACCGGCACCCTGCAGGTGAGCGGCGAGTCGTGGAACTCGACGCTGGCGGCAGGGGCGTCAACCACCTTTGGATACTGCGGAGTGCGTATGGGCACCCCGGCGCCTCTGCCAACTCCGGCTCCGGCTCCCACGCCGACACCGACGCCGCCTCCCGCACCGACACCCACACCGGTGCCAGTTCCTGCTCCGGTGGGCAATGCCGCGTTCGCACTCACCATCACGTCAGACTGGGCCTCTGGGTTCTGCACTGATGTGAAAGTGACCACGACATCAGCCTCGCCCATCACGTGGCAGGGGCAGCTGGCGATCGGTGGCACGACGACAAGCCTGTGGAACGCCGTGGCCAGCGGGACGTCGGGCACCGTGACGGTGAAGGGTGAAGCCTGGAACCCGACGGTATCGGCATCGTCACCAACCACATTTGGATACTGCGCCAACCGTCCGGTGTCGTCAGTGGCGGCATCGATGCCGGTGATCACGGCGGCCGCAGTCGCGGTCGCAGACACCCCCGCTGCTCCATCTGTGGCGAAGGCGAAGGCAGTGACCAAGATGAAGGTGACCACTAAAGCAACCAGCAGGGTGAAGGTGCAGAAGCGGCCGACGAGGGTCGCCGCACACCACCACTAGCGACCCGACGCAATCGGCCACCCCGGGGCAGCCGGGGTGGCCGATTGGTCAGCGGGCACCGTCCCCGCACTTCGTCCACACTCCCCCCCTGTGAATGTTCCCCTTTGGGCCTGGGCCGCGCTGGTCGCCGCCACAATCAGCGTCATCGTGCTCGACCTGCTGGTCATCTCGAAAGCCGGGAAAGAGATGCGCATGCGTACTGCGCTCCTCTGGACCGCCTTCTGGTTGGCCCTCGGGGTCGCCTTCGGGTTTCTGGTGGGGGCGATCTGGGGATCGCAATACGCAGGGGAGTACTGGTCGGGCTTTTTGCTCGAGTACTCGCTGTCGATGGACAACGTGTTTGTGTTCATCGTGCTCTTCGGGTTCTTTGCCACCCCGCAGGCGGCCCGCCTGCGCGTGCTCACGGTGGGCATTCTTCTGGCCCTCGCGCTGCGTCTGGCCGCGATCCTCGTGGGAGGCGTGCTCATTACCCGCGCCTCGTGGGTGCTGTATCTCTTTGGTGCGTTCCTGCTGTGGACCGCGTGGCGCCTGATCGCCCACGCAGACTCTCCCGCAGGCCCCGAGCATTCCAAGGTGCTGCAGTTTCTCAAGCGGCATCTGCCACTGACAGGCACCTACGAGGGTGCCAACTACGTTGTGCGGCGAAGCGGCAAACGCGTGGTCACCACGCTGGGGCTGGTGCTCATCATGCTGGCCGGTACCGATCTGGTGTTTGCGCTCGACTCCATCCCCGCCGCCTTCGGGGTGACCAAGGAGCCATTTCTTGTGTTCGCAGTCAATGCGTTCGCACTGCTCGGGCTCCGGTCGCTCTACTTCGTGCTCGAGGGCATGGTCGAGCGCTTCAAGTACCTCTCATATGGGCTGGCCATCGTGCTGGCATTCGTGGGCGTGAAGATGCTGGTGAAAGACGTGTGGCACCCCGCCGCATGGATGTCGCTCGCGTTCATCGTGCTGGTGCTGGCGGGAAGCATCGGCATCAGCTTGTGGTCGACGCGCCCCGGGCGTGAGGCGCGCCCGGGCTGACAGAGGTCCCCGGCACCCGCCGGCACGACCAAAGCGGACACCTGCCCGAGCTACCATAGGCAGCCGGTGGACCAGCTCTCACTTATCTCATTCCCGATCGCCTTTGCGGCGGGATTTGTCTCATTCGCGTCACCGTGCGTGCTCGCGCTGGTTCCGGGCTACCTGTCGTTTATCTCCGGGGTTCCAGCCGATCAGGTGGAGCAGCGCTGGAAGAGCGTCATCCGCCCCACGCTCGCATTCATTCTGGGTTTCGCGATCATGTTCTCCATCTTCGGCGCCAGCGCGGGGCTACTGGGGAGATCGCTCGCCCGCAGCCGCGACACGCTCAACCTGGTGGCGGGGATCATTCTTATCGTTATGGGCGTCGCCATGCTCGTGCTGCCCCGACTTGGATGGATGCAGGGCGACCGGCGCATGCGGGTGGCTAAGCGACCAGAGACCCTGGTGGGCGCAAGCCTGGTGGGCGCCGCCTTCGCCGCCGGATGGACCCCCTGCATTGGCCCGATCCTCGGCAGTATCCTCACCTATGCCGCGCCCACCGGGTCACCCCTGGCCGGTGCGCTACTGCTCTTTGTGTACTCGCTCGGCCTGGGTATCCCATTTCTCCTGGCCGGGATGTTTCTCACCCAGACCCTGTCAGCGTCGCGGTGGATACGCGATCACTGGAACGTGGTGAATGCAATTGGCGCCGGGCTCATGATCGCGCTCGGCGTACTCATCGCAACAGGTGATCTGGAGCGCATTACCCAGCAACTCTCCCGAATAGGGTTCGCGGGACTCTAGGAGGCTCATGCGCATCGTTTCGCTGGTCGGTAACCGACCCCAGTTCGTAAAGGCCGCTCCCCTGTGCCAGGCACTCCGTGCAGAGGGCGAGGAGATACTCGTGCACTCAGGGCAGCACTACGACCCCGACCTGGCCGATCTGTTCTTCGACGAGCTCGGAATCCCGGCACCCGACCACTCCTTAGCGGTGGGCCCCGGCAGCCCGCTGCATCAGCTCACCATCATGATGGAGCGCCTGGAGCCGGTGCTCGCTGACACCCAGCCCGACGCACTGCTGGTGTACGGCGACACCACCACCACGCTGGCCGGTGCCCTGGTGGCCGCCAAGATGAACGTGCCGCTGGCACATGTGGAGGCCGGGCTGCGCTCGTTTGACAAGCGCATGCCCGAGGAGCAGAACCGGGTGATCACCGACCACCTGAGTGACGTGCTGCTGTGCCCCACCCAGCAGGCCGTCGACAACCTGACGCGTGAGGGCGTGACCAAGGGCGTGCACCTAGTGGGCGACGTGATGTACGACGCCTGCCGCGCATTCGCAGCCCTGGCCGCCAAGCAGCCCGGGGCTGTGGGCCGCGGCCTGGAGCCCGGTGGCTACGTGCTGGTGACCATCCACCGCGCGGCGGCCACCGACACGCCCGAGGCCCTCAGCGCCATGGTGGAGGTGCTCACCTCGCTG
>Ga0214919_10011174_pt1 | contig 11222 bp, 8 predicted proteins | sample LL1503_MetaG_FD_177994 | JGI IMG/M metagenome (GOLD analysis project Ga0214919, IMG submission 177994) | Freshwater microbial communities from Lake Lanier, Atlanta, Georgia, United States - LL-1503 | ecosystem: Environmental > Aquatic > Freshwater > Lake | place: USA: Georgia | collected 2015-03-15
CCGCTTTTTGTTCAGCGGTCTTTGTCGTGAGCTTGTCGCACTCTGCCTTGGTGGTCGGCACGGCAGCAAATGCGGCAACGGACAAAGCGGCAAAAGCAGCAGCGATCACACCAACGAATACTTTACGCATAGAAGTTCCTAAATATTTAAGTTTGCAAACTGTCCTACTGGACATGGAAAGTATACCCAACTGGCGCATGCATTCTCCTCCCAGGGAATCTTCTGGAGAAACCACCCCCGCCGAATCCGGGGGCAAAGCTAGAGCGCATGGCCCGACAAAACGGTTGACAAGCAGCCGGGCCGCCTGGCCCGGCCCATGCCGCAATCCTTGGGCTATTTCCGGGCCTGTAGCGCCGAGCGGGTGATCGCCGACAGCGTGCCGCGGGTGGTGATGACCTCCCGATCCAGTGCGACTTCAATCAGCGTTCCTTGCGCGCGCGCCAGCGCCGACAGCAGTTGGGGTTCGAACTCGGACGTCATGGTGATCTTGACGCCCTCGTAGCCGTAGGCGCGCGCCAGCGCGGCGAAGTCGGGGTTGCGCAACTGGGTGCCCGCCGGACGTAGCGGATAGTCGCGCCTGCTGACACGGCGAACGTGACCACCTTGGAGTTGAACCCAAGGCCCGTCAGGTACGCGCCGGTCCGGGCGCCCTGAGCGGTATCCGAGGTCTTCTTTACTTGGTCGTCGATTGCACACGACGCGTGGAATCCGATCGGCGTGAGGGTGCTCATCATCCGGGGCTCGCCGGCCAACCACACCAATGCACATGCCGACGCACACTGGTTGCCCTGTCCGGCGGTGGAGAAGCCCTTTATCCGGATGACCCGGCCAATCTCTAGGGCGGGCTGGACCTTTCCGCCGGGGCTGTCCAGCACCATGGGCAGCCCCTTAAAGGAGGGCGAAGAATTCGGCTGGAATTACTTGGCCTGGAATGGGGCCACGGATTCAGGTTTCTGTCCAACGAATCGGGGGCGAGGCGCCGCGTCATGAATTTGTCTTATGTCTTATCTAAGATAAGGAGTCTAAAAATATAAGGTTTTCCATGCGTTTCAACAATACCTCCAACACCAGCAAACTAGCCGCAACCCTGTCCATCCTGACTGGCGCGATCCAAATCGCGTATGCACAGGACGCGGCATCGGTGCAACTGGAACCTGTTAGCGTCACCGTCAAAGCGGGGGCGTATGGCACCGCAGCCAAGGGCACTGCGTCTGCGATGGCGCCAACACAGGCCAGCCTGGATGCGACGCAGCCACAGTCCATCATCACCCGGGAATTTATTGATCTGTCGGTCGCACCAACGACCGAGTACAGCCGGATTGTCGCTATCGCCCCCAGCATGGCCGGCGAAGCCGCTAACGGTCCGGGACTCGGCGAGACCAAGGTAACCTTGCGCGGATTCACCGATGACCAGTACAACATTACTTTTGACGGGATCCCTTGGGGTGACACCAACAACCCTGCCCACCACTCGACCTCATTCTTTCCGGGAACCATCATTGGTGGTGCGACAGTAGAGCGCGGCCCCGGTAACGCCAGCAACGTAGGCTATGCAACATTTGGTGGGTCGATCAACCTCTTCTCCAAGAAGCCGTCGCTAGAGCAATCCACCAGCGTGTTTACGACACTGGGCTCGTGGAATACGCGTCTGGTTGGCGTCGGTTATGAGAGCGGAAAGCGCCCACAGTCTGGCGACACTACCGTGCAAGTCAATTACCAGAACCTGCAATCGGACGGCTACCTGAGCTACAGCCCTATCAAGTCACAGAACTTAACCTTGAAACTCGAGCGCAACGTTGGCGATAACTCAGTTTTGACGGCGTTTTCATCAATCAACAATGCGAAGTACCAACAGCCTGACAGCAACAAGGGCGCGACAGTGTCTCAAATCGTCAAGTACGGGCGAAACTTTCAATTGGATGCTGACCCGAATAGCATGAACTATTTCGGCTACAACTACACCAACAAGGACACCGACTTTGACTACCTGCGTCTGCGCAGCGAACTCGGCAGCGGCTGGAGCGCCGACAACAGGCTGTACACATACGCCTACAACAACCAGACTATCTCGACCACTGACCCCACGTGGACTGGCACAACCGTGCTGGCGGGTCAAACCACAACGAAGGATCCGCGCACACTGGTGGCTGGTGTTCCTACTGTAATCCCCGGTATAGACAAGCAAAACAAGTACCGAGTCTGGGGTGACATTTTCAAGGCGACCAAACAGCTAGATCTTGGCCTGGCCAGGGTAGGCCTCTGGTATGAGTCATCAACCTCTGACCGCCACCAGTACGACATCAATGTCATGAATATGGCATACAACAAAATTGAGAAGGCTATCCCTGGCGTCGCCGCGACTGCCACCCTGCCCAACAGCGACAGGCCCTTGAGCAGTGTCCTTTTTGATCAGCAGTCCTCGATCCGCTCAGTCCAGCCCTTTGCGGAATACGAGTGGGAGTTATCCCCGAATACCCAGATAACGCCGGGCCTGAAATACGTCAACATTACCCGTTCACAGACGTCGGCGGTGGGACAAACGACGCGCATCGCAAACGACTCCGGTTCGCTGACTTACACAGCGACTTTGCCTTTCCTGACAGTCAATCAAAAGATAGACCCAAATACGTCGCTGTATGCCCAATATGCAAAGGGCTTCCAGATCCCCGACCTGAAGACAATGTATGTCGCCAACCCCAGCCGCAACAGCACCGAGCCCCAACAATCGACCAACTACCAGTTTGGCGTCGTTTCCCGCTCGGACCGTATGACTTGGGACGCCGATGTTTACCGAATCGAGTTCACCAACAAACTAGTTTCCAACGGGCTCTCTGGTGCTGACGCAGGATTTGTCAATATCGGCGGCGCGACCTACCAGGGTGTCGAGGGCCAGATGGCATACATGGTGGGCGGCGGCCTGTCTGTTTACCTCAACGGCTCGATCAACAGGGCAACTGCCGTTGATACAGGGTTGCAAATTGCCGGTGCGCCGGAATACACGGCTGCATTGGGCGCGTTGTATAGTGAAGACGGCTGGTCAGGGTCATTGATCTACAAACGCAACGGACCGGTTCGCCAGAAAGACTATTCCGCGAGCAAGGGCCCCATAAATGGGGTGGGCTATTTTGACTACTACCAAACGGCGGCCTACGGCACGCTGGACTTGGCATTGGCCTACACATTCTCCGGGCGCAGCCTTTTAGGTAAAGACCTGAAACTGCAGCTCAATGTATTCAACCTGACCAACAGCAATGCAGTGACTGCCATCAGCACCGGTACCAATACTTCTTACGACACCTACGTCTATCAGACCCCACGCAGCCTCCAGCTAACCGTGAAAGCCGATTTCTGATTGCTGCCCTTGATGAGTTGGCGGAATAAATTTTCCCCTGCTGATGGAGATGGTCCGGGCTAATGCGTCGGCGCCAACACAGGGTGGCCGTTTATTCAGTGGGAGTGCCTGTGATGCGCGTCCGGGTAGTGGTCATGGACGTGGCTCATCGGGTGATGGCGATGCGGGTGCACCAGGCTCGGGTGCAGTGCGACGGGGCTTGTCAGGGGCCGAGGAATTGGGTTTGGCAGCCCTCGCGCGCCTGATCGTGCTGTCCCCAGACTGGTGCGCAAAGCCAATCGTTATTGGTGCCGCGCATCATCCAGGCGCATTATTCTTAAAGCAAATGGGGGTTCATGGCGGCTGGCCTTCGGCTATTGGCCCTTGCGGCTCATGGCACGAGGTTTGCGGCGCATGATGCAAACGGATTGAAGTTTCATCTTGCTGTCACGATTCAAAACTACATTAAGCCGGTCTCCGATTGGGGGTATACGAATCTTTATTCCTTAGCGAAGGCCCAGAAATCAGTGAGTAGCAGAATTGCATTGAAGTTGTTTATCGGTTTTTTCCTCGGGTCCTTTTGGAATTCTTTGGTCAAAGGACCCGTTCAAGGCCTCGTCGCAAGGCGGGGCCTTTTTTTGATGACCTCACCGGCCGTTGTCGTTTGTGACGCGCCGTCGCCCAGGGGATCTGGTTTTTCTTGGGTACTGGCGCCGCTCTTGATGAAGTGGGTTCTTCTGGGGGCTATTTTTTACGCTGTGCCGATATCGGTTGCTCACGCATACAAGGTGGCCAAAGTGTGTGAGGAGGTGGCGGAAATGCCGCAGCAGACCTGGAGTCAACCCGGGTGCCCCTCACGCAGGTGCACGGCAACTGCAAGGCCGCCAAAGCCCAAGGATGACGCAACGCCAACGCATTTGGTGTGCAAGGTGGTGATGCTCTCGGCACAGGCCGAAGCGCTCAAGGCGCCACCCGCGGCGCCAGCCAAACATTGACACCGGCTACGCAATCCGCGATGCAGCCCAAGGCTAAAGAGCCTCGACACCCTAGCCCCTTACTCGGCGACATTGGAGATCTATGTCAGAACGCACGAATTCGAACGACCCGAGTCCGACGGGGGTCGACGAAGGGGGTGTCGAACCCCAAGTAACGCACACACAGAGGTCCGCCGAGTACGAAGGAAACCAGATGTACCTGGGTATGGGCATCATGCGCTGGTGCGCCCTTTGCGGCACCCATAGGGCCGTGTCTGGGGGTACTTTGCGCCATGTATTAGGCGCCCGGCATTGGGTTTGCCACAGGCACATGCAGACCCCTGTCGTCTAGCGCCGATCCGGGTTTGTATGCTTGCTGGAGCCAAACGCACGCGGCGGAGCCACTGACTTCATCGGGAACGCGCTCTGTGGGGGCTTGGTTGTTGGGTTGATCGTCGATGTTCTGCGTGCGCTGGCTTGCATCAAACAGTACATTGGCACAAGCGTCAAGCCATGGCTCGGGCTGGGAGCCGCAAGGCCCCCGAGTCGACAAACCGAGCAAGCTACTGGCAGCGCCCAAGTCGCCCGACTAGCCTTTCGCGACTCCGGCGCGTCGATGCCGACCATTGCCACACCGTTTCTCGCGCTGACATTGGCCGTCCGACTTGCGGGGGCCCGCACTTGGCTGCGCTACGACTTCAATATTTCACATTAAAGCCATTCGAATGTCATCAATGTCTATTAGCGTCGGGAATCAACATTCGAAAGGTAGTTTTTCATGCGTTACTTCGGTTTTCCGCTTAGGGTGATCACCGTTACGGTTGCCGTTGCCTGTTGCGCGAGTAGCACGCTGGCACAAATTGAGGTCGTGGCCGTGCTAGCTGGTCATGCAGCGCTTCCCGCGTCGACTACGGTCATCGCACCGGAGGCGGCGGGTCCTATGTTTGCCACCAGCGGAAAATTCACGGCTTCCAATCGTCAGCGCGTAGAGTCTTTGGAAAGCTTGCCAGGTGTCACCTTCGTCGATGATGCCCGCAACCCAAGACGGTCGGGCGGTAGTTTGCCTATCAAGGGCCAGTCGGTACAAGGATTCTCTGGGATTCAAGCCCTGGGAAATGATGAATTCCTGACTTTGACGGACAACGGCTTCGGCAACAAATTGAACTCTCAGGACGCGCTACTGATGGTCCACCATGTGAAGGCGGATTGGGCCAGTGGCGTGGTAACCCGATTGCACACAACATTCTTGCACGACCCCGATCGCAAGATTCCATTTTTCATCGTCAATGAAAACTCGGCGGCGCGCTATCTAACTGGCTCCGACTTTGACCCCGAGTCAATTCAGGTGGTCGCTGGCGAATGGTGGATTGGTGACGAGTTTGGACCTTACATCCTTCGCGTGAACGCCCGAGGCGTGGTCCTTGGCGTGATCGACACTGTCGTCAACGGCAAGGCCTATCGGGGGCCTGACCATTACCTCAACGCGCGCCTTCCGAATTATCCCGGCGACTCTGGGTTCGAAGTGCGCCGCTCGGGCGGCTTCGAGGCTATGGCTAAATCGCCCGACAGCAAGACCTTGTACCCGATGTTTGAGTGGCCGTTGTGGGATTCGCAGACCAAGGCCGTGGAAAGTCGCAACGGCAAGCCTTTCACCCGAATCTTGGAACTCGATGTGGCTACCCAACGGTACACCGCGCGCCAGTGGAAGTACGCTTTTGAGGAGGCTGGCAACGTAGCCGCAGATTTCCAAATGCTTGATGCGAACACTGGTTTGGTGATCGAGCGCGATGACGCCAGTGAGGGGGCTGGCCCGAACTGTCCTGGCGAGTCCCGCGTCGACTGCTTTACCCGTCCAGCGAAGTTCAAGCGCGTCTACAAGATCGATTTCAGCCAGTCCGATGCTGACGGTTTTGTGAAGAAGGTGGCCTTTGTAGACCTGACAAAAATCAGCAATCCAAAGCGCTTGGCAAAAATTGGCCCGAATGAGGCGCTATTTTCTTTGCCGCACCTCGGGCCAGAAGGCCTCGCGATAGTCGATCCGACCCATATCGTTTTGGTCAACGATAACAACTATCCGTACTCATCGGGCCGAACAATTGGCAGGCCAGATGACAATGAACTTACGCTTCTTGACATCCAGGCGTTGGTGCAGGCCAGGTGACCGCACCTGGTTGCTTCAAGATGGTACGGCCGATATTTTTGTTGCGCTAAGCGGCACGGAAAAATGGCACCGCGGGCACTTTTCTGATCGTATAAGTGGGGGAAATTGTTGCAAAAACGTATTGCTAGGCTCGCCGCGAACCTCTATATCGGGGCACTTGTTTTTCTACTTCCCCTGATTCCACTGCTTGCTAGCGTTATCTTTTTTAGATGGAAGTACGTGTTGGCGTACAGGCACTACATCAAGAAGATGAAAATTCACATTGGAGCCTTGCGAGAGGGGCCGGCGCTGCACTTCTTTGAGGACGTCCTTGGCAGGAAGAGCGTGATTCCAGAGGACATTGAAGGGTCGTGTGTTCAGTGCGGGAACTGTTGCATGGAAAAGCGCTGCGTCTTCTTGGAAGAGGCCAGTGACCTCCGTTTCCAGTGTGGGATCTACCATTCGCCATGGCGCAAGTTTTCAAATTGCGGATCCTTTCCGCTAAACGCACATGACATACAGCGATACGCTTGCCCCAGTTACCAAACAGTCACCTTCCATAAAAAACCCGTTGGCATGCCTCCTTGATCGGCTGGCCCGGTGTCGGGCACCACAGCCTCTTCCACGTTTGCGCGACTGGGCGCGCATCGGCTTGTTCAGCGATTGCTGCACCAGCGCATAGCCCCCGCTCCATCTTGCTCATGTTTGCCGCAAAGACTGCGATGGTGCGGGCGATCTGTTGGGCGAGGTCAAAGCGCATTGCTGCTTGGCCTGACCGACTCACGCTGGTCGACCTTAGCGGAGAAGGCTGCGCCGACCCGGCGACGGTGTCACCATAGTTTCATCGAAAAGTCATAGATTCTCCGGCTATGCGCCAAGGCTTCAAGCTCAATAGTTCGTTCACGCCGGGTTTGATGATCCGGCAGACGCCCAGCCCTGCGATGGGTGGCCCGTCGTCGGCCGACGTGCGCTGGCTCGCGTTTTGAAACGCAAAATTGTCGACGTGTTCCTGCTGGCGGCGCTGGCGCTGCTGCTGGCCGCATGTTCCCCGCGCATGTTGCTGGTGAGGACCGTGGCCGACGAATTGGCCGGCTCGGGGGGCGCCGATGAAGAAGATCTAGGGCTGGCACGAGACGCGGCAGCCTTCCATCTCAAGCTGTCGGAGCAGGTGCTGCGACAGACGCCCGCGCATCTGGCGCTGGCAGAGGCGGTCACCGGCGGCTTCACGCAGTACGCCTATGCCTTCATCGCCTTCGACGCCGACAAGCAGGAGAGCAAGGACGCACGCGCAGCGCAGCGCCAGCGCGAGCGCGCAGCGCGCATGTACGCCCGTGCGCACCGGCACGCGATGGCTGCGCTGGAAGCCGCGCAACCCGGGTTCGCTAAGGCCCTGGCGGGCGGCACGGCCAGCGTGCCCGCCGATCAGGTGGGCCTGGCCTACTGGGGCGCCGCGGCCTGGGCGGGTGCCATTTCACTGAGCAAGGACCGGCCCGACACGGTGGCCGACCTGCCACTGGCCGTAAGCCTGGCACAACTGGCCTATGCGCGTGACCCCGGCCACGGCCAGGGCGCCCTGGCTGCGCTGATGGGCACACTGGAGGCCGCGCGCCCCGGCGGTAGCGCTGCGCAGGCAGCGACCTACTTCGACCAGGCCACTGGACTGGGCGGCGGCCGCAACGCCGGCGTGTTCGTGGCGCGCGCCGAAGCCCTGGCGCTGCCGGCCGGGGACCGGCCCGGCTTTGAGGCCCTGCTGCGTCGGGCGCTGGTTGCCGCCGACGCGCAACGCGACCTGAGCAATCAAGCCATGCGCGAACGCGCGCAGTGGCTGTTGGACACCATCGACGACCGCTTCTGAACCCGCCTGCCCACGACCCATGACGCTGTCCCACATCGACCCCACCCGCCGCCGCGCCACGCTGGCCCTGGCGGGCCTGGCCCTGCCGCTGGCCGCCCTGGCCCAGACACCGCCGGCGCAGTTGCGCATCGGCAGCGTGGTGCCGAAGAACTCGCTCTACCACCAGAGCCTGATGGAACTGGGCGAAGCCTGGCGCACGGCGCAGGGCGGGGGCGCCCGCTATGTGGTCTTCACCGACGGCAGCCAAGGCGGCGAAGCCGAGATCGCGCGGCGCATGCGCATCGGCCAGTTGCAGGGTGCGTTGATGTCGGTGGTGGGCTTGCGTGAAATCGAGCCCACCGTGGCGGCGATGCAGAACCTGCCGCTGCTGTTCCGCAGCTGGGACGAGGTGGACCATGTGCGCGACAAGATGCGTCCGGCGATGGAGAAGCGCTTTGCCGACAAGGGCTTCATCGTCGTGGCTTGGGGTGATGCGGGCTGGGTGCGCTTCTTCTCGAAGGAAGCGGCGTTTCGGCCCGACGACTACAAGCGCATGAAGTTCTTCGCCTGGGGCTCCGAGCCCGAGCAGCAGGCCATCATGAAGAGCCTGGGCTACACACCGGTTCCGCTGGAAACCGCCGACATCCTGCCCGCAGTGCAGACCGGCATGATCAACGTCGTGCCCAGCACGCCCTACTTCGCGCTGGCGACTCAGGTGTACGGCACGGCGTCCAACATGCTGGAGATCAACTGGGCGCCCATCGTCGGTGCCCTGGTCGTGACGCTGAAAGCCTGGGATGCGATGACACCCGCCGCTCAGCAGGCCCTGCGCGCAGCCGGCGAGAAGGCCGGCGTGCAGATGCGAACACAGGCGCGCAAGGAAGTTGATGAAGCCGTGGACGCGATGAAGAAGCGTGGTTTGGTCGTCAACAAGCCCAACGCCGAGCAGATGCGCGAGTGGAACGAGCTGGCCGAGAAGCTGTATCCACGAATCCGCGGCAGCATGGTGCCGGCCGAGACCTTTGACGAAGTCTTTGCCCACCTGAAGGTCTACCGCGCCTTGCGGGGCAAGTAGCCTTGACAGCGCCCACAGGTTCACCGCCCCCGCCTGCACGGGGCCTGCGGCGTCTGGCAGATGCCGACCAGTGGCTGTCCGCCACGGCGCTGGCGCTGATGGTGCTGGTACCGGTGCTGGAATTGGCCGCACGGCCGCTGCTGGGTCAGGGCGTGGACAACGCGCCCGTGCTGGTGCAGCACCTGGGCCTGGTGCTGGCGATGTTCGGCGCGGTGGCGGCCGAACGACATGGCCACCTCACCACGCTGGGCAGCAGCTTCAGCCAGCTGGGCGACGTCCGCACGCAGGTGGCGCTGGCGGCCTTCGCCAAGGGTAGCGCCGCGCTGATCTGTGGTGTGCTGGCGCTGGCCAGCTGGCGCTTCGTGGCCAGCGAGATTCCCGCCGCGCAGGTGCTGGCCTATGGGCTGCCGGTGTGGTGGGTGCAGGCCTGCCTGACGCTGGGCTTTGCGTTGCTGGGCCTGCGCCTGGGTGGTCGATGCGCTACGCATCCTGGCCTGCGGCTGGCCTGTGCCATGCTGCTGCCCATGGCCGGGGCATGGCTGGGCGTGCGCATCGAAGGCGTGGCGTTGGCCTGGCTGCCCGGCCTGCTGTGGCTGCTGGCGATGCTGATGTGCGGTGCGCCGATCTTCGCCGTGCTGGGTGGCCTGGCCCTGCTGCTCTTTGCCAGCGACGCCCTGCCGCTGGCATCGGTCGCGCTGTCGCACTACCAGATCACCACCAACCCGTCGCTGCCCGCGCTGCCGCTGTTTACACTGGCCGGACTGGTGTTCGCGCGCACCGGGGCGGCACAGAGGCTCGGCGATATGTTCCTGGCCTTGTTCGGCGGCGGCCTGCGCGGCACCGTGCTGGCCGCCGCCATGCTGTGCAGCGCCTTCACCGCCTTCACCGGTGGAAGCGGCGTCACCATCCTGGCATTGGGTGGCCTTTTGCTGCCGCTGCTGCGCAACGCCGGCTATCCCGAGCAGCGCGGCATAGGCCTGGTCACCAGCGCCAGCGCGCTGGGCGTGCTGCTGGCGCCCAGCGTGCCCTTGATCATGTATGCCGTGATCGCCCGCGTGCCGATCCAGGATATGTTCCTCGCCGGCCTGCTGCCCGCGGTGTTGATGGTGGCCTGCCTGCTGTTGGTGGGCGGGTTCCTGCCGCGCGAGCCCGGCCCCGCCGCTACGGGCGAGCCCCCCAACCTGCGCCGCTGCTTGACCGCGGCCTGGGCGGCGAAATGGGAGATAGCAGCGCCGTTTGTGGCCATCGGCGCGATCACCAGCGGCCTGGCTACCCCCACCGAGGCGGCAGCGTTGACCGCCGCCTACGCCATCGCTACGCAGGCCATCGCCCACCGCGAACTTGGCTGGCGGCGGCTGGGCCAGAGCCTGGCTGACTGCGCGCAGATCATCGGCGGCGTGATGCTGATCCTGGGCATGGCGCTGGCGCTGACCAACTTCCTGGTCGACGCCGGCATCCCCGACGCAGCAGTGGCCTGGACACAAGGTGTCATTCCCAACCCCTACCTCTTTCTGCTGGCGCTGTGCCTGTTCCTATTTGCCGCCGCGGCGCTGATGGAAATCTACGCCGCGCTGGTGGTGCTGGTGCCGTTGCTGCTGCCGCTGGCCAAGGCCTACGGCATCGACCCGCTGCACTTTGGCATCATCTTCTTGGCGGCGATGGAGGTGGGCTTCCTGTGCCCGCCGGCGGGGATGAATATCTACTTTGCATCGGCCATGTTCGGCAAGTCGATCCGCTACGTGGCTGCCTCGGTGGCGCCGGCCATGCTGGCAATCTTCGTTGGCACGATGTTGATCGCGCTGCTGCCGAGCCTGGCTACCTGGCTGCCATCGGTGGCGCACGCTCGCTGAGGGGCCGTCATCGGTGTT
>Ga0214919_10011176_pt1 | contig 11221 bp, 8 predicted proteins | sample LL1503_MetaG_FD_177994 | JGI IMG/M metagenome (GOLD analysis project Ga0214919, IMG submission 177994) | Freshwater microbial communities from Lake Lanier, Atlanta, Georgia, United States - LL-1503 | ecosystem: Environmental > Aquatic > Freshwater > Lake | place: USA: Georgia | collected 2015-03-15
CGGAAAATTTGCTTAATATGTCATCTGTAACTTTAACTCCAAGTCCACGCCAGATCTCTACAGAGCCACGTCGCTCCGATAAAGTCTTTCGTGGCGTTGTTACTGGAGGAGGACTTTCCTCGCTGGTGATTTTGGGGTTAATTGCACTTTTCTTGTCTTATCGTGGCTATGAAGTTCTGCGCCAAGAAGGAATTGGCTTCATCACTAAAGCAGAATGGGCTATAACAACAGATGATGCAGGCAATGTACTGGAGAGCCACTTTGGTCTTTCAGCCATGTTGGTCGGAACAATTCTCTGCTCATTTGTAGCAGTAGTAATTGCCCTACCCGTATCAGTCTTTTCTGCGCTCTTTCTTAATTTCTACGCACCATCTTGGATGAAGAAGATCTTGGTAACCATCATTGACATGATGGCGGCATTTCCCTCAATCCTCTTCGGTATCTGGGGCTTTCTCGTATTAATGCCAAGTGTTGAATACTGGGGCAAGTTGATCAATAAGTATTTGGGTTGGATTCCGTTATTTGAAGTTAAGCCATATTTCTTTACCCGATCACCATTTGTTGCTGGCGTGGTTCTAGCAATCATGATCATTCCGATCATCACATCGGTCTCTCGTGAAATTTTCGCACAAGCACCACTGGATCGTATCCAAGCAGCCTTTGCCCTCGGGGCAACTCGTTGGGCAATGATCAAAGCTGTTGTTATTCCACATGGTCGCAGCGGTGTAATCGGTGGAGCGATGCTCGGTCTTGGCCGTGCCATGGGTGAAACTGTTGCGGTTTACACAGTATTAAATATTGTCTTCCAGATTAACTGGCATGTATTGCTAGGAGCAGGTGGCAACGTGGCATCACTGATCATTCTTAAATTTGGTGAAGCAAGTCCATATGAAATCAAGGCGCTGATGGCCGCTGGTCTAGTTCTCTTCTTGCTGACGCTAATTGTCAATGCACTTGCAAATCTAATTGTTAAGTCGACCGGAAAGTCAGGACGATGACAATTACGGCAGCGCCAACTAAGCCCTGGGCCAAGAGCCCAAGAGATCGCATCCGTGATGTTGCGTTCACGATACTTGCGATCGCTTTTTCATACGCATTCGTCGGTGTTACTGCGATGAAAGGCAAACTGGCCTACGCGGCCATCGTAGTTATCGCTTATGCAGTTATAACTGGAGTTTTTGCCTTTGTAACTCGCGGGGCCCCAGCTGCAAAAGATGCCGTTATTAAGAGCGTTGTGGCGATCGGCGCAATCCTTACCGTTCTGCCTATCGCAAGCATCATTTTCACAGTCTTGAAAAATGGCCTACCAGGTATTCACTTATCAATGTTTACAACTGATATGTCAATGGCGACGCCAACCGATCCAATCGCAACAGGTGGTTTATTGCACGCAATCACCGGAACCCTAACTATGGTGGTCTTAGCGCTGATCATGAGCGTTCCGATTGGAATTTTAACTGCGTTGTATTTGACCGAAATTAATGGAAAGTTTGCTGGCCCAATTCGCTTCTTAGTTCAAGCGATGAGTGGTGTGCCATCAATTGTTGCGGGCCTCTTTATCCTGTCAGCGATTTTGTATCCAATCACGAAGGCTTATTCAGGTCTAATGGGATCACTTGCGCTAACTATTTTGATGATTCCAACGATTGCTCGTACATCTGAGGAAGTTCTTCGCTTAATCCCAAATGATTTACGTGAAGCTGGCACGGCACTTGGCGGAACGCAATGGCGCACAGTTGCCATGATTGTTCTGCCAGCTGCCCGCAGCGGATTGATGACAGCCGTTATTTTGGGAATTGCGCGTATCGCAGGTGAAACTGCGCCAATCCTGTTGCTTACAGGTGGCGGCGACAAGGTAAATCCAAATGCATTTAACGGGCCAATGGGATCGCTTCCTTATTACATCTGGAAATCATTTAACGCGGGATCTCCGGAAGCGTTGACTCGTGCATGGGCCGGCCTGCTAGTTCTAATGTTCTTGGTTTTAATTCTCTTCGTTTTGGCGCGCGCTCTATCCACCCGAAAGGTTTCCAAATGATCCAGACTCCTGAAAGCGAGAAAGATATGTCAACATCTGCGCAACCGAGTTCATTGGCCAGCGTTGCAAGCGCCAAGGCTGCGCGCACCCAACCGACTCAGGCAACTGGCACTGGTCTGGAAACCCGAGGGATTCATGCTTGGTTCGGTAAGAACCATGTTCTTGCTGATGTGAATCTAGAGTTTGCGGCAGGTTCTGTAACTGCTCTAATCGGCCCATCAGGTTGCGGAAAATCTACTTTTATCCGCACCATCAATCGCATGCACGAATTTATTCCTGGGGCTGCTATGGCGGGTGAAGTTTTGCTAGATGGTAAAGATGTATACGCACCCGGCGTAGATGTAACAAAGATTCGCTTGCAAATCGGTATGGTCTTCCAGAAGCCAAATCCATTCCCATCAATGACAATTGGCGAGAATGTACTTTCCGGTCTAAAACTTGCTCAACTCAAAGTTGAAAATAAAGATGAGCTTTTGGAATCATGTTTAGTACGTGCTGGATTATGGAATGAAGTTAAAGATCGCCTCGGCGCACACGGTGGATCACTTTCTGGTGGTCAACAGCAGCGCTTATGTATCGCGCGAGCGCTAGCCGTACGCCCTCAAGTTCTCTTGATGGATGAGCCATGTTCGGCTCTCGATCCAGGATCAACTCTAAGAATTGAAGAAACCATCCGCGAGCTCTCTGATTCGATGACAATCGTCATCGTCACCCACAATATGCAGCAGGCGGCCCGTGTCTCTGATTACACCGCCTTCTTCTTATCTGATGGCGGACCAGGTGAAATGATTGAAGTTGCCCGCACCAGCGAGATCTTCTCTCAGCCAAAGGATCAGCGCACCGAAAATTACGTCACCGGCCGTTTCGGGTAGTCGTAACCTGCTGTTCACTTAAAGGTCGCCTCACGTTTACGTTGCAGGTGCACTTCGTTAACCGCCACTACCTAGTTTTCTCCTAGCAGTACACCTATATCTAATAAGGGGAAAATTAATGAAAGTTTCAATGCTCGCAAAATCTGCAGCAGTTGCACTAGTTTTTGGGCTTGTCGCCTCGACACCAGCCCACGCAGTAGATCTACAAGGTTCTGGCGCATCATTCCCAGCACCTCTTATCGAAGCTTGCAAGGCTGGCTTTGCAACTACAGGTAACACATATGTTTACGCTTCATCAAGCTCAGGAACCGGACAGTCAAACTCTGACAAGTCAATCGGTGATTTCTGGATGTCAGACGGTGCTTACACGGCAGCGACAAAGCGCGCATCATTGATCCACGTGCCACTAGTTGCAGCTCCAATTGCGATTCTTCATAACCTTCCATCACGTAGCCCACTTTCACTTTCAGCATCAACAATCGCTGGAATCTTCGGTGGAACAATCACACGTTGGAACGATCCAGCGATCATCAAAGATAACAACCGCGCTTACAACAAGATTGTTTACAAGACAAAGGGTGGCGTAATTGTTAAGGATGCACAGGGCAACCCAGTAATTGCTCAAACAATCCCAACGACAACTCGTTATACATTGCCAGATAAGCCAATCAAGGTTGTCTACCGTTCAGATTCATCTGGAACATCAGAGAACTTCACTAACTACCTAAACAAGTCTGCACCAACTATTTGGACAAAGGCTAAGAACAAGGTATTTAAAGATGGTTTCCCTGGTGACATTAACTCAGCAGATAACTTGGGACGCGTTGTTGGAGCAGCATCATCAACTGGTGTTACTCAGCTCGCAGGTAAGACTCCTTACTCAATCACATACGCAGAAGTTAACTACGCAGCAGCAAATAAGTTAAAGCTTGCAAACGTGATTAACCCAGCTGGAAACGCAGTTGCTCCTGAAGCATCAGCTGTTGGAGCATTCCTTGCTTCAGCAACACAAGATGCCAACGGCTTCTTGACATACGACTACGCAACAAAGGAGAAGGGCGCATACCCACTAGGTATCGTTTCTTACCTTCTAGCTGACACTGCATACCCAACAAAGACACAAGCAGCTGCAGTTGCAGCGTATGCAAAGTACATCTTGAGCCCAGCTTGTTCACTTGATAAGGGTGGACCACTTGGATTCAGCGTTATTGATGGGGACCTTCTTAAGAAGTCACTAGCGCAGGTTGCAAAGATCGGTTAATTTTTAACCTATCCACGAGGGGGAAACGGCCAGGGAAACCTGGCCGTTTTTCTTTTCCCCTAAACTCCACGTATGAAGATTCGCTTGGCGCAGCCGGCAGATATTGCAGATATCCATCGCTTGATTTATGAGCTCGCTGTTTATGAAAAAGCGCCAGAGCAGATGGTTGCAACAGTTGATCAAATAAATGGATCTCTCTTCAAAGATAATCCAGTTGCCTTCTGTCACGTAGCCGTTGTCGACGAAAAGATAGTTGGCATAGCGTTGTGGTTCTTAAATTACTCAACCTGGCTCGGCAAGCCTGGAATTTATCTGGAAGATCTATTTGTACAACCGGAATATCGCGGCCACGGAATTGGTAAGGGCTTTATGAAGACCTTGGCGCAACTTTGCATCGAACGCGGTTACGAGCGTTTTCAATGGTGGGTCCTGGATTGGAATAAGCCATCTATTGAGTTCTATAAATCTCTTGGCGCAGTTTCCATGGATGAATGGACAGTATTTAGATTATCGGGAGATGCGCTAAAGAAATTTGCTAGCGCTTCTTAACGACGCGAAAGTTTGCCAGCGTTGGATCTGTGGCATAGGCGATTCGGACACCAGCTTTTTGTGAGGCAATTAGACCACTGACAATTTGCTCGGTTAAGACTTCACCTGGCGCAACAACCGCAACGCCTGGGGGATAGGGCGCAATTAGATCCGCTGAGGTGCGACCAATTGCTGTCGATGCCGAAACGAGCTCGGTATCGGCAAAGTAGGCATCGCGCATAGAAATTGCTACTTGTGGAATTACCGACCAACTAAGCGCAGTGGCACTTTCACGGGGTGGGCTAGATACCTTCTTTAAAATAGTTACTAAGACCATCGCCAGCTTTTGAAAATCTTCTTTGGTATCGGCCAAGGTAGCTAGAAATACCAATGTGTCACGGTCGGCCATTTCTACGCGGATGCCGTTTTCGATAAGCGCCTTCTCAATTTCAACGCCGTGAGCGCCAAGTTGATTGGCACGCAGCACAATCTTGGCGGGATCAAAGCGTCCTGTCGGAAAATCACTGGTGTTTAAAAAGATTGGTAAGTCGAAGTTTGCTTGAACAGCTGCTTTAAATTCAGCGACATTGGCCAACATCGCACCTATTAATTCTGGCCCGCGGGTTTGTAGCAACGCACGTACTGCGTCAATCGATGCCAGCGGTGCACCGGCAGGGGAAGTGGTGTGGGTTGTTTCAAAACTTTGTTCTAGGCGATCGGCGCTAATTAAATCAGTGCGGGCAAGCAATAGCGCTGAGGCGCTGTAACCAGGAAGTGCTTTATGGACGCTAGTAATCAAAGCATCTGCACCGAGCTGCATTACATGTTTTGGCAGATCGGGATGAAAGCCAAAGTGCCCGCCCCAAGCAGCGTCAACAATTACTGGGATTGAATGATCATGTGCTTTCTTAATTAGCGGTGCTAAATCCGAGATAGTTCCCAAATAGCCAGGCTCGGTAAGCAAAAGAGCAATTGGTTTCTGCGTAATGGCGCGCTCTAATTCGGAAACCGGAATTCCAAGTGGCACACCAGTTGTTGCATCAATTTCTGGGGTTAACCAGATTGGTTCAAGCCCTGCTAAAACAAGTGCACTTAAAACAGATCGATGTGCGGTGCGGCTTAGCGCGACTTTATCGCCGGGTTTACCAAGTGCCAGAATTACTGCTTGGTTGGCGTGAGTTGATCCACCGGTTGAAAAGCGCGCATAATCTGCGCCCCATAATTGCGCAGCAAGTGATTCAGATCGCTTTAAAATTTGATTCGTTAACTTAATTTCATCTAGCCCGCCGTAGAGCGGAATATCTGTATCGACTACGGCGCCAAGTCCCTCATCAATTTGAGATGCTCTCTGCTTATGCCCAGGAATTGTGAAAGGGGTGAGATCGCGCTCGAAGTAAGACAGATAAGCATCAAGCAACGGAGCGCTCGCGCGTAGTTGAGAGTTGATCTTCACTTGCTGAGCCTAACTCGTCAAGGCGCAGATGTTAAAAGGAAGGCTCTATAATTTTCCTATGACTGCAAAGGACCCTCTCCCGCAAACTCGCCATTTAGCCACCGCTATTCCGGGGCCAAAATCACTTGAGTTAATTGCGCGACGTAAAGAGGCGGTCTCTGCCGGTCTTGGCATGGCGATACCAGCATTTATCGAACGCGGTGAAGGCGCCATATTGCAAGATGTTGATGGCAATCGAATTATTGATTTAGGTGCAGGTATTGGCGTTGTAAATGTGGGAAATGCTGCTCCTCGCGTTGTGGAACGAGTAATAGAAGCGGCACAGGCATTTACTCATACTAACTTTACGACCGCCCCGTATATGGGTTATGTGGAAGTCTGCGAAGCCCTTAACCGAATCACACCTGGCTCATTTAAAAAGAAATCAATTTTGCAGAACTCAGGTGCAGAAGCAGTTGAAAATGCGATCAAGATCGCGCGCCATTCAACTAAGCGCCCAGCAGTTATTGTCTTTGAACACGCTTATCACGGTCGCACAAATTTAACGATGGCACTTACTGCAAAGAATCTTCCATACAAGGAAGGATTTGGCCCATTTGCTAACGAGATCTATCGCATGCCGATGCCGTATTCATTCCACTATGAAGGCAACCTTTCCACTATGGCACAGGATTATTTAGAGATAGTTACCTCAAAGATCGAGAAAGAAGTTGGCGCACATAATGTTGCTGCGATTTTGATTGAACCAATTCAAGGCGAAGGTGGATTTATTGTTCCACCGAAGGGTTTCCTACCTGGCCTTTCAAAATTTGCTACTGCAAATGGCATCGTATTTATTGCCGATGAAGTTCAAACTGGTTTTGCACGCACAGGAAATATGTTTGCTTGCGAAGATGAAAACGTTGAACCCGACATGATCATTACTGCTAAGGGAATTGCCGGTGGCCTGCCACTTGCAGCTGTTACGGCGCGCGCTGAAATTATGGATTCATCACATGTTGGCGGTCTCGGCGGTACATACGGTGGTAACCCAATTGCCTGTGCTGCAGCCCTTGGTGCAATTGAAACTATTGAAGAAGATAAATTGGTAGAACGCGCATCACACATCGGAAAGATCTTGAGTGAGCACCTACATTCACTGGCTGCTAAGTATCCGATCATCGGCGAAGTTCGTGGTCGCGGTGCAATGCAGGCGATTGAATTAGTAGAAGCCGGCACCAAGACCCCAAATCCAGCTGCAATGGCGACGATCATTAAGTACTGCCAGAGTAAAGGAGTCCTAATCCTTACCGCTGGCACCTACGGCAACGTAATTCGCTTCTTGCCACCGATTGTTATCTCAGATGAACTTTTGAAGGATGCTTTAAGCGTTCTCGAAGAAGCCTTCGCAAGCCTCTAACTTCACCTATTTATCTCACCCCTAAAGGGTGATTTTCACTAGCCAATGACTCACCTAATGCCTCACCCTTAGGCGTGGCCAATGAAAAGATAACTTTAAACAGGGTGATACCTGGAGTTGGCCTAACCCGTACATTGCCACCGGTACTACCCCCAAATTTTCTATCGCGTAAATCAATTCTCGCTGATGTTGCAATTGAGCTTGCTGGGCTAACTCTCGTTGCCGCGCCAGCGGGATTTGGAAAGACTTCTTTGGTTGCCGAGTACGTTGCAACTTTAGATTTGCCGGTCATCTGGATTACCTTCAACGATAGCGATGATGCAAATTCATTTGCAGCCCACTTTGTCCAAGCAATTAGAAATGTATTCCCTGAATTTGGACAATGGTTTTCATCAGATGAAGTTGTGGTGCTAAAGGTATTTCTTGCCAAGACTTTACAGGAAATTGGGCAAATTCCCGAAAAGATAGTTTTGGTTTTAGATAATAATCGCGTTAAACAAGGTGATGGCGCACCGTTTGCTGAGTTATATCTGAATCTAGTGCCGGCCAACGTGCACACGATCGCAATTCGCAGAGATATTCCTTCACAAGCTTTTAGACATATTAAATCATTAACAAATATCAATATTTTTGAAAAGCACGATTTAAGGTTTTCAGATGAAGAGATCTCTGTGATTGCACAACAAAAAGGAATATCGCTAGACGATACATCCAATAGAAAAGCGCTAAAAAAAGCCGGTGGTTGGCCCGCCGCCGTGCAGCTGATTTTGAATAATATCTCGCGCGGCCGTAAATCAAGTACAAATGCGGAAATAACTATTGGAAGTTCGGAACAAATTCGATTGCTAGTTGAAGATTTGCTTTCTACGTTAAATCCAAAAGAACGTGAGATCCTTGAAGAGCTTTCGGTAGTTGAGGAATTTTCAACCGAAGAAGCTCAAATAATCTTGCAAGATAAATTTTCAATATCAGTCTTAAATCACTTCGCGAATGAATCACTCTTTATCAAGCACACAGCTGACCCCATTCAAAATTATGCATTTAACTCAGTTGTCAGAGCGGGTCTGGCTATCTCGCCTGCTATATCCGAGAGCCAGAGACAGGCGATTCATAATCGCCTCAGCACATATTACGCAGACCGAGGTTCCTATTTAAAGGCTTTAGAACATGCCAAGTCTTCAGGAGACCAAGCAAATTACAGAACGCTATTTAGGCAAGGGATGCGCCAGCTAATTGCGATTGGCCGCGGCAAGGACTTGTTGCAAATGGCAGAGTTTGTTGGAGATTCCAGCAAGGCTGGACGCCTGAAGCGTCAAACGGTCGAATTAATAGGGCTAACCGGAGATTTCCAATATCTAAATGCCCAGAGTTTGATCGCCGAGATGCTCTTTACCGCACAGGGGACCGACCTTGAAGACTTTATCAAAAAATTTACAGCAGCTGTCAGCGTTTATATCGATTTTGCGACAGGGCTAACAGAATCCTTGGAAGAAAATGTCTCTATCGCCGTAAGTACTCCTACACACGTAGTTGATTTGGCACCTTTAGATATAATCTCAATTTTGCGAGTTGCGGCAGCAAAAGAGTTGATTTATGACAACTCCAATAAAATTTTAGAGATTGAAAAGCAGGCAAACTCATTAGCCGTAGGTGACACCAACGTAATGGTTATGTACTTCACAAGTGCGATCCATGCCTGCGCTCTGTTAAATCAAGGTGAGTACAAAGATGCATTCATCGTTGCAAATAATGTTATTTCTATGGCCGAGCGCGAAGGATATGTTGGAATTTTTGGTCCGCTAGATGCTATGTACGTTAAGGCGCGCTGTCTTCTAGAATTTTCCCAGATTGAAGAATCACAATTCCTCTTTGAGCAAATCAGAAATTTAGCGACAACCTGGCACCAACATATTTGGGTCTATGTTGCGGAAAGCTTTATGGCACGCGATTTAGCTCTGGCAGGTAATTCGGCCTCAGCACTTGAAATAGTGCGTAGTGGACGTGGTCGGGCCTTATCTCTAACTTTTAAGAACGGCTTAGATACCTATTGCGACCTAACCGAGTTATTTATCAAATTCACCATGAAAGATTGGGGTCGTGTCGGGGTTCTGCTGGAAAGACTGCCGAATTTTCTCTTAGTCGAACGAGTGCGAGCTATCTATGAGGTTGCAATCGGAAAGGTTCCATCCGAATATATTGTTTCAAAATTGCCTATGAGTTCAGCCAAAGAACAGATTTACAGATATATGGCGATGGCGGAAGAGAATATTGATCGCGAGAAAGATGCGCTGAAATATATACGAAGCGCGCTGGAAATTGGATCGAGGGTCGGCGCCAAAGAGACATTCTTACGTCAGGATGCATCGTTATTAAACTTGGTCATCCGCATCGCAGGCGATAACCCAACTGTTTATCTAGAAGATCTAACGTCTCGGATTCCAGAGCGCCTCAAGGCTAGGAACGAGAATCTAATTGGGCTAACAGCAGCGCTTACTAAACGTGAGTTAGAGATCTTGCGCCACCTAGCAACTGGCAAGCCAATTAGTGCGATAGCGACAGCGCTACATATTTCGCAAAATACGATGAAGACTCATTTAAAGAATGTTTATCGCAAAATCGGTGCGGCAGGACGAGATGAAGCGGTCGCTAAAGCAAAGAACCTTTATATTCTCTAAGAAATTTGTGTGGCTTATACTCAAGCCATGGATTTAGATCTGCTGGTTAACCTCCTTGATTTAGCTGGCACTTTTGCCTTTGCGCTGGTTGGTGCGCGCATCGCTGCAAATAAGGGTTTGGATTACGGAGGTATCGCCTTCATTGCTGCGATTGCATCTTTAGCCGGTGGTACCTTCCGAAATCTTTTATTGGGGCAGCGTCCGCCTTGGGTATTACATGGCTGGCTATTTCTTGGAGTTTTATTAGCTGTGGTTATTACTTTAAGCATGAAGCGAACAACGCCGGTTGGACGCTTTGCCTTGAGTCTGGACACAATCGGGTTGGCGGTTTGTTCGGTATCGGGTGCTCAGTTTGCACTCATTCAAGGTGCGCCTTTTGCCGCCGCGGTAATTCTTGGGTTGATAGGTGCTGTAACCGGTGGCCTGTTGCGTGATGTTCTTTGCCAAGTAGAGCCCGTGTTATTACATCGCGAGACTATTGGTACTTCATGCCTAGCTGGTTCACTGGTGTATGTATCTTGTGATTTTTATGGGGTTAATGAATTGATTTCAGTTGTACTTGGTAGCTTGGTGGTTATTTTGGTGCGCGAGCTTTCAATTAAATTTGATTGGCATCTGCCAAAAGTAGGCGGTAAGTAATTGCATCAACTGCAACCGGTGATTGAAACTGATCGCCTAGAACTGCATCACATAAGAGGCGATCACCTGGTTGAGCTCTTTGAAGCACGTAGCGATTTACCTGCGCTACAAGATAATGACTTCACTAACCCGTTACGTGTTCTAGTCGATTTCCAAGGGCCCTTAGCTTGGCGAGTGCCTCAAGTTAAGGCAGATCCCACTTGTAATAAATGGTTTGTCAGATGGATCGTCTTAAAGGAGAACCGGGAAGTAATTGGCAGCACAAGTTTTCATGGCGCACCCGATAATGATGGCATGCTGGAAATTGGGCTAGGGATTGAGAATGATTATCAGAACCAGGGCTTTGCGCGCGAAGC
>Ga0214919_10011179_pt1 | contig 11220 bp, 11 predicted proteins | sample LL1503_MetaG_FD_177994 | JGI IMG/M metagenome (GOLD analysis project Ga0214919, IMG submission 177994) | Freshwater microbial communities from Lake Lanier, Atlanta, Georgia, United States - LL-1503 | ecosystem: Environmental > Aquatic > Freshwater > Lake | place: USA: Georgia | collected...
GATGCAGGCATCGACCCCATGGGCCTGTCGCGCGGACCCGAGCGCAGCATGGGTGACAACCTGGCGGCATTGGCGCGCGGCGAGTTGGACGTGGTGCAGATGTTCGAACCCTTTGTGTCACAAGCCGAGGCACAGGGGGTGGGCCAAGTGCTGCACGCCGCCCATGCGCGTGGCTGGACGGCCTACACCACCTTCATCGCCACCCAAACCAGCATCGACCAACACCGTGAAGCTTTTGAGGCCATGGTGTTGGCGGTGGAGCAATTTTTACCCTGGCTGCAAGCCCATGGCACCGATGAGCTGGCCCAAGTGGTTCAGCCCTACTACCCCAGCTTACCGCTGGCGACCTTGCAGTCGGCCATGGCGCGGTATGCGCAAGCGCAACTGTGGTCGTGCCGCAGGGCGGTGTCGCGCGATGGATTTGCGCGATTGGGCTTGAGCATGCAGCAGTCGGGCTTTGTGCGCCAAGTGGCCAGCTACGAGGATTGCATCGCGCCCTGGGCCATGGAGCCCCTGGGCGCCTGAACCAGCTTTTAGTTTTCGATTTTGATTTTGGCCGATTTGATCAAGGCATCGGTTTGGCGGAAATCGCGGCGCACAAACTCCAAGGTTTCAGCAGCGCTCAACTTCATCACCTCTGAGCCTTGCGCCAGCATCAAGGCTTGGTACTCAGGGCTGTCGAGCAAAGCGTGCGCCGCTTGGCGCAAGCGCTGCAAAACCTCTGGTGGTGTGCCCGCAGGGGCGGCCAAGCTGTACCAGGTGGTGGACTCGTAACCCGGCATGCCCGACTCGGCAAAGGTGGCCACGTCTGGAATCAGTTTGGAACGTTCTTTGGTGGCATAGGCAATGGCGCGCAGGCGACCGGCTTTGATCATCGGCAAAACCACCGACAAATTGGGCATGGCCGCTTGCACCGCGCCGCCCAGCAAGTCGTTCACCGCCGGTGCTGCGCCGCGATAAGGCACATGGACGATGAAGACCCCGGCATTGAGTTTGAGCAACTCCATGCCCAAATGCCCCGTGGTGCCTTGTCCTGCCGAGCCGTAGTTGAGTTTGCCCGGTTGTGATTTCGCCAAAGCAATGAATTCCGCCAGGTTTTTGGCGGGTACCGAGGGGTGCACCACCAACACATTGACGGTGTTGGCCACGATGCCCAAAAACTCAAAGTCCTTGATGCCGTCGTAGCTGGTTTTTTGCACCAAGGGGTTGACCACGTGCGCCGCTGAGGTACCCAAAAACAAAGTGTGGCCATCGGGCACGGCTTTGGCGGCCAAACCCGCACCAATCGAACCGCCGCCACCCGCCTTGTAGTCGATCACCACCGGCTGGCCCAGGTTCTCTGAGAGGACCTTGGCCGCAGCCCGGGCAATCAAATCGGCCGGGCCACCGGCGGCAAACGGGTTGATGATGGTGATGGCTTTGCTCGGAAAGGTTTGGGCATGTGCGGGCATCAAGCCCGCGCCCAAACCAGCCACCCATGCCATGGCGGCACGTCGGTCCAAATGTGTTGTCATTTCCATCTCCTTTTTGTGTGATTTTTTTGGATCAGGGTGCACGCCAATTGTGGGCACCAGCGCATCTGATGCGGTGGGCGATCTTGGCACAAAAAAAGGGCGCCAAAGCGCCCTGCGGGGATCAGGATGTATCGCGAAAACGCTCAGTGCTTGCGCACCATGTGCAGCAAGGCTGTCCACACCGCCGACTTGTGCACCACAAAGCGCAACTTGCGTTCGTTGGCGATCACTATGCACAGGCTGTGCCAATCCCCCAGCCAACCCATGCCGTGGCTGACACTCACCTTGGTGACCGCGCTCAGCTGCACATGGTGAAAGGCCGAGCGGTCGTCATCGCCGATCGACTTGTAGAAAAATCCGTTGCCCAACAAATACAGCACCCCGCTGGGCATCAACCAGCGGCTTGTGGTGTTGGCCGGACCGTAGGCAATGATTTGCTGGTCCATCAACTCAACCGGGATGGACAAATTCACAATGCGCGAAATGCGCTCGGACAGGTAATAAGAAAACACCAACCCGACCACCAGCACCGCCGCGATTCCCCACGTCGGCCAACGCAGCACAGCGCCGACCATGGCCACCAGCACAAAAGGCAGACACAAATCCCAGCGCACCAACCAATGGTTGCGGGTCAACAAAATGGAGTTGTTGTCCATCGTGTTGGCTTTGGTGAACATGGGGCTGGCCAAGCGCTCGGGCACCTCAAGCGTGGTTCCGCAGTTCTGACAAAACAAATTGTCAGACGGGTTGATCAATCTGCATTGGCCGCAAATCATGGGTGCGCGTCCTTGGTCTTTTCAGCGCGGCTGGCTTTGTCTTTCGCAGGCGTTTGGCTGGGCAAACTGCTGTAAGACATGAAGTTGTACACCGCCATGCCTGCCATCACGGCGGTCAAGCACAGCACCACTGCGATGGCACCGACCATCAGGCCATTGAGCCATTTGGGCTGGGTCTTGGGCGTGATGCGCTCGACCTTTTCCAGTGGGGGTGGCGGCGCTGCCAATGCCCTCTGGGGGGCTGCTGGTGGAACGGCGTGACCAGGATCCACGCCCAAACGCGCCTGCAATTGGGTCACCGCTTGTTCAATCGCCATCAAGCGGCCGGCGGATTGGGCACCCGCCAGCGCAAACGCGCGCAACTCTTGCTGCAACTGGCCCAAGGCCTGCATTTGTTCGTTTTGATGGACCACCAATTTGGCCTCGACCTGGGGTGCTTTTTGCAATTCGAGTTGCAGCGACTGCTCGCTGGTGGCACGCCATTGGGCGAGTTGCTCGCCCAAGGCTTGCAACTGCGTCTGTGCCGCCAAAGTGTTCATTTGCGACATCATGTTTTCCAATTGCTGGCCTTGCGCAGTGACTGTTTCTTGCACCTCGCGCCAGACTTGCATGGGGTCTGCATTCAGGTCGCTGCTGGCGGCAGCACTCATGTGCTGCGTCCACGCATCCATGCGGTCGCGCAATTCATCCATCATCTCTTGCCACTGCGCCCATTGCTCGCCGGAAAAGCCCACCGCTGCCGCTGTGGGCTCGGCTTGGCTGGGTGCATCCACTGTGACCAACTCGGTTGGCAAGATCGGGGTCTTGACCGGGGCAGACACACCGATGGCGTCGATTTGGGCTTTCAAGTCGCCCATCAAAGCCACCGAGGCTTCTTGGTTGGCGTGCGCAGTCATAGACCCTTGTGCTGCTGAAATCGGTGCTTCCAACACCACATGTTCGTGGTCTGGTGTGGCCGGTTCAGCTGGCTCCTGTCCCGGCAAGCTGGCTCGCTGGTGCTTGACGTAGGCCAGCAAATCAATGCCGTCCTCTTTGGCTGACGCATCTGCCGATTCCATGTCTGCATCGGGTTTGGGTTGCGGCTTTTTGTTTTTGCCGGGTATGGTTGTACCGCATTTGCCGCAGAAATTCGCGGTCAAGGGCAAGGGGTTGTGGCATTGCAAACAGTTCATCACCGGCTCCCTGGTCTTATTGGACGTCATACAACTGGCAGGCCACATAGCGCTTTTCAGCCCGCTCTTCTTGGCAGTTTTTCAGCACCACCGCGCGCGCATGGCGCAGGCTTTTGTTCGACACATATTCGGCGCAATTGGCCGTCTTGCCATTGAAGGCAAAGGCAAACGCTTTGTACTCACCCTCGGCCACCTGTTGTTTTTGCAGTTGTTGAAACATGCGTTTGCAGCTGCCAAACAAGGGGGGCTTGTACACCTGTGCGCCGGGATCTGGCTCGGTGGGATCCATGGGTTTATCCACCTTGGCCAGCTCTGCCGGGTCTGATGGCGGCGTGCTGGCCTGGACTGCGGCCATGGTGGGTGCGGCGTGGGCCGCAGGCTCTGACCCCGCGTTGCCAGCGTCATGGGCCTTGTCTTGGGCAGTGTCTGAATGGGTGGGTGCCGATTCGCTGTTGGCCTGTGAATGGCCAGTGGCATCGTGGTCTTGCGTTTCTGCGGCCGGGCTGTCTTTTTCAGACACCACAGGGGCCTGAGCGGCAGACAAAGCCAGCTCAGCTTGTTTCAACAGCCCACGCGAATAAAAAAACAATGGCACGACCAATCCCGCCGAGAGGGCCGATATGAGCAGCAGTTTGACTAACGGGGTGCGGTCCATTGGTTTTCCATGGCGGTGAACAAGCCCCACATTTCTGTGGTGGCACAAGAGTATCGGCTTGACTTGGAAAAGATGAAACCACTCTCACATAAATGTCGAAAAACAAATACCAAGTAACTCATTTTTTCAACCTCACAAGTCCAAAAAAATTACTTTGAAAAAGCCTGACGCACTCTGGACAGCCACACAAAGTTGCGTGCCAGGGTTTTGTTAGCATGGGCCCCAACCCTCTGGAGTACCCATGACTGACCCCATTTTTTCCCTCTGGCGTTTGGCCGTTCGGGCCGCTTGCGCTGGCTGCCTGGCTTTCACAGCCGCGTCTGCTGCTTGGTCCCAAGAGGCTTCCACCTTCCAAGCCTTGCTGCAGGGCCCGCAGCGCAGCACCGCCAACGTGGTGCGTGACCCGCACCGGCACCCGGCCGAAACGCTGGCATTTTTTGGCATCCAAGCCCAGCACACGGTGGTGGAAATTTTGCCCGGCAGTGGGGGCTATTACATGGAGATCTTGGCGCCATGGCTGCGCGAGAAGGGCCGATACATTGCGGCCAATCGCGATCAATCTTTGCCGCAATACGTACCAGACCACCTGAAGCTGCTGGAGCGGCTCAAGGCCGAGCCTCAGCTGTATGACAAGGTATTGGTCACCGCCTTTCGGGCCGACAACCACGCGATTGCACCCGCAGGCAGCGCCGATGTGGTGATCAGCTTTCGCAACCTGCACAACTGGATGGAGCGCGAAGAAGTGGTCGAATCTTTGCGGGCGTTTCACAAAGCCCTCAAACCGGGTGGGGTGCTGGGCATCGTCGACCACCGGGGCCGCACCGACCAAAGCCAGGCCCAGCAAATGGCCTCGGGTTATGTGCGCGAAGACGTGGCGATTGCCGTGATTGAGGCAAATGGTTTCCGCCTCACGGGCCGCTCAGAGGTCAATGCCAACCCCAAAGACACCAAAGACCACCCCGAGGGCGTCTGGGCTTTGCCGCCCACTTACCGCATGAAAGATGTGGACCGCGCCAAGTTCCAAGCCATCGGCGAGAGCGACCGCTTCACCCTGCGCTTTGTCAAACGCTGAGTCAGTTAGAGGGCAAAGCGGGCGTTGAGCTGCTGGTGCCAGCTTTGCCAGTCGCGCCCGGTGTGCACATGGCCGCAATGGGGACACACCCGGTCGCTCTCAGGGGTGTCATAAAAAGAAGCAAATGCCTTGGGCAAGTCTTCCACAATGCTTTGCAACTGCAACTCGCGCCGTGCCACCAAACCGGCACATTGGGCGCAGTACCACTCAAACGCATCGCGCACACCCACAGGACGGGTGCGCTCAATGACGGTGCACAAACTGCCGGGCTCGGTGCGCTGGGGCGAGTGCCGCACATGCGGCGGCAGCAAAAACACATCGCCTTCGCGCAAGGGGATGCGTTCGAACTTGCCCCGGTCGGCGATCAGCAGCGATGCATGCCCTTTGAACTGGTGAAAGTACTCTTCATAAGGGTCGTCGTGAAAATCGGTGCGCTGGTTGGGCCCACCCACCACGGTGCAAATCAAATCGGAGTTCTTCCAAATTTGCTGGTTGCCCACGGGGGGTTTGAGGCGTTCGGCATGGTCCTCGACCCACTGCGAAAAGTTCAGCGGCGCGCTGTAGTGTTGGGCTGAAGGAGGGGTGTGATCGCTCATGGTCTGGCCTTGGAGGGTTCAGCGCTTCAACCCGCTTTGCGCAAAAGCCGTGGCCACCTGCGCCCGCTCTGCATCGGTGAGTTGAAGCAGCGGGCGGCGCACCAGGCCACCATGCTGGCCCAAATGTTCTTGCCAGCATTTGGCATGGGCCTGTGGCTTGCCCTTGGGTTTGCTGGCTTTGAAGGCTTGGCGCACGGGCTCCAAACTGTCGCGCACTTGGCGGGCAGCCGCATGGTCACCGGCAAAGGCCAAACGGGTGTATTCGTTCATGCGCTGGTCGTTTTTGGTTTGCAGCAAAAACGGCGGGGTGGAGCACAAATACAGCTTCCAGTTCAATTCAATGATGTTGTCCAACCACTCTTCTTCAGAAGGGTTGCTGACATGGATTTTGTGGCCCGCCAATTCGGTCAAACGGATGTAGTCGGGCCGATCGGTGCTGTATTTGATGGCCACCACATTGGGCAAATCGGCAATGCGGTTGCACAGCTCGGGCGACATGGTGTAGCCGCAATCGGGGTGGTTCCACATGGCCATGCCCAAATTGACTTTTTCCGACAAGTAGCGGTAGTACTCGTATATCGTCTCGTCGGTATCGGCACCAAAATGCAGCACAGGGCTGTGCACGATGATGTAGTCAGCGCCGATGTCTTGAGAGTGTTGGGCCAACTCCAAAACCGTATCGAGGTTGGTGTCTGAGCATGAGGTGATGATGCCGCAGGGGCCCACGCCGCCCCGGTTGCCCGCCAAGCGGGCTTCGTCCACGGCAATTTCCATCAGCTTTTTGCGGTCGTGCATCGACATAGAAAAAAATTCGGCCTGTTTGCCCGCGATGAACAAACCGCCCAATTGCAAATCGCGAATCCAATGGCGCAGGTTGTCGCGGTAAGCGGCTTCGTCGAGTTGGCCTTGGGCATCAAAGGGGGTCAGATTGGCCGCCCACACACCGACCAGGTGCTCGCGGGCATGCTCTTTGGCTTCGGATTTTTTGTAGTTCATGGGGTGTCTCCTGGGGTCGCGGCTTGCAGGGCAAACCACAGTTGTTCGGCGCGCAAAGGCAGTTGCAAATCCACCTCACCCAAAGGCGACAAGGCGTCCCGGGCAGCGTTCATGATAGCGGCTGGCACACCAATGCAACCGGCCTCGCCCACGCCCTTGGCACCCAAGGGGTTCAAAGGACTGGGGGTGTGCAAAGAATGCAATTCAATCAGGGGCATGTCGTCGGCCCGTGGCACGGCGTAGTCCATCAACGAGCCGGTGAGCAATTGGCCTTCGCTGTCGTAGACCATTTGCTCCATCAAGGCCTGGCCAATGCCTTGGGCAGCGCCGCCGATGAGCTGATCGCGCACCAAGTCGGGTTGCAAACTCAGGCCTGCGTCATCCACCCACAACAAGCGCTCGATGCGCGGTTGACCCGTGGCCGCGTCCACTGACATGCGCACCATGACACAACCGCTGGCCCAGGCCTCTTGGCTGTCAAAGCGGGCCTCCACGGTCAATGGCAAGGGCTGACCTTGTGCGCGTTGCGCGAGCAAGTCCTGGCAGGCCTGCAGCACCGCGCTGCCACCGATGGCGCTGCTGCGGCTGGCCAAGGCCCCAGTGCCGGGTGGGCACAGATCGGTGTCGCCCATCAGCACTTGTACCTGCGCCAAAGGCACACCCAGCGTGCTGGCAGCGATGTGCCCAAAGGTCAAGGCATGGCCTTGGCCTTGGTCGGGGCTGCCACTGGCCACGCTGACGCGCCCATCGGCATGCCAGGTGACGCGGGCCGACTCCCAGCCCTGACCACAGGGCTCCACATACAGGGCCACCCCCAAGCCCACCCACTCGCCTTGGGCGCGGCGTTGGCGTTGCAATGCGCGTTCCTGGTCGTAGCCAAAGCGCTCGCAGGCCCATGTCAGCAATTGGGGGAAGTCGCCCGAATCCAGGGTTTCGCCGGTGGGCGTGCGGTAAGGCATGGCGCTGGCATCGATCAGGTTGCGCAAGCGCAATTGCACCGGGTCCAAGCCCCCTTGGCGCGCGGCTTGATCGATCAAGGTCTCCATCAACAATGCCGCTTCGGGCCGGCCCGCGCCGCGGTAAATGCCCACCGGGGCCGTGTGCGAGCGGCGTGAATGCCCGGTGATGTCGCAGTGTTGCACCTGGTAAGGTCCGGGCAGAATGCGCGCGGCATTGCGCATGGGCACCAAGGCCGAATAGGGCAACCATGCGCCCAAGGTGTACTGCAGTTGTGCCTGCAATGACAAAAAGCGCCCTTGCGCATCCACCGCCAATTGGCCTTGCAAGCGGGCGGCGCGGCCGTGTTGGCCGGATAAAAACTCTTCCGATCGGCTGGCCTTCCACTGGACCGTGGTGCGCAAGCGGTGGGCCGCCAAGGCCACCAAAATGTCCTCGGGAGAAATCGACGCTTTGGACCCGAAGGCACCGCCCACATGGGGTGATATCAGGTGCACTTGGGCCTGCGCCAGCCCCAAGGCGCGGGCGATGTCGGCCTGGGCGCGTGCAGGCGTTTGGCTGCCCAACCAAACAGTCAGACGTTGGCTGTCGCCTTGCCACTGCGCCACACAAGCGCGCGGCTCCATGGCCATGGCCAACAAACGCGGCACGCTCAAATCCACACGGGCCACGACAGCCACCTCACCACCCACTTGCCCATGGGTGTGCGCCACTTGGTGCACCACGCTGGCGTCTGGGTCATCAGCACCCCAGGCCGGCAAGGCTTTGAGCGACACGCGCACCAGCATGGCGGCCTCGAGAGCGGTAACTGCATCGTGCGCCAGCACCATGGCCACCGCTTGACCCACATGTTCGACACAGGGTCCTGCCAACAATGGCATGGGCACGTCTTCGAAGGGGGGCCACAGCGGGTTCACGCCGGGGGTGGACACACCTTTCACATCGCTGGCTTGCCACACCGCCACCACGCCGGGCAGGCCCAAAGCATCGGTGGTGTTCACAGCCAATACCTGCGCATGGGGATGGTCGCTGCGCACAAAGGCCACATGCAAAGCGTCAGCGGGTGCGGCGTCCTGAACATAAAAGCCCAGGCCGCGGATCAGGCGTTCGTCATCATGCATGGGCATGGGCATGGGCATGGGGGCTCAACAACCGCGCGGGTTTGGGTTCACAACACATCAAAGCGCAGACGGGCGCTGCAAAAAGTCTCGCACGGCTTGCAAGGAACGTTGCGGCTGTTCTTCATGCGGCAAGTGGCCCACATCGGGCATCACCACCCGCTGGGCATGGGGCATGGCCCGCTGATAGTCCATGGAATTTTCAGCCGGGATCATGCCGTCCTGGGCACCCCACAACAACAAGGTGGGCATGGTCAGTCGCTGTAGCCAAGGCAAGGGGTCGCGGTTGCGGGTTTGCGCCATGCGCGCCAAGACGGCTTGACGCACCCCGGGTGCGAGCAACATGTCTTGGTAGCGCCGCGCGGTGTCATCGTCCAAGCGGCTGGGGTCGGCATACGCCGATGCCACGCCTTTTTTGATCATCCAGCGCGGCAAGGCATAGCGCACCACACCCATCCAAGCCGGAACGTCGTAGGTCCTGTCGCTTTTGGCTTGCGGGTCGGGGAAGCCATCGGGCGCGATCAAGACCAACTTGTCCACCCGCTGCGGGTGGGCGGCGGCAAAGTGCCAAGCCAAGCGCCCGCCCATGGAGTGGCCCACCACGGTCATGCGGGGCAAACCCAATTGATCCACCACGGCCAGCAAGCGCTGCACATCGGCCTCGTCGCTGTAATCGCCGGACTCGGCCGGTCCGGTCAAGCCAAAACCAGCAATGTCCAAACGCACCACGCGGTACTCGTTGGCCAGGCCTTGGCCCCAAGCGTCCCAGGTTTGCAAACTCGAACCAAAGCCATGCAACAGCAGCACCACAGGGGCGTGGGCTGGACCTTCGATTTGTACATGGGTGCGCAAACCTGGGGTTTGCACAAATTGGCTGCCGGCGCGGGCGTATTGGCGCTCTAGATCGGCGCGATCGAGGTCAGGCGTCCACAGGCTCCAACCCAGCAACAGCACGAAAGCCAAGACCATGGCGGTTTTCAAAAGCATTCCGCGGGCGTCAGGCGTGGCGCCAGTCGATCAGCATCTTCAGGCAATTCGGGTCACCAAAAGCCACCTCGTAGGCCTGTTGGGCGCGGTCTGGGGTTTCGGTGTGGGTGATCAAGCCCTCCAGCGGCAAGCTGCCATCGTGGAACATGGCCACCACTGCATCGAGGTCGTGCTTTTTCCACTGGGCGGCCACGCGGATGCTGGCCTCGCGCATGAAGGCCATGGCATAAGAGAAAGACAAGTCTTGTTTGTAAAAGCCCGCCAACACCACCTCGCCACCGGGGGCCATTTTGGGAATCGCGCGGTTCAAGATGCCTGAGTCACCGCTGACATCGCAAATGCAGCGGTAATCTTTGCGCTGGTCTTCGTCAGGGTGGATCACGCCATAGCCCATGGCCCCGCTTTGGCGCACAACCTGGGTTTCCCACACCACCGGGGCCGGTTTGCCTGCGGCCACCACCATGCGGGCCAACAATCGGCCCATGATGCCGTGGCCGATGATGAGGTCGGGGTAGGCCAATGGCAAGCCTTCGCGGCCCACCGTGAACACATGGTGGGCGGTAGCAGCCAAGGCCAGCAACACGCCTTTGGCACCCAATGGGGGGTCCAACTTGACGGCCCGCTCATGGGGCACGACCAAGCGCGAACCCGAGCCGCCAAAAATGTTTTGCACCCCTTGGAAGGCATAGGAGCCGGGCAAAAAAACCAAGTCGCCCACGGACAGGCCCGTCACCTCTGCGCCCATGCTGGCCACGGTGCCTACCGTTTCATAACCCGGCACCAAGGGATAAGACAAACCAGGGAAAGGCGGCATGGTGCCGTCCCACAGCAAGCGTTCGGTGCCGGTGCTGATGCCGCTGAACGACACCGCCACCTCCACATCGCGTGCGCCCATGGGGGCGAGTTCCAAAGTCCGGACTGTGATGGACTTGGGGGCTTCAAAAACAATGGCTTGGGCTTTCATGGCCCGCATTTTGACGCAAATTGAGCGCGCGACGCGCACCCCACAGGTTCAGCGCAATGCCGCTTGAATAGAGCGGGTGGCCATGTCCTCTAACCAACCCAGGTCGACATCGGCATGGGCTTCACACAGGAACCATGGTTCGCGCGAGTCGGGTTCGAGCATCACCCCATTGCCAATCATTTCCCAGGCAAAGCGGCGGTACAAAGCGCTGTTGGTCTTGCGCCAATCGCGGTAGGTCAGCGGCACGGTGGGGGTGAAATGGATGCCCAACATCGCTGGCGGCCCGGCAAACGCATGGGCCACCCCGGCTTGGGTGAACACGCGGCCGAGCAAGACCTGGATGTTCCGACCCACGCGGTCGATGGTGGCCATGGCATCGGTATGGGTCAAGATGTTCAGGGTGGCGTGGGCCG
>Ga0214919_10011180_pt1 | contig 11219 bp, 3 predicted proteins | sample LL1503_MetaG_FD_177994 | JGI IMG/M metagenome (GOLD analysis project Ga0214919, IMG submission 177994) | Freshwater microbial communities from Lake Lanier, Atlanta, Georgia, United States - LL-1503 | ecosystem: Environmental > Aquatic > Freshwater > Lake | place: USA: Georgia | collected 2015-03-15
TGACTTCATACACAGCTTCCTCCTTTTTCCATTTCAGACCCATAGAATCAAGTTGTCCTTCCCCATATTTTTCGGATAAAGAATCGGAAAAATATTTTTCTCTTCTTCTGCATTCTTCAAGTTCTTGGATCAACTCGGAGGATCTAATCTCCATCTTCTTAATGGTTTCCTCTACGGTCATTATTTCCCCATGGATTCTGATAAACTCCTGGGAAATACTTAAAACCTCTTCTTTTTCTTTTTTAGTTAGATCTGTCATTTTATTTAATTTTTATTATCCATATGTTTTCGCTGTTCCTGTTCCTTTACTTGTTGTTGTATTTCCAGATACAGAAACAATGCTTCCTACACTATATCTATCCGTCAATGGTATGTATCCGCTAATACCATCACACGTTTTCCAGAATAATCTAGGATTTCCGTTCGTTGTGCTAGCAGATCCAAGAAAAGTTAGATCTACATAGCAGCTTTCAGTAGGGAAATAGTTCATTGAAGGCTGATATCTAAATCTCATATAATATTGAATTGCTGCCACAGTTGTTCCTCTTCCTCCTGCTGTGAAATCATAGTAATTAAATACTAATCCGGCTATTTTATAAAGTCCTGTAGTGCTAATATCATTCAAGAATATTCTATATGTGTTGGTATATCCATTATTATAAAGTGCTTCAACATTTTGCTCATATGAGGTAGGGATTCTAAGGAAAACCTCGTAGCTAGCAGGAAGATTATAGCTAGTTGGAGTAATTAGCATCATATTACTATTCCAAAGAGAAACAGATGTTAAATCCATGACGTTATAAACCGTTGGCGTAAATGATGTGGTTGCTTGCCAAATTCTTGCAGTCAAAGTAATCGTTGAAGCTCTAACTTCTGTTATCCTCTTAACCGGATAAAGATAAGGCCCTCCAGTAGCTCCAGCAGCCTGTCCTCCTGTAGATCCAAAAGTTGTCTGAATATGTTTACCTGAAGAAACAGGACCTCTAGCTTTAGCAGAGAATATCGGTGCGTTTTTAAGATCAAAGAATTCAAAAGCAGAATCTTGAGTGCTAGAAGCTAGAATTGATATACCTGCTGTTGACGTGGATACTCCAGAAGGGGTATTCTTGGTAGCATCGAAAACTAGCTGACCGTATTGTGAAACTGTACTTGGCTGTACTTTTATAGGAATTCTAGGGGTTAAAGAAGATGAAGATAGCGTTATGTTTGAAGATGCTACCGAAAGGTTTCCCCCAAGTCCAATAGTTGTGTTTGAGTATAGATAAAAATCACCCGTTCCCCCAATAGTAACATCCTGAATAGAGCTTATTTCTGCCCGATCCCCATATAGAATAGATCTTGCGGTATACGAATCTATAGTAAGACCGCTTAAAGCAGAGATTTCAAGGTTTCCTGTTGAATAATATCTTAAAGAAGCTGAATTGCCTACCGTTCTCCAATAGAAACCAGGTACTCCCGTTGAGGTTGCTCCGGTTTTAGAGAAAGTTAATATGGGTCTGGTTATTTGATCGACAGTAGAAACTAATAACTTGCTTCTATTTGGATTTATTCCAGCTATTGTGTTATAATCATCACCTATAACTAAAGATGTATTAGATGCAGTTAAACCAGCCTTTATACCTATCGCATATTTATCAGTTACACCGGCAGGTCCTACTATGCCGTCATAGACAGAAAGATATGTGGACGTAAATAAGGAATATCCAGTATATGACCAGGAACCTCCAGTACCTAATGTATTTACCTGATAGTCGCTAGTATTAGAGTCTATCCATAAATCAAAAGGATTCCCAGAAGTTGGTGCGTCATCAGATTTACTCCAAAGTGTACCTCTTAAACCAGTAGCTCCGGTAATTCCTCTTTTTCCTGAGGGACCATCATATCCATCTGGCCCCTTAGGTCCTTGGTGCCCGTTAGGACCGACAGCAAAAGAAAGTATCTGATCAAAATTATAATTGATCTTTCTTTTTATCTCCGAAGCTGAATCACCAGCAAAAATATATTTAGTATTAAAGTGCATATGTTAAATTGCTGTTGAACCATTTGTGTACATTACCCCGCATTTACTTCCTACTATATTACCCCCATATGCGCTATAGTAGACTTTGAACCATCTAACGCTAGAAGCAACTGAAGCTCCCTGATCTAGATTCATTATTGTAAAATCTATATGTGATGCTCCAAAACTATTAGATCCTGTTAAATCGATACCTTGGACTGATCCGTATGGGGCATACGGAGCATCAGAAAATGTGGAATTTGTATTTAAGCCTAAAAATCTAATAAATTTGCTTTCTGAATCAGATCTAACTCTAAAGCTAATCGCCTCATGGTCATTAAGCATATTAAGCCATCCCCCGTTATTATTAGGATTAGCACTACCCCCGCCATTAGAAGGAGTCCATAGGCAGATTCCTATAGTAGTGGAGGGTCCAAATGTAGATGGACTAATAACAAAATCAGATCCATTATTAGCGTTTATTCTTGATGTTGAGGTTCCTGCAGAATGTATTGCTCCTGGTATTACAGTGTACCACTGAACAGAAACTGTTGGGCCATAAATATTAGTGTTTGCAGTTACAGTTGATGTAACAGACTGAACTGACTGTATTGAATTAATTCTCTTATTATAATAAACCTCTCCGTTAGCCTTAACATCGAATATAGCTTCACTTGATGTGTATGCTAAGAATAATCTGGAAACACTACTAGATATTACGTTTGCTTTAAATCTTAGATTACCTACCCCTGACTTAGTGCTTTCAAGCCAAAGAGGAGGTAGAGCACCATTTAGGGTATTAGTAAAATCGAAAGTTATAGGCATTTCAAACACATTTCCCGAAAATGAATTGGTAACATATTTTATGTTTCTGTTGGAAAGAAAACCAGTACCAGTAGAAGAAAAATTTAATATAAAATTTCCACTTGTCGTTACAGAAAGCCCCTGAGTACCTGCTAGGTTTAAATTAAAACCAGTAGATCTATATCTTGAATTGCCTCCTCCGTTAGTGGTTGTAGAAAGCTTTAATTGTCCGTATGGTATATCAAAAAATAATGAATCCCCATTTTTCCAAGAAAGTCCATATTTCAAAGCATCTGTTGTTGAAGTAGAAGCCCAATAAAATCTAGGTGTTTTTGTATTAAATGAGGTATTGGTTGAATAACTACCCTTGGTAAATTCCATCAGATTTTTCCCCGTAGCTCCACCGTTTATTGCAAGAACAATCTTGGAATATTGAGGATTTGCAATCGGACCAGCAGATAATGTATTATCGCTAAGTACTAATGTGTAGCTGGATGGATTTACCGAAGTTAACGTGTATCCGTTATATGCAGAATTACCTGCAGAGGTGAGTATATTCGGATAAACCCTAAATATGTCCTGAGAAAGAATTCCGAATCCATATCCGTTCCATCCAGAGGAAGAAAATTGATAAATCTGATTACCTGATCCGGTTCTTGTATTTAACCAGAAGTCATTATTAATATAGCCAGTTAATCCAGGATCAGTAGCTCCTATAGTCCAGATGCTACCCCTGCTTCCCATATCACCATAAGAACCAACCGGTCCAGCTTGTCCAGATTTGCCTTCAGGTCCTTGCTCTCCTATTTTTCCATAAGGACCCCCACCGAAAGTTATGATATCAGAAAAATTAGAGTTGACCTTGTCAGCTAAAACTTTTTGATTGTCACCTTCTTCTATTCTTAGTAATTTTAAATCTGGCATCTTTTCTATGGAATCTTAATAAGTTATTGTATATATCAATAAGTGAAAGATCCCCCGGAACCTCCAGTAGATCCTATGGCACCAGTTGATGAGTAAGGTGCATAAGCACGGTAATAAACTGTGGTTAAACCAGATCCAGTCATTCCCCTAGCAATCGTAAGTTCAACGGTTGGGGATAGGAAGGGTAATGTTACCTTAGTTACGCAAGAAGCTGAAGCTCCTGTGCCTACCCCAATGAACTTAAACCCTGAAGCTGATGTTGTTGGAGAATCAGAGCTATTATAAACTGTTACGTCAATAGATTCACCCATTTGAAGTCCTCCAGATCCGCCCCATCCTAAATCAGAATCGTTATATAGGCCAATTCCGACATGCTGTCCCGAAACTATAGCTGGATTAATTATCATAGTATTTCCGTTATTTAAAGGAGACCCTACTGTTGCAGAGGTTCTAGAAATAAAGTACCAGTTTATTGCAGTAGCTCCTGAATAACCAATCGTTCCCGCAGTAGTAGACGGATATGATATACCCTCCACTGTTTTATTCATTTTAAGCTTTCCCTTAGTTGAAAGCCAAACTTGATTTCCTGTAGAATTCTCCAGTGTTAAGTGATAAACACTTTGTGAAAGAGTACTATACGTGTCACCCGTTCGTGTTGATCTGAATCCAGCTGTTCCTGATGGTGTTATCTGTGTATGTGGAGATGAAGATGCTACTGTTGCTATTGATTTAATGGGATCAAGAAAACCACCAGATACCCCAGACACGTTAAGGTACTTACTTGTTACATTAAACTGTCCGGTTGAGCTAATATTATATCCTCCAGTAGCATAGATGCCTGATCCTGATGTAGCTCCATAATTTATCTCTGTACCTTTTTGTGATTCCATCTTTAAAGAGGAAAAACTGGATTCGAATCCTCCAGAAACACCAATATCTAAAATACCCCCAGGAACTCTTATACCCAATGAATTGTCTGTTGGTATAGTGGAAGGCCAGTAGAAAAATGGATGTAAAGAGTAATCCGCTATGGTTCCATTTGCCAGGTCACTCCTAGAAAATTCTAAAAGAGGAGAATCATTCACGGTTGAATCGGTGGAAATAGAGAATTTAGAAAGCAATTCATTTATAACACCATTCTCTGGGGTAACATCACTTAATATGAATAAGTAATTCTTGGGCAATACCTGGGACATTTGTATAGCAGTACCTGTTCCTCCCGCGTAGGTGCTACCTCCTGTATATGCAAAATTGTCTATTCTGAATAGATCTGCTCCCGATCTTATATTATATCCAGTGGAATTCCATCCAGTTAATTGAAGGATGTATATGTCACTGCTTGTTGAATCTATCCAATAGTCTCCTTCCTGAGCTGATCCAGCAGGAGCTACAGAAGTAACGAACCACCTAGTTCCCCTTGCTCCATCTAATCCGGTAGGTCCAAAAGTTCCAGAATCTCCTATTGCTCCTCTGTCGCCTGTAGGACCTAAAGTACCCTGACTTCCCCCGTGTATTTCCACGGTTTCGTCAAAGTTATTATTCAGCTTATTTATTAGTTGGCTTTGGTTGTCGCTGTAATCTAAGGCCTGTATATTAGTATTTGGCATTTTTTATATCTTAGCTATTCTTATATTAAACATTAAAGAGTAATAAAAACCAACTTCTGTTGGATATTCAAACTCATATATTAAATTGGTAATCGGTGTTAATTTATAGTTGTTATCTATAAAATATTCCAATTTATATCTATCGCTAGAAAATAGATCACCCCTAACTATTTCAGAATCAGGAATTGCTGCGTTTGCAATTTTCTTAACATAAAGATCAAATACGTCACCTCTGTATATAGGAGCAACGTTTAAATCGATATAAGTGTTGATATCATCGTTTATTGATAGTGGATCACCTACTCCAAACTGGGATATTATATTATCAATAAAAACTTTCTTTATCCCTGAATTTAACAGGAATCTTCTAAGTATTCTATCTACTCTTATTATTCCTTTTATCTTTCTCTGATCTGGAAAATTCTGCCAAACTACTTCTGCGTTAGGGAATATCTTAAGGTCGAGCTTATTATAATCTACTCCAGAAAGGTATGGACCAACAGAGCCTATACCAGTTCCAGAATCACTCTTACTTATTTCTTGAACGATTTTAATGTAGCTGTCAATTATAGCATTTAATTCTGTTACATTTCTGCTACCTGTATTTCTAGAAATCTGAAGTGTTATATAGTTGTTGACCTGAATAGGATCTGGGGTCTGCATAACTTTAGAACCAAAAAAAGTTTTATATTCTTTCATAGATCTTGTTCCAGCAACAGGTGATCCTGAATTACTACTAATATATCTGTCATAATATCCCGGATCCCACGAAGAAGAAAACACGTTAAAATTCTTTCTTGATATTGGGGTTAATCCTATTAAAGGATAAACAGGACCTTCGGGATATGAGCTTGCAGCAGCCAATATATTAGATCCTTCTGAAACCTTGGTGTATCCTAGATTCCTTGAAATACCAAAGTACTGCTTATCTGGTGCAAAATTACAGTTCCTGAAAGAAAGATCTATTGAATCTGATCCTATTAATGTGTCAGTCTTATCTCTGTCAAAATGTATGACCTTTCTAAAGATTGGCTCATATTCACCCGAATATCTGGTTAAAATAGAGGGTATTGTTGGATCCGGTGTTCTTATATTATAACCTGTTTCTACTCTTGCACCCCTTAAAATTTGAGGTCCACTGTAATCTTTAAAAACTAAAGATCCGCTAGGCTTAGTTATCTTAGTGGGTTTTTCGAAATAAAGCTCAAATCCATTAGAAGTAAATACAGTTGAACCTGAAGTAGTGTCCTGTTGGTAGCTTGAGTATTTTATGTATGATGAGCTTTTATTAAATTTATCTGCTATATAAGAAACAGAGCACCTCGAGAGTAATTCTTTATAATAGTTAGATCCACCACCTATTTGTGTAACTGGCTTTCCTTTATATACAGAAGATGGCCCAACAGGAACTATCACGGGATTAGAAGTCGAGAAGGGAATGGTAAATAAGTATGATGATCCGGTAGCTACTTTTCCAAATTCTATAAAGCTAGGACCAACCCCAGTTGGCCAAGGGTAAGTTGTAGATAAGGTCGAAACACTAAAACTCCCGGTACCAGTAGAGCTTGGACCTCCAGTAGCTCCATCTGCATTGCGAACATATGTTGTGTGGATTTCCTCTCTTAGATCTGTATCATAATCAGAATTTTTTACTATATTTATTATCCCAGTAGTTCTAGTTGTATTAACAACACTACCTGATGCCAACGAAAGATCCAATGCAGCACTTAATTTTATATCATCGATCGAATAGAATTTCTGAGAAGATACTAAAGGGGATCTTAGTTTCTCCTTATCATTTAATGCATAAAGAAGCGTGTAATCTAAAATAGGATATATGGTTGAGTTAGTTCCGGGGGTAACACTGGTTACTATTACATTTGTTGGAGTATTCGTAGTAAATGAGTAATCGGAGCCAACAAATTTAGCTTCAATCATGATTATAGCATCACTAGCAGTGGAGATATTTGTTATTGTGTAGTTAGTAGGAAACCCCGACAGGTAAAAATAATCGTTCACAGGATTATCAATAAAGTCAAATGGATCAGTATAATATAATGTTCCCGAGGGTACAGTAAATGATAGATTACCCAACGGGGTAGTAACAGAAATACCTTCATTTGATAATGAAGTTCCTGAATTAACCCAGTTATTAAACTTAATTATTATTTTGGCTTTAGTTCCAGGTGAACCCCCACCTACTGGTAATGCCTTTTGGTCTTTTATAACAACGTCACAAACGAAAAGGACAAACTTCTGCTGATCGTTTTCTATTACTTCATATTTAACTGGAGCTTGTATAATTGTATTATCCTCAGGGATTGCTCTTAATATTGCAGAGAACTTATAATCCTCATATCCTCTATAATATTTTATGTACCTGTCAGATTCAACAGATCCATCAAAATAAGTATCAGATCTTTTTTTCAATACTATTTTACAACCTCTGAATATCGTTTCGTAATATCCTGATGCTTCATTATAAACAAGAGGAGTGAATAGCTCCTTAGTGTAAAATGACGTATCACTAAATTCTGAAGCATAATCAGAAGGTTCTACAGTAAAGTATGAAGCCAAATATAAAGAATCGTCCGGATCAGAGCTTCTAGCTTTAGCTAAATCTATTTTATAAGGTAGATAACTATTCTGATCGTTCATAAACTCTTTAGGAAAGTCCCTAGGAGGTTGCTCGAGCAAAAACCATTCGTGAGTTAGATATTTAGGATCGGGAGTTATTCTTTCAAAACTTGGTGAAAAGTTAGTAGGGGAAAATGCTGGGCTACTATTTAGCCTATATCGATTTCCTCTAGAATCTGTGCCCAAAGAAGATCCCCATTTACTTATATAAGGAACTATTTTTGATATATTAGCTCTCTGCGTTGTGAAATTCTCTTTCAGATATTCGTATTCAGTATTAATCTTGCCGTAATAAAATACCTCTTCCTTTGTTGGATTTACATTCTTAGGATCTAGGAGAATCCCCTGTATGCCTATAAACCCATTAAAGGCTTCTAAGTCTCTTGTGTATCTAATACCAGAATATGTAGTAGTAGAAGAAGAATAAATAACGTCAGAATATTGGGCAGGAAAGACAACAACATTTCCTGCTGAAGAAGTTCTCGTCTGGATGATATTTAATGCTGCGGATGATTTACTGATATTTAAACTAGGATCGGAGACAGCAAACGAGGTATATCCAGTTGCACCATAAAATAAATTACCTGCATTATAGATATTTCCAGTCCCACCATAACTTATTTGGCCTCTTTCTACAAAGTATGGAACATTAGGTTTTATTACGTTATCTGTACCTGGTTTTATTTGGAAGTATTTATAAGTCTCCGGAGTTGGCGAATAGCTATAGTCAGAACTAAAGAAATCAAAATTAAATTCTTTGGTATCAAAGAAAGTAAATACACCTAGATTTAAAGAAGCAGAATCGTATACATTGAAAGATTGATCCGAGCCTAAATTTATCCGGGAATATATGTCCTGTAGATTCAATACAAGCTTATATTGGAAATCATTAAATCCTATAATCTTTCGGGTAACAGGATCTATCTCAGGATCATCAACATATTTATTAACTGAATCTATCATGGAAAATCCAGATTCTGTCTTAATATAATACCCAGCTAAAACCTGATTTGAATATTTGCTATCAAATACGATTCTATTATTTCTATTTACCGTTCCGCCTACAAAGTTAACGTTTTGCTTTATTTCTGAAGCATCTGTACCGTTAATCTTAATGTATCCAGGGTAGGAAAATGTTGAATACTCATTCCAGCTACTAGAAGTGTCGGGGGAATTTGTGAATTGTATACCCCCGGTTGGACCGGTAGATCCTGTTATCGAATAATATGTATTATTATAAAGAACTATGTCGTCAGATATGTAGTTTGATTTATTATCCCACGCTCCTTTATATTTTTTAATAAATTCGGGATAGTTATCAAATATTGATATAGAGTAAGAATTATTTCCGTATAATCCTGAATTTTTAACCCTAATAATAGATGATTCATTAGAATTACCATAATCCATTGTTGAGGTATCAACATTGGGAAGAACCGAAGATAGCGCTAAAGCTATCTCATCTATTGTTCCGGTAGAGGCATTAAAGTAATATGAATTTCCCGTTGAGTAATAAGATCCACCTGTCCATATCATCATCGAAGAATAGTCAGCAGAACTTATTAAATCATATCTTCTTGATCCGTCCTTTCTCGATCCATTTGGCCAATATAATTTAAAGGTTAAAGGCGTATTATTATCGTATGCCTTTAAAAATTCTATCTCAGTGTAAGCTTTACCAGCTTCTGCTGGTAAATCACCCTTAATAGTAACAAGTTTATCGTCGCTTCCTGTGAAATTAAGTAGATCTATTGTTTGATTTTGAATTACCAGTGATCCTGATGTTGCTCCGGTTGATCCTGTTGCTGAAAATTGACCTGTCGTATAATCAAAGGGTCCATATGAATATTTAGGTTCAGAACCCCCATACCCACCATAATCTTCAGTTCTTTTTAAGCTATAGAAACTATCGTTTTTATCAGTTAGATAGAATAATTTATTAGGATCTAATAGATTAACATTATCTGAGCCAGGTAAAAATCCAGTTGCGTTTTCATAGAATAATCTAATTCCAGATGTAGCACCTATCTTATATGGCTCATTGTTATAATAATATCCAACATTATCCCTCGAAGGTATCGGGGTGTTTTCATTTCCTGCTAAATTTCTGTACTCGTAGAAAAATTCACCATTACTTCTGATTGTTGCAATGTCGTTTCGTGAGACATACATTCCAACGTATCTGTTTATAGTATATAAATCAGAATCAGCATCATCAAATAAGAACTCGAGGTTTAATAGATTAGGACATATTATACCATTTCTAGAAAATCCTGAAGTTATATAATCTTCCAAATCTATCATAGGGTCAGATTTAGCAGATGAAAGATATTGATTTAAAAGTTCTCCCTTTCTCGTATAGATTCCATCGGATACGCTGGCTCCCTTATAGTAAGTATATGAATTATATCCCCAACTTACCTCCAATGGGGAATTAGAAAATTGCTTATTATTAAATATCGATCTTATGTATTTACCAATTTTGGTATTTTCCCTAAGATCAAATGTCTTTATAGCAGTTGCGTTATTTAATATCTTATTTTTAAAAGTAGAGGATACATCATTTACAAGGGGGAGATTTTCTAATTCAGCATAAACAGCAACCTTACCTGTACCACTTATTATACTATAGATTGTGTTGTTTGTGTTACCCTGAAATATTTGTCCGTCATAGTAATAAATATCACTACCTGAAGCATCCTTACCGTATGCAATCTTAAATTCAGATGTGGTATCATAATCTGCAATCACCTTATATCTCTTAGTAGCATCTATCTGTGTTACGTTTGTTGAATATGAATAGTCCAAAGGATTATCCAGCTTAAATATAACGAAAAAATCAGGTATCTCATTTTTAATCCAGATTGGAGCAAAGTAGCTAAAATCCTCAGGATAATTTTTATCTATTAGAGCAGAAGCACCGCTTGCATAGAAGAAATCATATTGATCAGAAAAATATTGTGCTGGTTCGTTTTCCCCATTTGTGAATTTACCAACCTGAAATATTATATCATTAGAAATTTTGCCATTTGAGAAAAAAGTAGAGACGTCGCTGGCATAGGAATTCTCTCCCGTTACCGTGTATTTTTTAAATGCATCGTTGCTCAAAGTATTATTAACATCCATTGAGTTAAACCAAACTCCACCTTGAGAATCTATAGAAATTTTAAAATTTCCAGTCAATTTTGGATTTGTTCTGATAACAGAAAAAGAAGAATTATAATCAAAAAGTCTGGATTGAGACATAT
>Ga0214919_10011181_pt1 | contig 11219 bp, 7 predicted proteins | sample LL1503_MetaG_FD_177994 | JGI IMG/M metagenome (GOLD analysis project Ga0214919, IMG submission 177994) | Freshwater microbial communities from Lake Lanier, Atlanta, Georgia, United States - LL-1503 | ecosystem: Environmental > Aquatic > Freshwater > Lake | place: USA: Georgia | collected 2015-03-15
GCCAGTGGGGATACTGATTTGTTGTTGTCTGCCATTGGCGATGTCGCCAAAGCCAAGGGCATGGCACAAACTGCCCTCGACACTGGCTTGGGCCGTGAAAGCTTTTAGAAGGCTTTGAGTGCGGGTGCAAAACCGAGATTCGATACCGTGTTCAAAGTGCTGCAAGCGCGGGGTGTACAAATGCAGGCTCATCCCATGCCCCTAAACCCTTAACCCATCCCATTCTGGGCCGCGTCGTCAAGGTCTCCAACGACAAACGGCATTTGTCGATTTACCGGTGCTTCATGCTGGTACACACCACAGGCGACGAGCGCAAAGCGGTGGGCCGAGTTCCATTGGATGACGATTGGGATATGCGCTCTGACCGGAACTGTATGGGCCCGACCAATCGCGTTTAAGAAGTTTTGAACTGCAAACGAACCTTGTCACTGAACATGATCCGCAGGCTCATGTGTGGCGCCCCACATTTCGGCAGGCGTATGGATGTGCGAATCAGACTGCGTTGCCGCTGGAGGGCAAAGGCGCAGGCCGGTTGACCAGCACAATGCCCGCGGCCACGCCCAGCAAGGCCACCACCACGCTGACCGACCAGGGCTCGTCCAGCCACAGGTTGGCCACCACCAAGGCAAACAGTGGCGAGAAAAACGAAAAAGCGCTGACCCGCGTGACCGGGTAGCGGCCAAGCAACCACATCCAAATCAAGATGGTCACAAACGCGCCCAACGCGCTTTGGATGGCCAGCGATCCCCAGGCCCAAGCGGGCATGGCCCAGTTCCAAGGCTCGCCCATGGCCAGTGAGATGAGGGGCAAGATCAAGGCACTGCCGCCAATTTGGTAGAGCAGCATTTTCTCGGCCCCCACTTGGCCCAGCCGGGTGGTGCGGATGGTCACTGTGGTCAAGCCCCACAAGGCACCGGCCATCAGGCCAAGCAAGTCGCCGCGCCACTGCAAGGGGTTGTCGGCCCGGCTGCTCCAGCCGTCTTGCAGCGCAAAGCCGACCGAACCAAATGCCAGCACCAAGCCGACCCATTGCGAGGGGCGCAACCGCTCGGCGGCCACCAGCAAGGGCACGCAAGCGGCGACCCAAAAGGGGGCGGTGTATAAAAAGATGGTCAGCCGAGACGCGCTGGTGTCGCGCAATCCCAGGTAAATGCAGGCGAACTCAAAGGCAAACAGCAAGGCAGCGAGCAAGCCGCTGGGGCCGCTGCCGTCGCGCTGCCACAGCGCAATGCCACGCCAGCGGCACCACAGCAGCAGGCACAAGGTGGCACCGATCAGGCGCAGGGCGGCTTGAAATACCGGAGCCACGACGGGCAGGGTTTGTTTGATCAAGACTTGTTGAAAGCCCCAAATGAAGCAGCAGCCCAGCAGCAGGCCAATGGCCAAGATGTCGAGTTGGTGGCGGCGTGCAGACATGGAGTGTGGTTTGGGGTGGTGCTGCCGCGATGTGGTCCCCAGGGGGCGGCCCCAGTGGGCTGGCGGTGTGCCGTCTCATTGTGCCTGCGTGCGTGCGTCAGGCGGGGGGGCTGCGTCGCGCTGGTGCCAGTGGTGCAATTTGGCGCTGAGTTGGTCGAGTTGAATGGGTTTGGTCAGGTAATCGTCCATGCCCGCAGCCAGGCAACGCTCGGCGTCACCTTGCATGGCCAAGGCGGTCAGGGCGATGATGGGCACCCGACCCAAGGTGGGGTTGAGGGCTTCGCGCCGGCGCATGGCGCGGGTGGTTTCAAAGCCGTCCATCTCGGGCATTTGGCAATCCATCAGCACCAGGTCATAGACATGGGTCTCAAAGGCGCTGAGTGCTTGTACACCGTTGCTGGCCATGTCGATGTGGCAGCCCATGCGTGTGAGCATGGCGCGGATGATGGTTTGGTTGACGGGGTGGTCTTCCACCACCAAAACCTTGGTGGGGTTGGCCGGGTCTTCGGAGTGGGTCAGGGCGGTATTGGCCGCTTGGCCAGCCGGCCCGCTGGTGTCGAGGTTGACCGCGACCAGCCCAGGGGTTTGGCGCTGGTGCAGTTGGGTCCACAAGGTGCGCACGGCTTCGCGTTTGGGCGGTGCATCGAGCCGCCAGACGGGGGCCATCGGCCAATCGGCCGGGGGCAAAAAAACCTGTTGCGCGCGCATGAGCACCACATAGGCCAGCACCGATTGCGGCAACTGCTCACGCGCAGGCAGCGGGCTGTGGCCGTCGATGACCACCCAGGCGGCGTCGTTGGTGTCTTGGGTCATGGGCTGGCGCAAGTGCCGCATGTGGGTGCCCCAGCTCTCGCGCCAACTGGGGTTGACCGCGTCCACAAACACGGGCGTGGTGTGGGGCAAGCCCAGGTCTGCCGGGGCAGGGGTTGCTTCAGGCGAGGCGCTTGCCATGGGCAGCATGACGTCAAACACCGAGCCTTGGCCTAGGGTGCTGTGCACCGTCAGTGTGCCGCCAAGCAGCCCCACCAGGTGCTGGGTGATGCTCAGGCCCAAACCCGTGCCGCCATAGCGGCGGGCATGCGAGCTGTCGGCTTGCTGAAACGGGTTGTACAAGCGCTCGAGTTGCTGTGCATCCATGCCAATGCCCGTGTCTTGCACGCGCAAGTGCAGCTTGGGTGTCCCATCTTTGTGGCCCCAGTGGGCCCACAGAGTCACTTGGCCCGATTCGGTGAATTTGATGGCGTTGCCCAACAGGTTGTGCACGATTTGGCGCAGGCGCAGGGGGTCGCTTGCCACCCAGTCGGCCTCGCCCACGTCGAGGTCACAGTGCACATGCAGGCCTTTGTCGTGGGCCATTTTGGTCAGCAGCGTGCAGCTGTCTTCCAGCGCTTGCAACAGGGCAAAGGGTTTGGTCTCTAGTTGGAACTGTCCGGCTTGCAGTTTGCTGAAGTCCAAGATGTCGTTGATGATGCCCATCAGGTTTTCGCCCGAGCGGCGCATCAGGCCAATCAGCTCGGTTTGCTGCGCGTCCAAGCGCGAGGCGGCCAACAAATCGCAGGCACCGAGCACCCCGTTCATGGGGGTGCGAATTTCGTGGCTGATGTTGGCGATGAACATGGCGTGCACGCGTGTCTCAATCGCCCTTTGATCGGCCAGGCGTTGGCTTTTCAACTCTTGGCGCAGCGATCGGCTCAGGTTGTGCGATCCCCATAAAAACAAGCCTATCACCCAGCTCATGAAAAAGCTGGGCCACCACAACTGTGCCAGCCAGGCTTGCCGCACTGCCAATGGGTTGACCCAGGCTTGCACCATCAGGTCGGGGGTTTCGGTGGCCAGGGTCAGCATCGGTGCGCCGGTGGGCGCAGGCGAAGTGCCCCATCCATTGCCCACGCTGGATGAGCCCAACAGCAACTGCAAGGGCGGGGTGCTCTTGTCTTCGGTGGCTTTGAGCGCATCTCGCACCAACTCGGGGTCGAGCAAAGCCACCGCCATGCCGGCAAAGGTGCCGTCGCTGTAGGTCAATCGCATGCTGCGCGCGAGCAGGGCTTGGCCTTGGTCGTTGACCACATGGCTCAAAATGGTGCCGCTGCTGTTGGTCGATTGCGCTTGCGCCATGTCTTGCAGCGGCGCGTCCATGGGCAGGGGTGGAATGGACAGCAAGGGGTCGCCGGCCGCAGTGGTGATCAGCACTTGCCGGTACGGGTTGCGCTGCTCGCGCCCGCGCACCTGGGCCAAGGTGTCGCTGTCGATCAAGCCTGGGCCGGATCGGACAAAAGCGGCAAACGTGTAGGCCAAGATGTCGTCCATGTGGCGCAAGGCATTGTCCAAGCGTGCGCGCACCGAGGCGGCGGCGATTTTGGCCTGCGTTTGCTGCTCTTGTTGCGCAAAGCTGTGGCTGCGAAAAGCAAACGTCAGCCATATCAAAGCGAGCAGGCCCATCACCAACCAAACCGCCAAGCGGATGCGCGCGAGCTGGCATTCGACGCCTTGCGCATCATCGGTGGTCGCCCCGTTGGGAGGTGTGTGACGGGGCCAGCAGCGCGGCAGTTTCATGCGTAGCGGGCTTGCCAGTAAGCGCGGTCGGCCACTTCGGCCCAGCGCAGTTGATTTTGCAAATAGGAGATGTAGCTTTGGTGTATCTCTTTGGCCAGATCGTCGCCTTGCACCGACTCGCGCAACACCTCGGGGCTGAGTTGCCTGAAGGCGCGCGTGACGTCGTTGGGCAGGCGCAGCAGCTCGACTTTCTTGAACTGGCGCAGCGCTTGCAGGCTGCGCGCGTTTTCGTGGTTGAACTGGGCCAGCATTTCGGTGCATTCCTGCCAGCCTGCGGCTCGCATGATTTCTTGGTGCCAAGGCGAGAGGCGATCCCATACTTTGGGGTTGACGATCAGCTCCGTGGTGTGGCCCGGTTCGTGGATGCCCGGCACGTAGCAGTAGTTGCACACCTCGTGCAAGCCCAGTTGCATGTCGCACCAGGGGGACACCCACTCCGCCCCGTCCAGCCGCCCACTGGCCAGCGCGGGCACGATGTCGCTGGCGGGCAAGTTGACCGGTATGGCACCGAAACGGCGCAACACCTCGCCGCCCATGCCCGGGTAGCGCAGGCGCAGTCCCTTGAGGGACGCCAAGGAGGTGATTTTTTCGCGCATCCATCCAGCGGTTTGCACGCCCGTGTTGCCGCAGGCCAAGGGCACCACGCCGTGCGCCCGGCCCAAGCGCGTCCACAGTGCCATGCCACCCCCAAAACGCAGCCAAGCCATGTGCTCGTTGGCGTTCATACCAAAGGGGATGGTGGCAAAAAACGGAAAGCCCGGCGACTGCTGGGCCCAGTAGTACGGGGTGCCATGCGCCATGTCCACTTGTCCCGATGCCACGGCGCTGAGCAGTTGCAGCGGTGGGATGCCAGAGTCGCCGGAAAAGCGCACGTCGATGTGCAACAAACCGCCGGACAAAATGTTCACCCGCTGGGCCCAGCGTCGCACCCCGTCACTCAGCCCAGGCATTTTCTCGGGCCAGGCCGCCGCCAAGCGCAAGCGCACCTGATTGCGGGCCGGGGTTTCGTTGGCTGGCTTGGCCCAGGCCGCTCCCGCCAATGCGCCAACTGCGGCCCCCAGCCATTGGCGACGGGGCGGTTTGCTCGGAGAGCGTTGTTTCATGGCGGGCTCCACGTTTATCTGCTGAAAGTATTACTTATTGTATGAGAACGAGAATTTTTGAGTAACTACACGAAAGTAAACAAAAACAAGAACAAATGATTAATTTACACACAAAAGTATTCATTTCGACGTTTCCCTTGAATGGGCCATCTGTGACTGCACGGAAAAAGCGGTCGAACTACACTTGCAGGCCATACCGATAGACAAGGGCGAGAAGTGAATACCGAAAACATGCGATTTGGAAGCGGTCAGGCGGTCAAGCGCCTGGAAGATGATTTGTTGCTCAAAGGCCAAGGCCTGTTCACCGACGACGCCCAAGTGGCGGGTGTGCAGCACATTTGGTTTGTGCGTTCGGTGTACCCACATGCCATTTTGCGCAACGTCGATGTGTCCGCTGCACGGGCCATGCCGGGCGTGTCGCTGGTGGTCACAGGGGCAGAGCTGGCGCAAGCGGGCATCAAGCCCTTGCCCAAGGCGGCCGGATTCAAGCGCGCCGATGGCTCACCGGCGGCCAGCCCGTCACGCTATTTGATGGCCCACCAGCGCGTGCGCTTTGTGGGTGAGGTGGTGGCCACCGTGGTGGCCGACACGCAGGAACACGCCCGCAACGCGGCCGAAGCGGTGGAGGTCGACTATGAAGAGCTGCCCAATGCCACCAGTTTGCAGGGGGCCTTGGCCAAAGATGCGCCGCTGCTGTGCGAAGACGTGCCCGACAACATCGTGGCCGAAACCCGGTATGGCGACGCCCTAGCAGCGCAACAAGCGTTTGACAAAGCCGCCCATGTGGTCAAGCTCGACATCCACAACCAACGCTTGGCCGCGCTGACCTTGGAGCCGCGCAGTGTGTTGGCCTACATTGACCAAGGTCGCTTGACGATGCGCATGAGCAGCCAAATGCCCAGTGGTGTGCGCACCTTGGTCAGCGACTTGTTGGGCCTGCCAAAAGAAAAAGTGCGCGTCTTGGTCGGCGACGTGGGCGGCGGCTTTGGCATGAAAACCGGCATGTACCCCGAAGACGGCATGGTGGCCTATTGCTGCCATGTGCTGCAGCGGCCCGTCAAATGGATGGCCGAGCGCGGCGAAGACTTTCTCAGCTCCAGCCACGGCCGCGACATCGCTTGCCACGCCGAAATGGCCTTGGCCGCTGACGGGAAAATCTTGGCCTTGCGCATCGACACCTTGGCCAATGTGGGCGCGTACCCGGCCCCCACGGGGGTGGCCATTCAAGTGATGATTGGCCCGTGGGTGCAAACCAGCGTGTACGACATCCAGACCATTGACTTTCATTTCACCGCCGTGATGACCAACACCGCCACCATGGGCGCATACCGGGGCGCGGGGCGGCCCGAGGCCATCTTCAACATGGAGCGTTTGATGGACGAGGCCGCGCGCCAAATCGGCATCGACCGCGTGGCCCTGCGCCGACGCAACATGATTGCCCCCAGCTTGATGCCTTACAAAAACGCCATGGGCCAAACCTATGACGTGGGCGCTTTTGAGCAAGTCATGGACAAAGGCCTGGCGCTGGCGCATTGGGACAGCTTTGCCCAGCGCGAGGCCGAGTCCAAAGCGCGTGGCAAATGGCGCGGTTTGGGGCTGGCGACGTTTTTGGAGTGGACCGGCGGCAACGCCTTGGAAGAAAACGTCACCGTCACCATCGCCGCCGATGGCGTGATCGAGGTTTTCAGCGCCGTCGCGCCCATGGGACAAGGCATTGCCACATCGCTGGCGCAGTTGGTGGTGGATGTGTTTGGCGTGCCCATGTCGCAGGTGCGCATCGTGCTGGGCGACACCGACCGCGGCGACGGCTTTGGCAGCGCGGGCTCGCGCTCTTTGTTCACCGGCGGCTCGGCCGTCGCAGAGGGCTCGCAGCGCAGCTTGGACCAAGCGCGTGAATTGGCCGCCAAATCGCTGGAGGTGTCGGGTGCTGACTTGCAGTACGCCGCCGGGCGCTTTCAGGTCAAAGGCACCGACATGGGTTTGAGCCTTGGTGAGCTGGCCCAGCGCCAGCCCGAGGGGCGCATGCACTTGGCTTCGACCACCAAGGTCAGTGGGCCGACCTGGCCCAATGGCTGCCATGTGTGCGAAGTCGAGGTCGACCCCGCCACCGGCAGCGTGGACTTGGTGGCGTACAGCTCGGTCAACGATGTGGGCCGCGTGGTCAACCCGACCATTGTGCGCGGCCAACTCGACGGTGGTGCGGTGCAAGGCATTGGCCAAGCCCTGTGCGAGCAAATGAACTACGACGAAGAAACCGGTCAACTGCTCAGCGGCAGTTTGATGGACTACGCCGTGCCCCATGCCGACATCATGCATGCCAACTTTGTCACCGAAATGGACGAGTCCACGCCGTGCAAAAACAACCCCATGGGCGTCAAAGGGGTGGGCGAATTGGGCACCATTGGTGCCACACCGGCGGTGGTCAATGCGGTGGCCGATGCCTTGGCCCGCCACGGCCATGTGGACAAAACCAGCCAGTTGCAAATGCCCCTCACGCCCTACCGCTTGTGGACCTTGCTCAACGCCTGAACCACCGGTTGAGCACCTGATGCCTGCAGCCATGCAACGGCGCGACTTTCACCGCTGGGCCCAAGCCCATGCACTGGCCATCGCCCTGGCGCCGTGGCAGCAGGCGGTGGGCCAAGCCAGCAGCGATGCAAGGCGTTGGCGCGACAACCCCTTCACCTTGGGTGTGGCCAGTGGCCAGCCCCGTGCCGAATCTGTGGTGTTGTGGACGCGCCTGCTGGTCAGCGCGCAAGACCGCGCCGACCCTGGCTTGGACCCAGCGCGGGTGCTGTGTGAAGTGTTTGCCGACGAGGCCTTGCGCCAGCGCGTGTGGCACAGCGAAATCACCACCGACGCCCAGCGCGGCCACAGCGTGCACGCCGTGGCGCAGGGCTTGACACCCGCGCGCATGTATTGGTATCGGTTTCGCTGTGGTGAGGCCACCAGCCCGACTGGGCGCACCCGCACGGCCCCACGCGCGCAAGCCGATGTGGGTCGCTTGCGCTTGGCGCTGGCATCGTGCCAACACTACGAGCAAGGCGAATACGTGGCGCACGCCGACATTGCGCAGCAAGAGCTGGACTTGGTGGTGTTTGTCGGTGACTACATTTACGAAAGCAGCAACCCACGCTTGGCCCTGCGCAAGCACACCGGTGGCGAACCCAAAACACTGGACGAGTACCGGCTTCGATATGCCTTGTACAAGTCGGACCCGAATTTGCAGGCCGCCCATGCCGCCCACCCGTGGTTGCTGATGTGGGACGACCACGAGGTGGTCAACGACTACGCCAACGACCGCGATCCGCGCAACTCGCCGCTGGCGTCTTTCATGCAGCGCCGCGCTGCGGCCTACCAGGCGTATTTTGAGCACCAACCCTTGGCCCTGGGGCCCGACCCGGGCAGCCCATGGGGGGCCAGCATGCGACTGCACGACAAACTGTCTTGGGGGCGCTTGGCCGATATATGGACCTTGGATTGCCGCCAGTACCGCAGCCCCCAGGCCTGCCCCGACCCCAACCGTGGCGGTGGCCGTGTGGTGACCCAGTGTGCCGAACTCGATGATGCTTCGCGCACCCTGCTGGGCAACGCACAAGAGGCATGGCTGTACGACGGTTTGCGCCAGTCCACGGCAACTTGGAAGGTGTTGGCCCAGGCCACGCAAATCAGCCCGACATCGGTGAACACACCCTTGGGCCGTGCCACCTATACCGATGCCTGGGACGGCTACCCGCACGCGCGTCGGCGCCTGTTGCAAACCCTGGCCGATGGGAATGTGGCCGATGTCTTGACCTTGGGCGGCGATGTGCACATGAACGTCGCGGCGCAGCTGCGCTTGCAGCCCAATGACGACAACTCGCCGGTGTTGGCCAGCGAGTTTGTGGCCACCTCCATCACCTCCCGTGGCCTGAGCGAGAGCGTGCTCAACGCGGCGCGCACGGCCAACCCCGATATCGTTTACGCCCGCGCCGATGAGCGCGGCTACGCCTTGATCGACATCCAACCGCACGCGGCCACGTGCGAATTCCGCACCACGCCGTTCCCGGCCGGTACCCGCGCGGATTTGAGTGTGCAAGCGCGGTTTCAAGTCGAGCGCGGGCGCGCCGGCCCGGTCAAGCTTTGATTTTGGCCAGCGCCGCTTGGCTGGCGCGCACCACGGCTTGGCGCAACCAGCGGTGCGGTCCGGGTTGGCGCAAGCGTTTGCGCCAGACCATGTCCACATGCACTGTGGGTACTTGCAGCGGCAAGGGCTTGATGACCAACTGGTCAAACACGCCGGTCACGCTCAAAAAGTGTTGTGGCAGCACGGTCAGCAAATTGGACTGTGCCACCACCTGACCAGCGGTGAAAAACTGGTTCACGGTGAGCACCACGCGGCGCTCGCGCCCCAAGCTGGCCAGCGCCTCGTCGACAAACCCAAAGGGCCGCCCCGAAAAGCTCACCAGCAAATGGCGGGCTTGGCAAAAGGTGTCCAAGTCCAAGTCCTGATTTGCCAATGGGTGGTTTTGGCGCATCACACACACGTACTCGCCATCAAACAAGCGCTGGTGCTCTAGCGCATGGCCGTCCTCCAACGGCGTAGGTGCATTGAGCTCGGCCAGCAAGGCCGGAAAGTAGCCTATCGCCACGTCAGCCTGCTCTTGCTCAAGCAACATGCTGGGGTTGCGCGTGCTCAGGGGCACGGTGCGCATGGACACGCCGGGGGCCTCGCGCTCCAAGATGTCGACCAAGCCGGGCATGAGTTCGGCGGCGGTGGCGTCGGCCAGGGCCAACACAAAAGTGGCATCGGCCAAGGCGGGCTCGAACTCGCCGGGGTTGAGGCCAAGCTCAAGTTGAGACAAGGCCGCGCGCACCAGCGGCCACAAGGCCAGCGCGCGCGGTGTGGGCGTCAAGCCTTGGCCGTCGCGGCGCATCAAGTCCTCGCCCAAGCGATCGCGCAACCGGCGCATGGCGTTGCTCACCGCCGGTTGGGTCAAGGCCATTTTGTGGGCTGCCCGCGTCAGGCTGCGCTCGGCCATCACCTCGTCAAAGATGCGCAGCAGGTTCAGGTCCAGGGTGCGGAAGTTGACTTGATTCATAAATATGGTGAATGTATAACATGTTTAATCATCATTTGTAATGGAGAAGGGAATACCCTAATATCCTTCCATCAGCAACGTTTTAGCCGCTCATAAAAGGAATTCACCATGACCACCTTTGTCCACATTGACTACCCCACCTCCCACCCTGGCGTGGAGCGCGCTTTGCGCGTGGCCCATAAATTTGAAGGCTTTGCCAAGCGTTTGACGCAAGAGCGCGGCCTGGCGGCCATGTTGCAGTGGTCGGTGGTGGCTGCTATTTTGGTGGGCGCCTTCCAAGCCATTGACAGCCTGAGCGAAGACCATTTGATGCTGGCCTGGTTGGCCATGTGGTTGGTGGCCTTGTCGGCCCTGGCCTTGTTTGCCCGCCCGCTGCGCCACCTGCGCTTGGGTCAGCGCCTGTCTGCATGGAACCTGCGCCGCAAACAAGAAGAGGCCGATCGCCGCCTGTGGGCCTTGGCCCAAGTGGATCCACGCATCATGGCCGAGCTTCAAGGCGCATTGATGCGCGGCAAGGTCTGAACCCTGGGCACCCCATGCGGGCGCCTTGATGGCGTTTAGCCCATGAAAAAAGCCGTTGCATGCAACGGCTTTTTCGTTTGCCCCGCACGCAGGGCAAGTGGGTTCAGGCGTGCAAGCGCTTTTCGATCGCGGCTTTGGTTTGGGGCAGGGCTGCGGGCAACTTGTGCGCGAGCTGGGTGAACAGCTCTTCATGCAGCTTGAGCTCTTCGACCCAGGCACCCTTGTCGATGTGGGTCACGGTGGTGAACTGCTCCTGCGTGAAGTTCAGGCCCGTCCAGGTGATCTCGTCAAACGATGGGCTGACACCAAACACGTGCTCTTGGCCCTTGGCTTTTTGCTCGATGCGGTCGATCATCCACTTGAGCACGCGCATGTTCTCACCGTAGCCGGGCCAAACAAACTTGCCATCGGCCCCTTTGCGGAACCAGTTGACGCAGTAAATGGCGGGCAACTTGGCACCACCAGCGGCCAGTTTGCCGCCCATGTCCAGCCAGTGCTGAAAGTACTCGCTCATGTTGTATCCCGTGAAGGGCAACCTGGCAAA
>Ga0214919_10011182_pt1 | contig 11219 bp, 4 predicted proteins | sample LL1503_MetaG_FD_177994 | JGI IMG/M metagenome (GOLD analysis project Ga0214919, IMG submission 177994) | Freshwater microbial communities from Lake Lanier, Atlanta, Georgia, United States - LL-1503 | ecosystem: Environmental > Aquatic > Freshwater > Lake | place: USA: Georgia | collected 2015-03-15
ATATCCCATTCCTTGTCCAATAAATCCATTGGATAACTCATAATTCCTCTAAATAAATAACACTCACTACATTCGTGTTATTTATCTCCTCAAATGTAAAGAATTTATGTTAACAGGTTCTAAGAATTTTTTAAGCTTGGGTTTCAATCCAATTGGTAAGTGCATCGTGGTGAAGAAGTTCCACGCCACAAGTTGAGGCAAGCTGTTTTGCGGACGGCGTGTAGGAATTATTTGTCACGACTATCGCAATTTGGCAGTCGTAGTGAATTTTTGCCGCAAAAACTTCCTGCACTGCTTTATTTCCAACCGGAGAAGAATAAAGTTTACACTGAACCGCCACACGAACTCCATTAAGTTCGGCGATTACATCAACGCCTTGGTCGCCACTTGCTTTGGTAACTTGTGCGTTCCAACCGCAGTTCGTGAAAACCTCGCAAATTGCTTCGTTAATTATTTCTTGGTGAATTATAGCTTGAATAACACTATATAAATACATATCAAATTTTATGCTATACATCTTTTCTAAAGCTATACCTAGCTTTGGGCTAGGAGTTAGGCTAAACATTTCATTGAAATCGCCAGCTTTGTAACCCAAATAACTCAACCACTTCTCTTTAAAATCTGTCATTTTGCTTTCAACGAATCTTTCAAATTCTTGAACCCAGTCATCAACATACCAATTGCCGTAATTGTCTTTAAAAGTCAGCTGTCGTTTTTTAAGTGCAAGAACTTTAAGATACCCCCTTTCTTCAAGAAATTCCTTGCAGGCAATTTTGAATGTTTGATCAAATTGTTTGTCTGCATTTTTTTCCTCTGCCTCTCGCTTGATCTTTTGTTTTGCCTGCACCACATAATGCACCAAAATCAAAACAATAGCTAGGAAAGACAATTCAACCATACAACACCAAAAAACCAATTTCACCAATTCAATCCCCACAAATCAAAAATTCAAGAAAATAGCAAATAAATTTGATGAAAAAATTCTTCTTGACATTTCCACATTTTATTTTTGTTGTGGGGTACATGTATGGCGGGCGTAGCTCAGTTGGTAGAGTAGTAGTTTGTGGATCTATTGGTCGCGGGTTCAAGCCCCGTCGCTCGCCCCATGAAATAATTTTAAAATGAGGAAAAGATGAGAGAAATTCCAAATAACATTCACAACAAGGCTTCCGAATTGGTCAAGCCAATTGGTGGCGCGTTGTTAGTAGTTCTTGCACTTTTTATTGTCATTGCCTTCGTTTCTTATACACCGGTCGATGTTTATTCCAGTGAACTTGATATGATTTTTAACCAAGGTGGAAGGTTTGGTTCGGGTATTGCCCATTTTTTCTTGCAATATTTTGGTATTTCTGCGTGTTTAATTCCTTTTTTTATGTTCACATGGGGAATTATTTTATTTTATAAACATAAAATTGTGAACATTGCAACAAAAATTACATTTGGAATATTAAGCATAATTTTTACCGCATTGCTTTTGGGAAATTTGCATAATATTGAAAATATGTTCTCCTTTTTAATTGGGGGTTACTGCGGGTATATGTTGAATTCCGTTCTTTCCGAAACAATATTTTTCTTTCCAATATATATTATAACAATTATATTAACGCCATTAATAATTCTTTCAGCTTCGGGAATTCACACATTTGATATCCCTTCCAAAATTGTAAAAATATTTTCCCTTGTATTTACAAAATTCCAAAATGAAACGCAACAATCTTTATCAAACCAAGAAGAACCGCTTTTTCGTTCGGTGACGAAGGAACAGGCTCGTCAAATTAGAAACCAAAACATTAATGAGGTTCGAAATATGTCAATGACATTAAACGCAAAGATTCCAATGACTAAATTGAACGATCTTCTTGACGAAAAACCCATGCCAAATAAGGCAACAAGAAACGATATGACTATCAAAAAAATTGTTCCTGTTGGAAATAAGGAATACATTCCGCCTGAAATTAATTTCCTTGCGAAGAATTCCGCGGAAAATAGTAAAAAAAATGCAGAAAGTAATCGTCAGGCACAGTCAACACAAGCAAAATTAAAACAAGTTTTAATAGATTTTGGCATTGAAGGTGAAATTATTTCGTTTGCGGTTGGTCCTGTTATTACAATGTTTGAATTTGAGCCAAAGGCGGGGATAAGGTCTTCGCGAATAATTGGTCTGTCGGAAGACATCGCCCGTTCGCTTAAGGCAAAATCGGCAAGAATTAGTATTATTCCAGATAAATCCTCCCTAGCAATTGAAATTCCGAATGTTGAAAGGGAAATTGTGTATTTTCGTGAATTGATTGAATCGGACAGCTACAACGATTCCAAGCACGCTTTACCACTTTGCTTAGGGAAGGATATTTCAGGGCGACCAATTGTTGTTGATCTTTCCAAAATGCCACATTTATTAGTTGCGGGAACAACGGGCTCTGGGAAATCAATTGGAATAAATTCAATGATTATGTCCATTTTATATAAACTTTCCCCGGAAGAGTGCAAGTTGATTATGATTGATCCAAAAATGCTGGAACTTTCAGTTTATGAGGGAATTCCACATTTGATGACTCCCGTTGTTACCGACCCAGAAAAAGCAGCATTGACGCTTCAATGGGTGACAAAAGAAATGGAAAAACGATACAAAGCAATGGCAAAAATTGGTGTAAGGAACATTTTCAATTACAATTCTTATATTGAGGAAAATCAGAATGAGAACAAAATGGAATCTCAAGGAGTGGAATCTTTTGATCCAAAACATTTGCGAGATGACGACCTTTCACAAGGCAAAAAAATGCCTTATATTATTGTAATTGTGGACGAAATGGCAGATTTAATGCTTACAGCAGGAAAAACAGTTGAAGCTTCAATTCAACGCCTTGCACAAATGGCAAGAGCAGCAGGAATTCACATTATTATGGCAACGCAAAGACCATCAGTTGATGTTATTACGGGAATAATTAAGGCGAATTTTCCAACAAGAATTTCATTTCAGGTTACATCAAAAATTGATAGTCGCACAATTTTGGGTTATCAAGGAGCGGAAAGCCTTCTTGGTAAGGGTGATATGCTTTACATGCCAACCGGAAGCAAGACATACAGAGTTCATGGACCATTTGTTGATGACAAAGAGGTTGGAAGGGTTGTTCAATATTTGAAGCAGAATTATCCGAACCGCGATCCCAACTATGGTAAAATTAATCTTGAAATCGAAAAATCAATGAAATCTGAAGATGAAGATTCCGATGCCGACGAGGGTGATATCTACAAACAGGCCGTTGCGATTGTGCGTGAAGAACGCAAGGCTTCGATAAGTTATCTTCAACGCCGCTTGAGGATTGGCTACAACAAGGCGGCAAATTTTATTGAACAAATGGAAATGGACGGAATTGTTTCCGCCCAAGACCACACCGGAAAACGGGTTGTGATTGAGTGAGTTTAAACAATGATTCAGCCGCTAAAGAAGTTTTACAATTTTCTTGACAAATAAAATACAAACGATTTTACTTAACCAAAGTGGGGCGGTGGCGGAGTGGCCAATCGCAGCAGACTGTAAATCTGCCGACGCAAGTCTACGCAGGTTCGAATCCTGCCCTCCCCACCATTAATTTTCTTTGCAAACATGCAGAATTTCACAGCAAACCCAATCCTTCTAACAAAAAAACTCATATCATTTCCAAGCATCACACCTGAAACGGGGGATAGTCTTGAATTTATGGAAAGCCTTTTGAAAGAAATTGGGTTTGAAGTTGTTATGAAAAAATTTGAAGATATTGATTCATCTTCAAAGCCAACTTGGAACATTTATGCTTACACGAAGAAATCTCCACAAAAAAATATAACATTTATTGGTCACCTTGATGTCGTTCATTCGGGACACCATTCCGATTGGACATATCCCCCATTTGAGCCAACCGTTGATAATGGAATTCTTTATGGTCGTGGTGCTTGTGATATGAAAGCCGCAATTGCGTGTTTTTGTGTGGCATCGGCAAATTTTGTGAAGGAAAATCACGACTGTGGAGTTTCGATGCTTCTGACATACGACGAAGAAGGCAATGCCATTAATGGCACGAAGAAAATGCTACAGTTTTTACATAATGACGGTTTCACTTTTTCAGATTCCATAACCGGCGAGCCAACCTGTTCCAAGCAATTTGGTGATACAATTAAAATTGGTAGGCGTGGAAGTGTGAATTTTACCATTGAAATTGTTGGAAAGCAGGGGCATGCGGCTTATCCCGACCTTGCAAAAAATCCGAATTATATTGCCTGTAAAACAATTCTTGCCTTGAAAAATTACGAATTTGACCGCGGAAACAAGAATTTTCAAGCAACAAACCTTGAAATAACCGGTATTGAAACTTCAACAAAGGAAACGAATGTTATCCCAAACTCTGTAAAAATTCTGTGCAATGTCAGATTCAACGACGAACATACATCGCATACCATAATTGCAAAAATTAAAGAAATTGTGGCTTCCACGGTGCAAAATTGTGTTTATAAAATTGAAGAAAGGGTTTCTGGTGAATCGTTTGCAGTGAAAAATGACAATTTGGCAAATATGATGAAATCTGTCGTAAAAAAAGTTACGGGAATTGATGCTGAGCTTTCAACTTCAGGCGGCACAAGTGACGCAAGATTCATGAAAGACTATGCAAACGTTGTGGAATTTGGTGTTTTGAATGATACTGCTCATAAAATTGATGAACATGTGCCACTTGAACACATTGAGCTTTTAGCAGAGGTTTACCGTGAATTTCTTAAAGATTTCATTGATGCGAAAGGGATTTGAGAATTTTCTTCATTTCGTGTGCATATTTCATTTTTTTTAATTTTTCTCCTCTTTTTCGGTGGTAACTTCCTTTGACGAATCCCAGTAAAATTACCATAATCGAAAACCCGAAGAATAGCCAGAAAAAACAAGATAAACGGTAGTAAAAAAGAATAACCCCTGTTGAGTCACGGTAGAAATCAATGAAATGCCTGACAAAATCCGGAGTGATATAGTGCAGGCATTCTTGAAGAGAAATCATAGGTTAGTTTTGCGATTCAGCAAGAATTCTATCAACAACAAGTCCCGTTCCCGCAGGAATAATTTTACCCATAACCACACTTTCTTTTACGCCGCGAAGGTTGTCCACTCGGCAAGAAATTGCGGCATCGGTAAGAACTTTTGTTGTTTCTTGGAATGATGCTGAAGAAATGAATGAATCGGTTTGCAATGAAGCTTTTGTAATTCCTTGAAGAACAGGCTTTGCAATAACTTTATTTCCGCCGTTTTGTTCAATTTCTGCGTTAATTTGGTGCAATACATTGCGTGAAATTTTTTGGAATTTGAAGAAGTTGGAATCTCCTGCTTCAATAACCTCATATTTCTGAAGCATATATTTAATGATAACTTCAATGTGTTTGTTATTAATTTTTACACCTTGCAACTTATATACAGATTGAATTTCCTCAATCATGTATTCAATTAAGGCATCAACACCACCAACTTCAAGAATGTCGTAAACATTTCTTTCGCCAACAACAACTGTTTCACCTTTTAAAATGTGAGCACCAATATGCACAGCAATTCTTGCGTTACCTTGCGCTGAAATATTCACAATTTCTCCGGTGATGGAATCTTGAATTGCGATTTTTTTCTTGGTTTTGAAGTTCTTAATTTCCATAATTATCCCATCAAATGGTGATATAATTTCAGGGTTTTTTGGTTTGCGAGCTTCAAAAATATCAACAACCCTTGGAAGACCACCGGTGATATCCTTTGTTTTTTGTGCAGACATTGGCAGTTGTGCAACAATATCGCCTGTTGAAATTAGCGAACCTTCGTTTAGGTAAATATTCGTTCCAATTGGCAGGTAGTATATGGCATCGTGTCCTGTTGATGTTTTAACAATTTGCCCGTTTAATTCAAATTTAATAGCAGGGTGCATTGAAGATTCAATGATAGTTTTAATTGAAGCACCAGATGTTTCATCGTAAGCTTCTTGGTATGAAACATTTCGAACGAAGTCAACAAAAATTGCCTTACCTGTGTACTCCGAAATAATTGGTGTTGAGTGAACATCAACTGAAGCGATTTTTTCACCTTTTTGCACCTTTTGACCTTCTTTCACGAACAGTTTTGCACCGTATGATATTTTATATTTATTCACGCGTGAATCAACTGTTACTACGGAAATATGAGCAGAATTTGTGATAACAATTTGCTCGCCTTTTGAATTTACAACGAATTGTAGATTGTCAAAAATTACCGAACCTTCATATTCAGATTCAACAAGAGGTTTTTGAATTCCACGCAATGCAACACCGCCGGAGTGGAATGTTCTCATTGTAAGTTGAGTTCCCGGTTCACCAATTGATTGTGCGGCAATAATACCAACAGCCTGACCAATGGATGTGTATCCACTTGAAGAGATATCTTTACCATAGCATTTAACGCAAACACCGTATTCAAGGTTGCACTTAATTGGCGTGCGTACTAAAACTTCATTAATTTCTGCTTCAATAATTTCTTGTGATTTTGCAAATGAAATCATTTCGCCTGATTGAACAATAACTTTGCCATTGTGTGTGATATCGCGAAGAGCAACTCTACCGTTTGAAAGTAGACCCGCAGATTCAACAATTTTACCATCTTGAAAGCGAGATTTCAACTCAATTCCTTCAGTTGTACCACAGTCTTCTTCAACAACAACGCAGTTTTGTGCAACATCGACGAGTCTTCTTGTCAGGTAACCGGCATCTGCTGTTTTAAGCGAAGTATCAGCAAGACCTTTTCTTGCTCCATGTGCGGAATTGAAGTATTCACCAACTTTCAGACCTTGTTTGAAGTTTGAAAGAATTGGAGTTTCAAGAATTTCACCAGATGTTTTTACCATCAAACCACGCATACCGGCAAATTGTTTAAGCTGGGTTATGGAGCCTCTTGCCCCTGAATTTACGATTGTAAACACGGTGTTAATTTTTGACGTATCCGAGCCTTTTTGGAAGCCTACCATCATATCGCTGGCAACTTGATCCGTACATTCGTGCCAGATATCGGTTACTTTGTTATATTTTTCACGGGCGGTTATGTAACCTTCAGCAAATTGTTTTTCGTATGCTTCAACTTTTGTCATAGCTTCAGCAACGCGAGCCTCCTTCGTTGATGGCACGAGGATATCATCCTTCCCAACGGAAATTCCTGACATTGTTGACCATGTGAAGCCAAGTCTCATAATGTTATTTGCACATTCGGCAAGGAATCCTTGTGTGAAATGTGTGTTGATTAACTTTAGAAGTTCAGCAACATCGGATTTTGCAAAACATTTATTGAAAAACGAGAAGGGTATTTTATCTTGATTTCCAAGGATTGTGAAAAGTTTAACTCTTCCTGCTACGGTGTTGTATTTTGTGGATTTTCCATCAACACAGTGAACGAATTCAATTTCAGAATTGATTGTGATTTGTTTTGAATCGAGTGCTTTGTCGATTTCATCAACAGATGAAAACTTGATTGAGCATTTTTCAAGATCCGTTGCAAGACGTGTCATGTAGTAAATTCCAAGGATAACATCCTGAGTTGGAACGATGATTGGGTCACCACTTGAAGGACTTAGTGTGTTGTTTGTGGACATCATCAAAACACGAGCTTCCATACGGGATTCAACCGAAAGAGGTACGTGGACGGCCATTTGATCACCGTCGAAATCGGCGTTAAATGCAGTACAAACAAGTGGGTGAAGTTGAATTGCTTTTGTTTCGATCAAAATTGGTTCAAAAGCTTGAATTCCAAGACGGTGAAGAGTTGGTGCACGGTTAAGTAAAACAGGGTGATTTTTCACAACTTCTTCCAAAATTTGCCAAACGATAGGATCTTCATCGTCGATTAAATCTTTTGCAGCTTTAATTGATTTTGCAATACCGTAAAGTTCAAGTTTGGAATAAATAAACGGTTTGAAAAGTTCAAGAGCCATAACTTTTGGAAGTCCGCATTGGTAAATTTCAAGGTTTGGACCAACGGTGATAACTGAACGACCGGAGTAATCGACCCTTTTGCCAAGAAGGTTTTGTCTGAAGCGACCTTGTTTCCCACTCAAAATTGAGCTTAATGATTTGAAAACTCTTCCGCTTGCGTTTGTAATTTTTGTGCGACGATCGTTATCAAACAATGCGTCAACGGATTCTTGAAGCATTCTTTTTTCATTTTTGATTATTATGTCCGGAGCGTCAAGGTCAAGTAATGTTTTCAAACGATTATTTCTGTTGATAACACGGCGATAAAGTTCGTTTAAATCTGATGATGCAAATTTACCCGTATCAAGCATGACAAGGGGGCGAAGGTCTGGCGGTAAAACCGGGATGACATCAAGAACCATTAACTGTGGTTTGTTTCCTGAATTGAGGAAATCGTTGATTATATTAACTCTTTTTATGATTGAATTTCTTTTTATTAAGGAGGATGTTGCCTTTAAAGCTTCAAGACCAAGCTCCTTTTCGCGGGGAAGATCTAGTGATGAAAGAAGATTCTTGATTGCCTCAGCACCAATGCCAACTGTGAAAGTATCTTCACCGTATTTATCCAAAGCGTCATCGTATTCAGATGGAAGAAGGGTCACACCTTTTGCAAGTGGAGAGCTTCCGGAATTGGTGACTATATATTTGTTGAAATGAATTACATTTTCAACTTCTTTAAGTTGAATATCCAAAAGTGTGGCAATTCTTGAAGGAAGCGAGTGCAAAAACCATGTATGAACAACTGGTGAAACAAGTTTAATATGTCCCATTCTTTCACGACGAACTGAAGATTTTGTAACTTCAACACCACATTTTTCACAAACGATGCCCTTGTATTTAATTTTGCGATATTTTCCACAAAGACACTCGTAATCTCTGATTGGTCCGAAGATTTTAGCACAAAAAAGACCATCTTTTTCGGGTTTGTATGTGCGATAGTTGATGGTTTCCGGTTTTGTAACTTCACCGTAAGACCATTGCATAATGTCCTCAAGTGTTGCTATCCCGATTTTAACACTATTGAATGTGTTCTTATCAAAGAATTCTCTTGGTGTAATCTCCGACATAGTCTAGTAAAAATTTATGTTAATTTTTTATATTTCTTCGTTGTAGTCAAGCTCAACATTTAAGCCCAGTGAACGCAATTCTTTAATCATAACATTGCAAGATTCAGGTGTACCATACTTAACGGTGTAGTCTCCACGAACGATTGATGTGTACATTGCAGACCTTCCTTGAATATCATCCGATTTTACGGTTAACATTTCTTGCAAGATATAAGCGGCACCGTGTGCTTGAACGGCCCAAACCTCCATTTCTCCGAATCTTTGACCACCATCGTACTTACTTCCACCAAGTGGTTGTTGAGTAACGAGAGAGTAAGGACCAACTGATCTTGCATGGTATTTCTCTTCAACAAGATGGTGAAGTTTAAGCATATACATAACGCCGACTGTAACATCTCTATCGAATTTTTCACCCGTAAGACCATCGTAAAGAGGGAATTTCCCCGTTCTGCTAACTCCAAGAGACTCAAACACGCGTGAAATATCGTCATCGGATGCTGATTGGAATGATGATGTTGAAACTTTTACACCGTCTTTCCATTTTTTAATATTTTCCTTAAATTCTTCAGATGGAAGATTTTTGAGAGTTTGGATATCGGTTTTATTGCCAAATGCTTTGCCTAAAAGTGCAAGGATATCGTCCTTAGCATTTTTTTCTTCAAGCATCGTATTCAATTTTTGACCAAGCAACCTTGATGCCATTCCAAGGTGAACCTCAAGAATTTGACCAATGTTCATACGGTTCGCAATACCAAGTGGGTTCAAAACGATATCAACAGGTGTACCGTCTTCAAGATACGGCATATCTTCAGCGGGTAAAACTACTGAAACAACCCCTTTGTTACCATGTCTACCAGACATTTTGTCACCCGGTTGAAGCTTTCTTTTTATTGCAACATAAACTTTTACAGACATCAAAACACCATTTGGTAAATCATTACCATTTACAATGTTTTCAATTCTATCTTCACATTCTTTTTTGTTGTCATCAAGTGCCTTTGCATAAATATCTTTCATGTTATTGATGATATTTTGTGCTTCGTCACTATCAAGAACAAATTTTAGCTTATCCTTTAGTGGGAATTTTGCTAACTCCTCAGATGAAATTTTAGAATTAAAATTTTTCACCTTGCTTGTGGCAATAACGGTATTTTTCAGAATTAATTCATCAACGGATTCTAAAAATGTTTCGTTGATAATTTCGTTCTTTTTGTCAAATTCACGTTTAATTTTTGAAATTGAAATTGCATCGATTTCTTTTGCACGCTCAACTTTGTTCACACCACCTTTTGTGAAAATTTTCACATTCACAATATTTCCGGCAATTCCCGGTGGAACAATTAAAGATGTATTTTTTACGCGACTATTCCTTTCGCCAAAAATTGCCTTAAGAAGTTTTTCTTCCGCCGTAAGAACATCCTCATTTTTTGGAGTAACTTTTCCAACAAGAATATCGCCGGCCTCAACATATGAGCCAATATTAATAATGCCGGATTCGTCGAGTTTTGCAAGAATTTCATCGGAAATATTTGGAATATCGCGTGTAATTTCTTCAGCACCAAGGCGAGTATCGCGAACAACCGCTTCAAATTCTTTAATGTGAACCGATGTGAAAATATCAGATTTTGCAACTCTTTCGGAAATTACGATTGCGTCTTCAAAGTTGTAACCGTTCCAAGATGAGAAGGCGGCTAAAAGATTTTGACCAATAGCAAGTTCTCCGCCTTGAGTACTCGGTCCGCTCGCTAGGATGTCGCCTTTTTGTACATGATCACCAATATTTACGATAATATTATGGTTGAAACATGTGCTTTGGTTTGTTCTGTTGAACTTGTGAATGTTGTAGATATCGAACGGTTTTTCATAGCTGTTTGTTTTTACAACGATGAATTTATCATTAATATCGTAAACAACACCATCACTTTTTGCAAAAACTGAAACACTTGTGCTGGCAATGATATCTTTTTCCATACCGGTTCCAACGATTGGTGCCTTAGGACTTACCAGTGGAACAGCTTGCCTTTGCATATTTGCTCCCATCAATGCACGGGATGCATCGTTACTTTCGATAAATGGAACAAGTGCAGCTGCAACTGATATAATTTGTTTAGGGTTAACCTCAACATAATCAATTTCGGAGCCATCTACCATTTTGAAATCACCGTT
>Ga0214919_10011185_pt1 | contig 11217 bp, 13 predicted proteins | sample LL1503_MetaG_FD_177994 | JGI IMG/M metagenome (GOLD analysis project Ga0214919, IMG submission 177994) | Freshwater microbial communities from Lake Lanier, Atlanta, Georgia, United States - LL-1503 | ecosystem: Environmental > Aquatic > Freshwater > Lake | place: USA: Georgia | collected...
TAGCAGCCTTTTCAGCAGCAGCTAATCTTTCAGCTTTAGCAGCCTTTTCAGCAGCAGCTAATCTTTCAGCTTTAGCAGCCTTTTCAGCAGCAGCTAATCTTTCAGCTTTAGCAGCCTTTTCAGCAGCAGCTAATCTTTCAGCTTTAGCAGCCTTTTCAGCAGCAGCTAATCTTTCAGCTTTAGCAGCCTTTTCAGCAGCAGCTAATCTTTCAGCTTTAGCAGCCTTTTCAGCAGCAGCTAATCTTTCAGCTTTAGCAGCCTTTTCAGCAGCAGCTAATCTTTCAGCTTTAGCAGCCTTTTCAGCAGCTAATCTATCAGATTCAGCTTTAGCAGCCTTTTCAACAGCAGCTAATCTATCAGCTTCAGCTTTAGCAGCCTTTTCAGCAGCAGCTAATCTTTCAGCTTTAGCAGCCTTAGCGTCACGTTGTTTAGAGGCTTCTTCTTCTTTGGTTTTCCTATCAGAAGTCGCTTTCTTAATGGCTTTCTCAGCCTTTTCTTGATTAACATAATTAGATTCTGCGGACCTTGCAACAGTAACAAGCTTTGATATTTCAGCAGAATTATTTCTCATACCTTTAAATTGGCTTCTCTCATCGTCAGTAAATTGGTATCGTTTAATTAATTCTTTAAGGTTTGCTCCATTTAATGCTTCATTAATAAAATTTATCATATTTTGTGTATATGTACTCATTGATATATATTATAATATAGAAAATATTGATCATACCAATTTTTGTTAATATATTTATATAATTTTATAATATTTAATGTTAACTAAATTTAACAGATTGTAAATTATTAGAGTTTTTTTCAACTAATAAAATATTGAAAATTTATTGGAACAAAAAAAATTTTATTTAAAAACAAAACATATTATCATCGTAATGAAAGGTCTTAACAATATTGGTAATACTTGTTATCTTAATGCAGGACTTCAAATGTTACTTCAAAATAAGGATTTATATCAACTTATATTAAACCATTCAAACAATTCTGAAACATTAAAAACAATAGCAAATTTTTATGATGAATATCATAATTCATCAAATCCTTCCTTAAACCCATCTAATATTAAAACTATTGTTGAAGAACGTCAAAAAATGTTCCAGGGATTCAATCAACATGACTCATCAGAATTTGTAATCTATTTACTTGATATTATTAATGACGAAATGAAAGATTCATCTCAACTAAATTCTATTTATGGAATACATATGAATATTAGAATTAAATGTAAATTGAGAGAGTGTTTAAATATTGTTAATAAAAAAGAAATTAGCAATATTATATTTTTAGATATAGAACCTGAATACAAAGATTTAGATGATATGTATCGTTCTCATCGTTCCAAAGATAAATTAGAATCAGATAATATGTATTATTGTGATAAATGTAAAGATAAAAGAGTTGCTTCTAAAAGAACACATGTTGATATTTGGCCTTCACATCTTATAATTATCTTGAAAAGATTTAAACAAACTGGATTCAGATTTCAAAAGATGAATCAACCAATAGATATTCCATTAGAATGGCGTCACGAAAATAAACTTCAAGGAGCTATTATTCATTATGGTAATATGAATGGTGGTCATTATGTATATGTAGGAAAATATAATGATAAGTGGTATCTCTTTGATGATAATAATGTTTCTGAAATTCCATCTCAAGAGAAATTAAAAGTTTTATTAACTTATGCTTATTGTTTATATTATAAGAAATCATCCACTTAGATTTCTATTTGTATTAGTACGCCCAAAAAAATTTCGATTATCATTCGCACCATCTTCAAAACTTACATCAAATTTTTTATTTGAAAAAGTGGTTTCATTTGTTGGTTTTGAGTTTAAAAGGTCTTTTGAGAAAGATGATACAACTTGTTTAATTTTCTCAGGATTATAATCTATAATATTATTTGTTAAATTTTTAATAGAGTTACCAAGTGGTATATTAAGATATTTTAAAACTTGTATTAAAATTAAAATATATAGTAAACCTTTTCCCATATCCCAAATTATATTCCATAATTTACTTGAAAATAAAATAAGAACAATTATTACTAATAAAGTATTTTTATCCATTATTTAATACTATAAAAAATATTTATCTATAATCATATATATGTGTGACAACGGAAAGAATAAGTACGCTAACAGTTCTAGAAAAACTGATATCTTAGGTTTGAAAGGTGGAACCTTCCAAACATACGCGACTGCTGAAAGCATAGTGCCTAGTTTAGATATTTATGAAAGTAAATATCTAAAGTACAAAGCTAAATATATGAAATTGAAGAAGACTCAATTTTTAATGAAAGGTGGTAGTGATATAAATACCTTATATTTATTTAAAGCAGAATGGTGTCCTCATTGTATCAATTTTCGAGAAACATGGGATACATTACAGAAAGATATGAAAGGAAAAGTTAATTTCATTGCATATGATGCCGATAAAGATAAATCTATTATGAAAAAATATAATGTAGAAGGATTTCCTACCTTAATGTTAAAAACAAAAGGTAAAGTTATTGAATATGTAGGGGAACGCGATATCAATGGAATTAAACAATTTGTTAAAGAATATTCTTCATAAGATTAGCAATAATATTATTAACAATTACTGTAACATTCAATAAAGCTATCACTTGATTCTGATAGATTTTCTTTATATATAGAAGAGAGTTCATTTAAGGAACCGATTGTATTAACACAATCTATCATTTTGTCAATGTTTGTGATTTTATTCTCTAGTGAATGACAAACATTAGTAACATCGGACGACGATGATTTTAGTTTTGATAAGTTTGACAACATAGAAGAGGATGCTTTAACTTCTTTTTTTTTAGATTGTTCACAATCCTTTAATATTTTATTATTTGGTTTTAATTCCCATTTATTTTTTTTCTTATTAAATATATTCACATTAGACTCGGTAGATAGTAATAATAATGTTCTTAAATTTGGATTTTTACATAAATCGTCTAATAATATTTTATCTACTGATGAATAATATGAATTTATATTTTCATTTAAATCACTCATTTATATTTATTAGATTTTTTTTATTTAATTTTTTCAAACTAATCTTTGTTTTGTAGCAAAATATTCATATATAACATATAGGGCATGAATATATCTTGAACTTTTTTATTTATTATTAATTTTTTTTGAACCAATTTATCTTGATTTGATAATATTTCTGTTTTAGATTGTAATATATATTCATCATACATATCTTCGCATATTGCTTCTAAATTATTTATTTGATTTGAAAATTTAGATAGTTCTTCCAGATATTTCATATTTATATTATTATCACTCATATAATGATTCATATTTTCTATTTTATTTTTAATATTATTCATTTTATCGAGAATAGAATCTAATATAGATTCATGAACATCCATTATAATTTAATTATTCCCAAGTCTTTAAGCCCATCAAGAATATTATTATAATTTTTATCATGGGGTTTTTGTTTCACAACACCTCGTTTCATATCTTCAAATGTTCCTATATAATTATTTTGTGCATTATTTTGTGCATTATTTTGTGCATTATTTTGTGCATTATTTTGTGCATTAGCATGTGCATTAGCATGTGCATTTTGTGCATTAGCATGTGCATTAGCATGTGTATTAGCTTGTATCATATTATTAACTACTTTTGTTTTAAGAGGTTTATATTCAGTATCTTGTGATATTCTCTCAGCTTCTTTAGTTTTAATCATATTCATAATATCATTCTTATTTAATGTATTATCTTTTTGTAATACTAAATCTTTACTATCATTAATTTTATTTGGTACGATACCTGTTATTGGATTATAGATTGTATTGGATAGATTAAATTCAGTTTGAGTTCTCTCATTATCGACAGTATTAAATTTATTCATAATATCAGGGTTGTATTTATCTTTCTTTTGTTTCAAGAAAATATTGTTCTCCATATATAATTTATAATATTTTTTTCCTTTAAAGGCGTATTTATTACTAGTAATAAAAAATGGATTTGTATGACATATTAGAAATAAAATCGAATGCATCAGAGGTTGAAATTAAAAAGGCATATCATAGACTTGTTAAATTATATCATCCGGATAAAAATAAATCACCTGATGCAAGTCAAAAGTTTCAAAAAATTCATTCTGCTTATGAGATTTTAATTAATGATAATTCTAGAGCAGAATATCATAGAATGAATGATACACAAAAAGATGGTTTTTTAAAATACTTGGATAAAATTATTAATTTATTTAAACAAGGTAATACTGATGAAGCTGTATCTGAGATTATAAAAGAAACAATCGATATTAAGGAATTAAATCATTATGGTATTACAAGTCAAGATATTGATTATATACAAAAGAATATTATGAATTTTTTCAAATCAATAAATGTTAAAGAATTATTTAATTTAATAAAGAATGGGGTTGTACCAAAAAAACAATTTAATAATACGATAAACTGTTCTGAATCTGATATGGAATTATATGACGAGTTATGTGCAGAATATTATTATACATTACCAATTAGTCTTCAAAATATAAATCCTTGTGATATTAGATTAGACCTATCTATTAAATTAGGTGATATAACAAATAAATGTAAAAGAAAGATTAAAATTAAAAGGAAAATAAATGATATATTAGATACACAGACATTTCTTTTCGATGTTACAACACCATACGTTGTATTTTATGGTGCAGGAGATATGATAGGTGAAGATTATGGCGATTTAATTATACGATTAATTCTTCCTAATAATTTAATATGGGATGAGAATGTTATTCTAATTGAACAATCAATGTCACTTTATGAAATGATTTATGGAATGGATATTAAATGTGATATGGGAGAGGATACATTTAGTCTTAGATGGGTTGCAAGTCGAGATGGGTTCTATGTTAAAATACCAAATGCTGATTGTAATATGGCAATAAAACTATGTCTAAATTATGAAGATACTATTGAAAAAGAAGAATTGTTAAAAAAATATTTTTCCTAAATATATATATAGATATATATAAATGAAATGGTCTAATTTTACCATAAAATATATGGAACAATATAAAAAACAACCATATGAAATATTAGAAAATAATATATTATTAGGACAAATGAAGAAAGAGAGAGAAGATATATGTCAATTCATAAAATCACTTATTACAAAGGATACCTTTCTAGAAGAGAAACAAAGTGTGACAACACTGTATCCTGCTACAAAGAAGAGAGTAGATAATAATGTGTTCTCAAAAAATATTGCTAAATATGCAAAAACAGACTGGGTTGATAGTACTAATGTAATGAAAGAATTAGATAATTTGGATTCAACCTATTTAATAGAATGGAGTAATATTAGGATTATTATAAGAGGAAATGGATTATTAAACAGAATAAAATATATTGTATATTTCATAGAATATTTAAAAATGAAAACAAATAAAAAAACTAAATTAGATATATATCTTATATTAACAGGATTAGAAAAGCAATTTCCTACAGATAATAGTATTGTAGATATTACCACGGCAAATAGTGGTTATACTGATTTCAGAGAAAATATAATTTTCATATGGAGAAAAGAGGAGTGTGAGAAAGTATTATTTCACGAATTAATTCATTTTTATGATATGGACCACAAGTTTGAAAATGTACATTTGGATTTAAAAGCAACCGAAACATCATATCATGAAGCGATAACTGATTTTAAGGGGATATATTATCATTTAATTTATTTATCTATTATTACTAATTATCCAATAAAGAAATTATTAGAAATGGAATATATGTTTATTAGAAATCAAGCGATACAAATGAACATATATTTAGGATTAGGAACATGGACTAATATTAATAGTATATTAATTAAACAGAACACACCTGCCTTTTCTTATTATATTCTAAAATATTTATTATTCATGTATAGTTTATCAAATGATATAAATGAATTTATATCAAATGATAATTATAACGCTCTCTTACACATTGTACTAGAAATGGGTAAAGATGAATTTAAAAATATTTATAATATTATTAAAGGAAAATCATCTAGAATGTCTAGTTTACAATTAGATTAATCTTATACATCAACTTCTACCTTAGTCTCATCCTTTGGATAGAATGATGCCAACCAAGTTTGAAACTTCCCAAATGGAATATCAACAGGTGCATCAAGTCCAAGTTTAGTTGCTGTCTTCATATCAATTTTAGTCATTTGTTTATCTTTTAATTGTAATTCCTTAAACTTATTATGAAGTGCTGCTACAACTTTGGGTCGTGGCATAGCTACATCATCTGCAAGATTTAGAAACTTTCGAAGAACTTCAGGAACCGGTTGTTCTTTATTAAAACCACCATTTACATTTCCCTTACGCTTTGGTTTCTCACTACGAACACGTTTCAAATCATATTCGTGTGATTTTTCAAGTTGGTCATAATCTGTACGTTGAAGTCGTTCCATTTCTTTAATCTTGACTTCTGTTTCTTTTAGACCTTTCAGTTGGTCACTCTTTGTTTTGTAAAGAATCTTAATCTCTTGTTTTCGAGATTTAATACGACTCTTTACAACATCAAATGTTTCTTTTACTTTCTTACCTTTGGCGACCTTGTCATCTTCAGACTCTTCGTCTGAATCATCTGAAATCATTCCTTTCGCTTGTTGTTCATCATCAGACTCTTCCTCAGAATCATCTGCTTTCTTACCTTTGGTGACCTTGTCATCTTTATCTGATTCTTCCTTCTTTATAGGAGCAGACTTTTTAGTAGCAGTTTTTTTAGCATCTACTTTCTTAACAGGTTCTTCATCAGATTCAGAGTCTGATTGAACTTGCTTTTTATTATCTCCTTTAGAAACAGTTTTCTTAACAGGTTCTTCATCAGATTCAGAGTCTGATTGAACTTGCTTTTTATTATCTACTTTAGAAACAGTTTTCTTAACAGGTTCTTCATCAGATTCTGAGTCTGATTGAACTTGCTTTTTAGTCTTATTAACAGTTTTCTTAACAGGTTCTTCATCAGATTCTGAGTCTGATTGAACTTGCTTTTTAGTCTTATTAACAGTTTTCTTAACAGGTTCTTCATCAGATTCTGAATTTTCTTTCTTAACAGGCTTTTCATTCAAAACATTTACCTTCTTATTAGATTTGGACATTAATATAATATAACATTTGAAACTAATAGTTTAATTAATCAATTTTTTTATTAGGAACCATAGCGAATTAATAAATAATACAGCGGTACATTCCCATTACGTTGTTATATAGTAAAAATTTAATATTTTTTAATTGCAAAATAGAAATAGTATAGGTACTTTTTCTATTTATCAATTTAATTAAATGTAAATGATACGACAATTTTGTCTGTTTTATGCTCATTTAAACTCATATATATTGGTTTATTGTTATATGAAGGTTGTTGTTGTTGTATATTTGTATATAGTTTCTTTTTTTTTATTCTAATGTCTTTTTTTGGTTTCCGTTTATCTATTTTATTCTTTTTATTCATATCCATTTCTATAATATTATGATGTTCTTTAATATAATCAGAAATTTTCTTTGAGATGAACCATTTAAAAAAATTTAATTGACCTATGGTTGTTATGATACAAGTATCATTCATAAAATACGGTATTCTATCACCTCTACTAAATGGATCAAAATGTTTTTTCTGAAATGCTTTCAATTGTTGTTTATACGATGTATGAACGTTAAATTGTTGTTCTACTTCACCTTCTTTCAATTTAAAATTTATTTTATTATTCTTTGAATATTTTGTAACAAAATGGTCTATTAATCGAATTGAAATATTTGATTCAGAATTTATAATTGGTATAAATAATTTTATATTATTATCATTTTCATAAAATTTTTCAAGGGATTTCAAGATCATATTTTCTTGAGAACTTATTTGCATATTCTTTAAAACTTCCTGATTTAACTTTGTAGATTCTATCATTTATTCACAAGGGAAATATATATATAATATAGTAAGATTCTCTTTAAATCTAATTATTAATCTTCTGATGTTTCAGCATCTAATCCTAAACCATCAGAACTACTAGAGCTGCTGAATTTAGATTTACCCAAATTAATATTATTTAAAATAGAAATATTTATATCAGTAGTATCTTCATCTTGTGTAAGTTGAGTAATAATATCTTTATCTAATTTTACAAATACATTATTATTAACTTCAGTATCTGGTATATCATCTTCATCATCTTCGTCTGATTCAATAAATTGATAATTATATACATCTTCACGAGCAGTAAAAGAAATTAATACAGGACGTAAAAATATACCAAAATCATTATTTGAATTTATCCAAACTGCATATACTTCTAATATCATTTTGCACCAAGAATTTTCAGGTACATCTTGCAATTTTATTTTTTTAGAGTTGTCTAATTGTAAGATTGTTTCAAAATCAGAATTCTTTAAAATTTTAACCTTAAATGTACCATTTTTGTATTCAACCGAATCACGTACTATTTTTTGAAAATTAATTGTATCATTATCACTTGTTAAATTAAACCAATTAGATGCATTGTAAATTGCATCAGTCTTTAATTTACTTTCCAAATCATTTAAGAATTTAATAAATCGGTCTACTTTCTTTTGCTCTTTCCCAATAAATGCTAATTCAATTTCTGCATAACCATTAGCATTTTCAGGTTTATTAATATTTAATAATGTTGGTGTTTGAAACACAAAGTTTTTAAGTCTATTTTTATCATTCATTTTAATTAAAATAATCTTTTTGTTTTGAGTCTGTTTCTGTTTTGGATATACCATTTTACTAAAATCAACAGAACTAATTTTGAGAGGTTCTTGGTAATTCATATATAACTATTATTAAAATAATCCTTAAATAATTTTATAAATTAATTAGACAAATGATATCATGCTGTTGCCTTTTTAGACTTTGAAACTGTAAACTTTGTCTTTGATTTTGCTACTTTTGGTTCATCATCTGAATCATCTGATTCAACTTTCTTCACAACAGCTTTTTTAACTGGAGCTACTGGTTCATCATCAGATTCTTCATCAGAATCAACCTCTACAGTCTTTAAAGGAGTCTTTAGTTTTGGTGCGGATGCAGCTTTTACTGGAACATCATCTGATTCTTCATCTGAATCAACAACAGCTTGCTTTGTTACACTCTTTGAAACTGGTTCATTGTGTGTAGTTTCATCATCAGAATCAAGGAATGCATCTGACTCCATATATTTTTGAAGGTTGTTACCACTACCCTTCTTTGGTTCAACTTCAAGTCGAACAATCTTAAATGTTACACCATAACTTGCACCCTTTTTATTTGGCGGTTGAGCCCAAAGCTTAACTGGTCGAACAATTGGACGAATCTTACTGAGCCAAACTTGTTTTGCCATTTCATCAATGGTATTTACTTCAGCCTTAGTACGAGTACGAGTTTGTTTACCATCAACTTCTTTTGCTTCTGAAAGAAACACAGGAGTCTTAATTTTGTAATCAGGATAAGTTGTATCAAGTTTCAGCTTCATATAGAATGGATAGGAAGGGCGTTTGTATTTGCTATCTTTAGGTTGAGGTACATCTTCTTGTACACGAATCACAGGTTGATATTCATACTTGTTTGCTTTATCACCCATTAGTTTTTCTCGCATTGCAGCACTACCTAGACGTTGGTCTAGAGCTTGCAATTTCTCAGTAAGTTGTTTTACTTCTGGAATATCTTGGTTAAGAGGAATTTTAATAAAATCTCTCTTTGAATCATCTGGATAAAACTCACATACACTAGGAACACCCATACAATCGATATGGAACCAAGGGAATTGAACAAGTAGAGGACCGTCAACTGCATCATAACGAGGATATGCAATTCGTTGTCCCTTAGAACGTTGATTTTCTTCAAGTTCTGTAAAGCTGAGCTTTTCGGGTTGAAAGTTTGAAAACATAGTTGTGGAATTAACTGAATTTGCGTTGGACATTAAATATATATAAGATTGTATGTCAATAGCTTTTTATATCAATTTTTTTAAATTAATAAAACTGTTTAAAGAGTCTATAATATTATATATTAAAATGAATAATGACGATTTACAACCTGAGACATTCGATAGTCTCAATTTAAATGAACATCTATTAAAAGGTGTATATTTACATGGTTTTACCCAACCATCTAAAATTCAAATAAAGGGTATTGGTAGTATTAATACAGGAAGAGATTGTATTCTTCAATCACAATCAGGTACTGGTAAAACAGCCACCTATTTACTAGGTGTTATGAATCGATTAGAATCAGAAGAGAAAGCGTGTCAAGGTCTAGTAATCACGCCAACTCGCGAACTTGCAACTCAGGTATATGATGTAGCATCTAATTTAACAAAATATACTGAATTCAAAGTAGCAAAGTGTACAGGGGGTACTGATGTTAATCAAACCAGACAAGATATTAAAGTGGCTGGTATGGTAATTGGTACATTAGGTAGAATTCATCATATGATTAATGAGAAAAAAATCAATGTACATAAACTCAAGTTTATTGTATTAGATGAAGCTGATGAATTATTATCAGAAGGAATTTGTGAGAAAATGCAAAATCTATTTGATAGAGCACCTGCAGGAATTCAAGTAGTTTTAATTTCAGCAACAATGTCAATTAATGTATTTAATGCTAGTAAAAAATTTATGCACGATCCAATTAAAGTGTTATTAAAGAACAATGAGGTGATTGTTGACTTAATTAGTCAATTCTATTTAGATGTTGAAACAGAAGAGCTTAAATTTGATACTCTGTTAGATTTATATAATTTGGTTTCAACATCACAAGCAATTATTTTTTGCAATACAATTAGAAAAGTAGAATGGTTGGAACAAAATCTGAAACAAAACAACTTCCCCATTACTGTGATTCATAGTAATATGGGACAAACTGAGCGTGATAATGTGGTGAAAGAATTTCGTGATGGTAAGACTCGTCTATTACTTACAACTGATTTATTATCTCGTGGTATTGATATCCCTCAAGTAAATCTTGTAATTAATTATGACTTACCGCCAAACAAAGAGACATATGTTCATCGTATCGGTCGGTGTGGTCGTTTTGATAAAAAGGGTGTTGCCATTACAATGGTTAAAATGACCGACCCAATGGATGTAAAAACATTTAATAAAATGAAACATTTTTATAAGATGGATATCAAAGAGATGCCTGATTCTATTGAAAAATATCTATAATTATAA
>Ga0214919_10011186_pt1 | contig 11217 bp, 7 predicted proteins | sample LL1503_MetaG_FD_177994 | JGI IMG/M metagenome (GOLD analysis project Ga0214919, IMG submission 177994) | Freshwater microbial communities from Lake Lanier, Atlanta, Georgia, United States - LL-1503 | ecosystem: Environmental > Aquatic > Freshwater > Lake | place: USA: Georgia | collected 2015-03-15
ATGGCATCTACTTCTGCTTCTTGACAACGATCTAAGAAATGATCAATCAATATTTTATTGTTGGGAATATGTTTTAAGATACTTACCACTGCAGTTTCTACTTCTGCATCATTAATCACAATACGCATTCTTTGCCCACCAATCACATAGCTAGGTCTTACTAGTACTGGGTAACCTACTTTATTCGCCACTTCAATGGCGTCTTCTGCAGTATAGGCTGTTCCGTAATCGGGATAAGGAATATTTAATTCTTTTAGTAAATCGCTGAAACGACCTCTGTCTTCGGCAATGTCTAAACTATCAAAGGAAGTCCCAATTATTTTAATGCCTCTTTCGCTTAAGCGCTTGGCTAATTTTAAGGCAGTCTGACCACCTAACTGTACAATAACCCCTTCAGGTTTTTCTAGTTCAATGATTTCCCAAAGATGTTCCCAAAAAACAGGTTCGAAGTAAAGTTTATCGGCCATGTCAAAATCGGTAGAAACTGTTTCTGGGTTACAGTTGACCATGATGGCTTCATAACCAGATTCTTTAACGGCTAGTAATCCATGTACACAACAATAATCAAACTCAATACCTTGACCAATTCGGTTGGGGCCACTGCCTAATACAATAATTTTTTTCTTTTTGGTGGAGATAGATTCGTTGGAATTCAGCGTCTTGCTCATAGGTATGAAATTGGGCAAAAATACATCAGCGAAACCATTTCTACGAATTTTTATGGAAGGGGTTTTCCACCATATTTACCTGAACTTACCTGACCAAGCAAAGCTCCTGCCAGCGGGTGGTATAGCGTTTGCTGCGCCTTTCGCTGCGCATCTTCCAGTTTTTTTGAGTGCCGCTGGTGCCAAATTTTAAGATATCGTTGCGGTAGGCGGCATTCATATTGTCAATTACATGCATTAGCTTTTTGCGTTTGGCATCCGCGGGGGCCACAAATAGGTTGGTTTGTAGTGCATTGTCGGGCACAAAATCGCTCAAAATAACGCCTGCCTTTTTATAAATCTCTCCTGGTTCAAATAGGCTTTTGCCTAAGGCAACCACGGCCTTAATAATGTCTGGGCTAAGTTGGGTGGGGTTGTCTAAAACAGTATAGCCACTTGCTTGACGCCCTCGGTGGTAATGGGAAGCCTCCATCAGGATGGGTGCTTTCTTGAGTAAAAATACAGTTACCCCAGCAGCAGCACTGTGCTGTCTTCTTAGTTTTTCGGCAGCGCGGGTGGCATAAGTGGCAAGGGCTTCTTCTATTTCTTGCCAATCGCTTACTTCTCTTCCAAACATTCTTGTGGTGGCAATCATTTTTTTTTCGATGCGAGGTGCTTGCATCGAATGGCTTTGCGCACCCTTCAATTCTCTGAGTAATCGAATGCCTGTAATACCGCCTAAGAAACGTTTGCCCCAGCTTAGGTCTTTGATGCTAAGTGTATAAGCGGTGTGGACGCCATAGGTTTTTAATTTTTCACTATAACTAAAACCAATTCCCCAAATATCTTCAATGGGGGTTTGTTGCAAAGCCGCTTGAATTTTTTTAGTGTCATTCAATACAACAATGCAGCCTGTTTTTATTTTATTTTTTTTAGCCAATCGGTTAGCCACTTTGCTGAGTACTTTGTTAGGCCCCACACCAATAGAAACAGAAATACCTGTCCAAGTTTCTATTTTATTTTTTAAATCGGTACAAAAATTTTGTAGTTGATCAGCGGGGATATGTTTTAAATCTAAAAAGGCTTCGTCTACCGAATATACTTCTACAGAGCCCGGTGGGAGCAATAGTCTCATGGTTTCCATCACGCGCCAACTGATGTCTCCGTATAAGTGATAATTAGAAGAAAAAGCGTGCACTTTATTTTTTTCAATCAAGTCCTTCGCTTGAAAATAAGGCACGGCCATGGCAATACCTAGTTGTTTGGCTTCATCGGAACGCGATACAATACAACCATCGTTATTACTCAATACCACTACGGGTAAATTTTGTAGTTGGGGTTGAAAAAGACGTTCACAGGAACAATAAAAACTATTACAATCAACAATGGCTTGCACAAAAAATATTTTAAGGAGTACAGATAAACTTTACAAACTATGTATCACAAAACTAACCACGCCCCAGGTACTGTATTGTTCTAATTGAGCTACTTGAATGGTGCCATATCTTTTATTTTCTGGCACTAGGCTAATGCTTTGTGCTTGAATTTGCAAACGACGCACTAAAAATTCACCATTCAAAACAGCCACCACTACTTTGCCTGAACTCGCAGGAAGGCTTCTGTCTACAATTAAAATATCTCCAATATGAATGCCGGCACCCAACATGGCATCGCTGTTCACGCGAAAGAAAAAAGTAGCGGGCTTATTACGAATGAGTTGCTCGTTGAGGTCGATGCCTCTTTCCATAAAATCGTCGGAGGCCGCTCCAAAACCGGTGGCATTGGCCTGAATAATTTGTCCCGACTGGTAATTTTTATTGATTTGTTGGGTAGCAATACCTTCTCCTGGGTCTCTATCTATAAATGACATAAAACTAAATTTATTAGCAATATTAACTAAATAATTTAGTATTTTACTTATTAATTTATACCCTTTTTTCAATGTATTTATACGCTGTTTTCGGGTATGTATTTTTGCTAGGCAGTTTAAAATCAGGACTTTATCAAGGGGGTTGGCGTATATTGAGCTCGAAACTGTGGTAGTATGTCTAAATTTTATATCGATCCCATTATTGGAAGAGCCAAAACCATCGACACTTCTTTTTATTTAGATCCTCAAATTTTAGAAGCTTCTAAAGAAAAAATATTTGCCCCCAGCTGGCAGTATGCAGGCCATATAGGTATGGTGCCAAATATTGGCGATGCACATCCATTTAAATTATTGGAAAATTATATAAATGAACCCTTAGTACTTACCAGGGATGCCAACGAACAAATACATTGTTTGTCCAATGTATGTACCCATCGAGGAAATTTGATGGTGTACGAGCCTTGTTCTGCGCAAAAGCATTTGCGTTGTAAATACCATGGTAGGGCTTTTCATTTAGATGGAAAATTTATTTCTATGCCAGAATTTTCTGCCGTCGAAAATTTTATTCCAGAGAACAATCATTTACATGACTTGCCTTTATTTAAATGGGGTCCTTTATTATTTACACAATTAACCAAAGGAATTGGTCCCGAACTTTTTTTTCAAGCAATGCAAAAGCGTGTAGGATGGTTGCCTATTGATAATTTAGTTTTTGATGCAGCAAGATCGAATGATTATTATATTAAAGCCAATTGGGCATTGTACTGTGAAAATTATTTAGAAGGTTTCCATATTCCTTTTGTACATCCAGGACTTAATGCTTTTTTAGATTTTAAAGATTATGCTACCGAGCTGTTTACTTATGCAAGTGTACAATTAGGGATTGCTAAAAATGATGAACATTGTTTTGATATTCCTTCAGCGCATCCCGATGCAGGTAAAAAAATAGCCGCTTATTATTTTTGGGTTTTCCCCAATATGATGTTTAATTTTTATCCTTGGGGCTTGTCGGTGAATATTATAACACCTATTGATGCAGGTAATACCAAGGTAAGTTTTTTAAGTTTTGTCTTTGATGCTAGTAAATTAGGCCAAGGAGCAGGGCATGGGTTAGAAACGGTAGAACAAGAAGATGAAGAAATTGTACAACATGTACAAGAGGGCATACGCTCTCGTTTTTACCATTATGGAAGATATGCCACCCTGCGTGAGCAAGGAACGCATCATTTTCATAGCCTATTAGCCAATTTTTTACAGCAATAAAAAATGCTACTGTTTTTAACTAAGCTTTCAAGCTTTTTATTTAACCCACTGCACGGCTACTGTCCAATCGCTGCCTGCGTACACACGATATTTTTCAGAAAAGCTTTCTTGATTCAAGGCAAAAGATAAATTCATTAAACTATTTAAATAAGCAAGGGGTTTTCCAACGCCAACACCCCCAAAAGTATTTTCAAAAGGCATGCTACCTGTATATACTAATTTTTTCTCGTGAAAAATTTGTACCTGAATTTCATTTTTGGTATGCGCTAAGGCATTAAAATTTTTCCAATAGGCTTGGTCTATATTGGTCCAAATATTTCCGTATTGTACATCTAATATATCAATGGTTCCTTTTAATTGATTGCCTACTAATGCCGCTTTTTGAAAACGAAGTGATGTAATGGGTGCATTACTTATTTTACCCACTTGCTCGTAACTAATTTTATGCGAAGCTAAACGAGCTGCTGTATAAGCATATACATCTCTGCCATGAAAAGTATAGGAAGCTTCTGAATTTTTTCTTCTATTGCTTACTTCATCAATTTCTCTCACCGAATCTATGCCTAATGAATTGGCAATTAAAGTAAGGGTGCCATTGTCTGGTGTAACAATATAATGACCCGATTTTGTTTTCACCACCACCGATTTTCTTTGAGTGCCCACGCCAGGGTCTACCACAGAAACAAATACGGTACCAATAGGCCAATAAGTGACTGTCTGATCCAATCGGTAAGCAGCTTCCCAAATATTGTAAGCAGGTATGTCATGGGTAAGGTCATATAATTTTAAAGAGGCATCCACTGAACTCGCTACGCCTTTCATCGCCGATACGGCGCCGTCCTTGGTGCCAAAATCGGTTTGGAAAACCACCATGCCGTTTTGCGCTCTGACGCTCATGGCTGTAAATGCAAACACTGTTAATGTGGTAAATATTTTTTTCATTTGTTTGATTTTGGAAGGTCTTAAATTTTTAATCTATGTTTTGTTAATAATATTAAGATAAAATACAATAATACTTTTTCGTAGCGAACATTGTGAGCGAAGCGATCTGAGAGCATAGAAAAAGGTATTTTGTATTTTATTGAATTGGATGCTATTTATTAAGAAATACTTCCGTATAAAAAAAGCCTTCCCGAATCAACGAGAAGGCTTTAAAGTTATTCAAAAAATGGCATTAAAATTTAAAGGTCAATTTGCTAAATATTCTCATACCGTTGTAGCCCATTTGAACACCATCCCATGGTCCACCGGTCTCATTGTCGCCTGCCCAATATTTTGCTTGTGGATTCACCGCAAAATCGGGGTGTGTATTAAGAATATTGTCGGCGCCTAGCACCCAAGCTATTTTCTTGTTCAATTGAACATTCATATATACATCGGTGGAGAATTTTCCTTTGTAGTAAAAAATTTCAGGAAGCAAGGTATTGCCAGATTCGTCTGCATCAGCAGGTACTTCTGGGTTCACGCCATCTCCATTCACTCCAAAACCAGAAAGGGTTACATCTCCAAAATAAGTAACTCTTGCACCTAAGCTTATTTTATTTTTAGTGTAATCTAAATTCAAAGAGAATTTAGATTTAGGTGCTGAAGCTTTTAAGAAATATTTTTCTCTATCACTAAAGAAAGTGCTTGTATTGTAATCGGTGGTACTTAATGCTGCAGGAACATGAATGGCATCAATGGCAATGTCTTGGAAATTGGCTACAAATAAAACTTTGAACTTTTCTTTATTAGAAAGTTTCAATTGGTAGTCGGCCACTACATCTACACCTGTATTGGTAGTATTGACCGCATTGGCAAAAAATTGTGCGGTTTGAACGCCTAAGGCATCTAATTTAGTTGTCAATGCTGCTGGTAAGCTTGGATCGCCTGCGCTAAATAAGCCTGATAAAACCACTCTGTCTTTCATCTTGATGGAATAGCCATCCACAGTGAATGTTAAACCCTTCGCTGGTTTCCAAGAAAAGCCTAAGCTTGTATTAGTAGAAGTTTCTTGTTTTAAAGAAGGAATACCTGCAAGCTTAGTTATTGGATCATCATTATTGGCAATTCTTGATTGAACTAAATTTCCGCCTGAAAAAGAAGTCAATGTATTGCTGAAATATTTTTGTTGTAAAGAAGGGGCACGGTAACCAGTGCTAAAAGATCCTCTAAAATTAAAATTATCAGTTAGTTTGTATCTGAAAGAAGTTTTGAAAGTACTTACGGCACCAAAATCTGAATAATTTTCTAATCGAACCGCACCTGTCAACAATAAGGCAGCGTTAGGGGTGTATTCCACATCTCCGTATAAACCACCAACGGTTCTGTTTTTACTTAATTTATCGTCTGGACTAAAACCTGGAAAACCTTGTGAGCCTGGCGCTTGATCAAATGTATTGCTGTAGCCTTTGTAAGAATCTAGCTCACCTGCAAAAATACCATAGGCTTCATAACGCAACTCCGTACCATAAGATACTTTAATGCCACCCTCATTTACTTTACCAAACTGCTTAGTTAAATCTATATTGGTAGTGTTTTGTAAAAAATTAAATCCTCCATCATCAAAATGTGTTTTACTGGCATTGCCAACAATAGAGGCATTGAAAGTTCCATCTCCATTATAATGAAAATTATTGCGACCAATGGTATTGCTTAAATCCCAATCCCATCCACTATTCGTGCTGCCTGAGATACCTGCCGCTAAGGAGATATCTTGAATATTGGCTTGAATATGTGGATTGTAACTGGTATCGCCAGATCCTGAAGCAAACATAATACTTGGCACATAAATTAGAGAGCCATCGGCATTTACAGGGAAACGACTTGATTTGGCTGGCCAGTTTCTAGTGTAGGCATAAGCATCTGAATTTTTATTGTTAAAACTTCCAAATGCATAAAATTTTGTTTTGGCATCAATAGGTAATTCCATATTAAACATGGCACCAACAGAATTCATTGAGCCATCACCAAAACCTTGTCTCCATGTATTGGTTGGTAATCCGTCCGCATTCGCAATATCAGAAGAAGCAGCTTGACGGAAAGTTTTTCCTTGATCCAACAAATCAAAAGAAACATTAATAAATCCACCTTGCTTGCCTAAATCAAAACCTCTATTCGCCGACAATGATTTGGTCACTCCATCAATTGGATTGGAATACAAATAATCATGGTTGTTTTTAAATTGATAGGTATTGAATTTTTTATCATTGTAACCTGCAATACCAGTGGTCACGTTCCACTCGCCAGTATTCTTTTTAAGTACAATATTCATGACACCTGCAATCGCATCTGAACCATATTGCGCCGATGCACCGTCTCTTAAAATTTCAATTCTATCTACTGCAGACATTGGGAATCCGTTTAAATCTACACCCGATCCGCCACGGCCTCTTGTTCCAAATAAGCCTACTAAAGCTGTGCTGTGTCTGCGTTTACCGTTAATTAAAACTAATGTTTGATCTGGCCCTAAACCTCTTAGTGTGCCTATATCTACGTGGTCTGCACCATCAGCACCTGATTGTTTGTTGTAGTTAAAAGAGGGCGCTACATAATTTAAAGTAGAAGTTAAATCCATTCTTGCCGTATTAATGCCGACATCGGTTAATTTAATTACATCTACAGGTACCGGAGATTCTGTTTTAACACGTCCAGTTCCTCTGCTACCCACCAAGATGACATCTTGCAAGTCGGTAGTGCTAGCAGTTAAAACAACATTGATATTGTTTCCACTTACGATTTGTTTTTTGGTATCAAAACCAACAAAGCTAAATTCTAAAACATCATTTGCTTTTGTATTGATGGAATAAGTACCTGTGTTGTTGGTTAAGGTGACTGCTTTTGAACTTACATCTTTTACAGTGACACCTTCTAATGGATTTCCTTTTGCATCACGCACTGTACCTTTGATATTTTCTTTTTGTGCCCAAGCACCCAAAGATAAAAACGTACAAACTAGTAGGAAAATTGGGGTTAGTTTCATGCTCATAATTGGTAGATTTGTATTGAATTTACAACTTTTTAAGCTTTTGTGATTAATACACCATAATTAATTACTTTTAAACAGTTCTAAAAGCCATTTATACCCCATGGAAGACATTTTAAAACATATAGAACATCTATTTAATACTTTTCAGGGCAGTCCTTGGGATTCCATGGAGAAAATTCCTCAAAGTGGCGGTGATCGCATCTATTTTAGAATCCATCAAGGCAAGCAAACCTGGATGGCTACCTATAATTTGAATATAAAGGAGAATCAAACCTTTATCTATTTTGCCCAACACTTTCATGAAAAAGGGATGCCCGTGCCCAAACTGCTGGCGGTAAACCAAGATCAAACCGTTTATTTGCAAGAAGATGTTGGAACTACTTCTTTATTGGATGTATTGGAGCTAGAGGGTAAAACAGAGGCGGTTTATGTACTATTTCAAAAAAGTTTGACCGCCCTAGCAAAGTTACAAATTCAAGGGGCCAAGGGATTGGATTACAATCATTGTTTGACTTCAAAAAGTTTTGGCAAACATTCTATTTTAACCGACCTGCTTTATTACAAATATTATTTCTTGGATACTTTACAATATCCCTATGACAAACAAGCCTTGATTGATGAGTTGGAATTGTTAAGTGAGCAATTGGCGCAAAATCATTTTGATAATTTTATGTTCCGTGATTTTCAAAGTAGAAATATCATGGTCAAAGAAGGTGAAGTATTTTTTATAGATTTTCAAGGAGGCATGCAAGGAGGTTTGCCTTATGACGTGGCTTCTTTGTTGTGGCAAGCCAAAGCTGAGCTTTCTAATGAATGGAAAGAAAAATTATTGCTTCATTACATCAATGAATTACAAAAATTACTTCCCAAGCCCCTTGATGTCAATGAATTTAAAAAACAATACCATGGTTTTGTATTGTTAAGGCTACTGCAAGTACTCGGTGCTTATGGTTTTAGAGGTTTGTTTGAAAGAAAGGCGCATTTTTTAACCAGCATTCCTTTGGGTTTAAATAATTTAAAAAACTTTTTACAAGTATATAGCTTGGCTAAGGATACGCCAGTTTTTGCTTCTATTTTGAATTGGATGGTGAGTGAGGAAGTTATTCAAAGATTTACCCCTCCAAAAGCCAATGAAACTACCCCACTTGTTATTACCATCAATAGTTTTAGTTATAAAAAAGGCATTCCGGCAGATGATTCTGAAAATGGTGGTGGCTTTGTATTTGACATGCGCGGCATTTTAAATCCTGGCAGGGTAGAGGAGCATAAAAAACAATCTGGCTTAGATAAACCTGTGCAAGATTTTCTAGAACAAAGAACTAAAATGAATACTTATTTAAATAGTGTTTGGGATTTGATAGACATTACAGTGGAAGACTATTTGAAAAGAGGTTTTACCTCCTTACATATTAATTTTGGTTGTACAGGCGGTCAACACAGAAGTGTGTATGCTGCTGAACAAACAGCGAGACATTTAAGAAATAAATACAAGGTCAAGACTATTTTGGAACATACCAATCAACAAAACTGGCTTAAATAATATCCTATGCGCGCAATGATCTTAGCAGCAGGTTTAGGCACTAGGCTAAAACCTTTTACCAATAAGCATCCCAAGGCTTTGGCAGAAGTAAATGGAAAATCTTTATTGCAAAGGAATATAGAATACTTGCAACAGTATGGGATAGGTGAGGTGGTAGTGAATGTGCATCATTTTGCCCATCAAATCATAGAAGCAGTTAAAACTAATAATGGATGGGGCAGCACAGTTTTTATTTCAGATGAAACTAGTGAAGTTTTAGAAACAGGAGGCGGGGTGCTGTTGGCAAAATCTTTTTTTGAAAAAGATGAAAATTGGTTGGTCATGAATGCCGATATTTTAACTGATTTAAATTTAGCCAATTTCATTCAAGCAGATCAAAGATTGGTTAGAGGAACTGATAATTATATAGCCACTTTGGCTGTAACCAATAGAAATTCAAGTAGAAATTTATTATTTAGTACTGCTGGAAAATTAATTGGTTGGAAAAACAATACCACCGGAGAACAGAAATGGGCAGATGCAAAAAATCAAACATTTGCCCCTGAAGCCATTGTGCCCAAAGCCTTTAGCGGCATTCAAATTTTACATGCTTCTTTTTACCATGCATTAACATTAACTGGAAAATTTTCATTGATAGATGCTTATTTGCAATTGGCAGCCAATCATCCTATTGGTTTTTTTGATCATAGCAATGACATTTTATTAGATGTGGGCAAGCTTGAAAATCTTGAAAAAGCTGCAGGACTATTCAAATAAAGTAAACATCAGCTACTTATACTTTAATGTATATTTTATTTTTGTCTAAGTAATAAGCCAGCAGGCCAAAAAAAGCAATCACGCATAAGGCATAGCAAAAAGAGCCAACGCGCAAATCACTATTTATATTTTTACAAATATGTTCGTAAAACCAAGGTAGGCTGGAAGTGAATACTGGCTTTCCTTCTGCGTCTTGATGGTCTACCCATCTTAATAAACTTAAAACACGTGGCAAGAATCCACTTAATACAAATACAAATAAGGGGTTCTTTCCAAACACATCAAAGAATTTACTCCAAGCGCCTTTTGCATTTTTAAATTCTAATAAATAAATAAGCATACTTAAGGTGATGATGGCCAAGCCCGAACTGTACAATACATAACTACTGGTCCATATTTTTTTATTGATGGGAAAACTAAAGTCCCAAATATAGCCTGCAACCACTAGTACTACGCCTGTTAAAATTAATTGGGCCAGCATCTCGTAATTTTTTCCTTTCACCTGAATGTATTCACCCACTAGGAATCCTAAAATGACTTGTACAATGGCTGGAAAGGTACTAGTCAATCCTTCTGGATCAAAGGGAACACCTTCGCCTTTGTACAAATGTGTAATGCCTAATATAGATTGATCCACGGCATTGCCAAAATAGCCAGACAAACTAAAGGGATGTCCTTCGGCACCTAGTGCATAAGCTAGCACCCAGTAGATAACTAAAATCATCATACCTATAAAAAGAGCCATTCTTGATTTGCCGTAATAAATAATAATGGATGCGAAAAAATAACAAAGCGCAATGCGTTGCAATACACCAAAAATGCGCACTGTTTCCCAGGGTTTAAAAATCAAAACCCCATCAGACCATTTTACAAAAGGACTCCAATTTAAAAATAAGCCAATACCAAAAATTAAAATAGTTCGCTTGATTACCTTGGTCCAAAATTCAGCAGTACCCCCATTTTGTAATTTAGGCATCACAAAGGAAAGTGCATTGCCTACAGCAAATAAAAAGAAAGGGAAAACTAAATCGGTGGGCGTGCAACCATGCCAATTGGCATGTTCCAATGGACTATAGATATGGGCCCAAGAACCAGGGTTATTCACTAAAATCATTAAAGCAACAGTAGCACCTCTAAATACATCTAAGGAATAATATCTTTGCGTACTCATGGTAGA
>Ga0214919_10011187_pt1 | contig 11217 bp, 9 predicted proteins | sample LL1503_MetaG_FD_177994 | JGI IMG/M metagenome (GOLD analysis project Ga0214919, IMG submission 177994) | Freshwater microbial communities from Lake Lanier, Atlanta, Georgia, United States - LL-1503 | ecosystem: Environmental > Aquatic > Freshwater > Lake | place: USA: Georgia | collected 2015-03-15
AATGCTAAACGCCATGGGACTTAAACGCTGATGTCTTCTCCAACTGTTGGTTTTGTCAGCCTAGGTTGTCCCAAAGCTTTGACCGATTCCGAGTTGATCCTCACCCAGTTAAGTGCAGAGGGCTATAAGACCTCCCAAACATTTGCTGGGGCCGATCTGGTCATCGTCAATACCTGTGGTTTTATTGACGATGCAGTGACTGAAAGCTTGAACACCATTGGTGAAGCATTGGCTGAAAATGGCAAAGTCATTGTGACGGGCTGTTTGGGCGCTAAGTCGCAAGCTGATGGCCAAAATGTGGTCAAAGCCATGCACCCCAGCGTTTTAGCGGTAACAGGACCCCATGCTACCCAAGAGGTCATGGATGCTGTGCATGCCCATTTGCCAAAGCCCCATGATCCGTTTACCGATTTGGTGCCTGCTGCTGGCATCAAACTCACGCCCAAGCATTACGCCTATTTGAAGATCAGCGAGGGTTGCAACCACCGTTGTACTTTTTGCATCATTCCCTCCATGCGCGGTGATTTGGTGTCGCGCCCCGTAGGAGATGTTTTGCGCGAAGCCAAGGCCTTGTTCGAGAGTGGGGTCAAAGAATTGTTGGTCATCAGCCAAGACACCTCTGCTTACGGCGTGGATGTCCGTTACCAAACCGGTTTTTTTGATGGCCGTCCTGTCAAAACCCGAACCCTTGAGTTGGTACAAGCTTTGTCTGATTTGGCTGAACCCTTTTCTGCGTGGGTACGTTTGCATTATGTCTATCCCTACCCCACTGTAGATCATTTGATTCCCTTGATGGCCAATGGACGCGTGTTGCCTTATTTGGATGTTCCTTTTCAGCACAGCCATCCCGATGTGTTGAAGCGCATGCAGCGGCCAGCCAGCGGCGAAAAGAATCTGGAGCGTTTGCAACAGTGGCGTGAGCAGTGTCCCGAGTTGGTGATTCGAAGTACCTTCATTGCAGGTTTTCCTGGCGAAACAGAAGCTGAATTTCAGCACTTACTTCGGTTTTTGGAAGAGGCGCAAATTGACCGTGCAGGTTGTTTTGCATACAGTCCTGTTGAAGGCGCGACTGCCAACGAATTGCCTGGTATGTTGCCCTTAGAACTGCGCGAAGAGCGTCGAGCCAGGTTCATGGAAGTCGCTGAAAAAATATCCATTCAAAAATTGCAACGTCGAATAGGTTCCACCATGCAAGTATTGGTGGATTCAGCCAAAGCACTGGGCAAGCAAGGTGGGGTTGGTCGGGCTTATTCTGATGCGCCTGAAATTGACGGCGTGGTGCGTGTGTTGCCACCTGAAAAATTCAGTAAAACCTATAAGACTGGGGACTTCATAAAGGTGCGCATTGTTGATGCGCAAGGGCATGATTTGATTGGTTTACCTATTTAATTCAAGTTCAACCAGGCATAAAAAAAGTCACTTGCGTGACTTGGTTGTTGGTTAACATTGGTGCCCAGGAAGGGACTCGAACCCCCACGATGTTACTCGCTAGTACCTGAAACTAGTGCGTCTACCAATTCCGCCACCTGGGCATTCAGGAAAGCAGAGGATTCTATCAAACAAAAAACTACTCCAAGCGCTGGTCTTCTTGAAACCTTCGAGGGAACGGTAGAAGGCCATCGTGATGGTCACGGTTTTGTGCAACGTGATGATGGTCAGGTCGATGTATATCTGCCCCCCAATGAAATGCGAGCGGTTATTCATCGCGACAGGGTGGTTGCTCGCGTGACACGCTTGGACCGCAAAGGCAGACCTGAAGCAAGAGTTGTTGAAATTGTGGACAGACCTCAGCAAGCCATCATAGGACGCTTGTTGCAAGAAAGCGGCGTGTGGTTGGTTGCACCTGAAGACAGACGCTATGGTCAAGACATTCTCATTCCCAAAGGGGCTACGGGTAATGCCCAAGTGGGGCAAGTGGTGGTGGTTGAACTCACCGAGCCACCCAGTTTGTTTGGTCAACCCGTTGGTCGAGTCAAAGAAGTGCTGGGTGAAATGGACGACCCAGGCATGGAGATTGAAATTGCGGTTCGTAAATACAACGTCCCTCACCAATTTTCTTCGGCATGCCTGTCTTTGGCTGCTGAACTTCCTTCCAAAGTGCGAGCTAAGGATGCCGTTGGCCGTGTAGATCTTCGCGATATTCCTTTGGTCACCATCGATGGAGAAGACGCCAGAGACTTCGATGATGCGGTGTATTGCGAGCCTACGACTTTTGAAAAACAAAAAGCTTGGCGATTGTTGGTAGCTATTGCGGATGTGAGCTATTACGTTGAAACGGGAAGTGGCATTGACATTGATGCGTATGAGCGTGCTACCAGTGTGTATTTTCCGCGTCGTGTCATTCCCATGCTGCCAGAAAAATTATCTAATGGCTTGTGCTCGCTCAATCCTTTGGTCGATCGTTTGTGCATGGTCTGTGACATGATCATTGATGAAGAGGGTCAAGTACAAGCCTACCAATTTTACGAAGCAGTGATGCATAGCCATGCTCGTTTTACCTATACCGACGTTGCAGCCATTCTTTCAAATACGCGTGGCCTTCAGGCTGCCAAATACAAAGACAGAGTGCAAGACCTCATTCATTTGCACGATGTTTACACATGCTTGCTTAAAGGACGAGAAAAGCGGGGCGCTGTCGATTTTGAAACCACCGAAACCCAAATCATTTGCGATGACAGTGGCCGTATCGAAAAAATTGTGCCAAGGGTTCGCACCCAAGCCCATCGCTTGATTGAAGAAGCCATGTTAGCTGCCAATGTTTGCAGCGCTGACTTTATTTTGCAAGCCAAGCATCCTGCTGTTTTTCGTGTTCATGAAGGGCCCACCCCTGAGAAACGTGAAACATTAAAAAACTACCTCAAAGCGATGGGCGTAGCTTCTGGCTTAAGTGACAACCCAACGCCTGGTCAATTTCAAGCGATTGCACAAGCCAGCAAAGACAGACCCGACGCCAAGCAAATTCATTCGATGCTATTGCGTTCTATGCAGCAAGCCATTTATACCCCTGCCAACAGCGGTCACTTTGGTCTGGCCTACCCCGCATACACGCATTTCACAAGTCCAATTCGTCGTTATCCGGATTTATTGGTGCACCGTGTTATCAAATCCATTTTGGCTGGGAAGCGCTATCAATTGCCTGGTTTACCTGTCCCTGGCGAGGCCCATGTCAAATTGGCAAGAAGGTTGGCAGCCCAATCTCGGTTGAAAGAAACATCTTCTTTGCCAACCCAGAAGCCCACTGCCGAGCAACAAGCTTGGGAGGCTGCAGGCCTGCACTGCAGCGCCAATGAACGCAGAGCGGACGAGGCCAGCAGAGATGTAGAAGCGTGGCTTAAGTGCCAGTACATGCGCGAGCATTTGGGCGAGGATTTCAGTGGCACCGTTTCTGGAGTTACTGCATTTGGTGTTTTTGTCACGCTGGATGCGATGTATGTGGAAGGTTTGGTACACATCACCGAACTCGGGGGAGACTATTTCAAATTCGATGAGACCCGTCAAGAATTACGTGGAGAGCGCACAGGTATACGCTACAGCGTAGGGGCGCGTGTCAGAGTGCAAGTCAGCAGAGTAGATTTAGACGGTCGCAAGATCGACTTCCGCTGGGTACAAGAAGACGGCACCGTCACCTCTGATATTTCCTCAAATAGCAAGAAATTAGCTAGCGCTGCAAGAAGACCTGCCATGCCTGCCAAAATTGGCAAAGCAAAAAACAGAACTACTTCAAGTGCTTTGCGTCCCGGTGCAAAATCTACACTTTCCAATACCAAGTTGGTTGCCAAAGACTCTGCGGCAAAGACCAAGAAAAAATCAAAAAACCGCCACTAACAATACAAACCAGGAGATCAGTTATGAACCCATCGAAAATTGCCATCGTTACAGGTGCAGGTACTGGCGTTGGAAAAGCTGCGGCTTTGGCATTGCTTGCAGATGGTTGGCGAGTTGCTTTGATTGGCAGACGTTTACAACCACTTGAAGAAGTGGTTCAAGCTTCTAACCTCCCTTCGTCTTGTTTGCCTTTACCCACTGATGTGGCGGATCCTCAAGCGGTCAAACATGCATTTGCCCAGGTTGTCTCGCAATGGGGCAGGGTGGATTTACTTTTCAATAACGCTGGCGTGAGCGCACCTGGTGTCCCTCTGGAAGATCTCAGCATTGAGCAATGGCGTAATGTGGTGGACATCAACCTCAATGGCATGTTTTATTGCTTGCAACAAGCCTTCGTTGCCATGAAAACGCAGTCACCTCAAGGCGGCAGAATCATCAACAATGGATCTATTTCTGCTTACGCGCCGCGTCCCAATTCCATTGCGTATACGGCTACCAAGCATGCGGTCACTGGACTAACCAAAACGGCTGCTCTTGATGGCCGCAAGTACGGTATCGCAGTGGGGCAAATAGACATCGGCAATGCGGCGACTGAAATGGCCGCCAAAATGGCCCTAGGCGTACCCCAAGCCAACGGAGAGATAGCCAAAGAACCCTTGATGGATGTCAAGCATGTGGGTGAGTCCGTGCTGTACATGGCCAATATGCCGCTGGCGTCAAATGTACTGTTTCATACTGTGATGGCTACCAATATGCCTTTTGTTGGCAGAGGTTAGTCGTTTCCACCGACTTAAAAACTTCATGTGCTAAAATTCATTAACTGTAAATAGACTGATTTATTTGCAGTAAATCCCAAACCAGTTCCCACAAGGTGTTGCGCTGATGATTCCATCAGTTGCGATAAAGAACTGGCTAAGTCTTAACCTTTGGAGTCTTTTATGTCTACATCCATGCGTGAAATGCTGGAAGCTGGTGTCCATTTTGGTCACCAGACCCGTTTCTGGAATCCCAAGATGGCCCCTTTTATATTTGGCCATCGCAACAAAATTCACATCATCAACTTGGAAAAATCCTTACCGATGTTCCAAGAAGCGATGAAGTTCGCCAAGCAATTAGCAGCTAACCGCGGAACCATTTTGATGGTTGGTACAAAACGCCAAGCACGCGAAATCATCTCTGCTGAAGCCAAGCGCGCTGGCGTCCCCTTTGTCGACCAACGTTGGTTGGGTGGCATGCTGACCAACTTTAAAACTGTGAAAACTTCCATCAAGCGTTTGAAAGACATGAAGGCCCAGCAAGAAGTTGGTCTTGACAGCATGTCCAAAAAAGAGCAATTGGTTTTCATGCGCGAACTTGAAAAACTTGAAAAAGACATTGGTGGTATCCAAGACATGGCTACCTTGCCTGATGCAATTTTTGTGATTGACGTCGGCTTTCACAAAATTGCCATTGCAGAGGCCAAAAAGTTGGGTATTCCTTTGATTGGTGTGGTTGATTCCAACCATTCCCCTGAGGGAATCGACTACATCATTCCCGGTAATGATGACTCTTCCAAGGCCGTGACGCTTTATGCCCGAGGCATTGCTGACGCTATTTTGGAAGGCCGTGCCAACGCTGTCAGTGACGTGGTTAAAGCGGTCAGCGAAGGTTCCGACGAGTTCGTGGAAGTTGAAAATTCCGCACAAGCTTGATAGTCGCCTTGGGGCATTCAAAAGGGGCTCGCGAGGCCCCTTTTTCACAACACCTCAGATTGAATTGAATTAACAGGAGTTTTTATGGCAGCAATCACCGCTGGTATGGTCGCCGAACTGCGAGCCAAAACGGATGCACCCATGATGGAGTGTAAAAAAGCATTAACCGAAGCTGAGGGCGATATGGCCAAGGCTGAAGAGTTATTGCGTGTGAAGTTAGGTAGCAAGGCCAGCAAGGCCGCTGCTCGCGTCACTGCTGAAGGTGTGGTGAGCAGTTTCATTGATGGGCATTCCGGTGCTTTGCTCGAAGTCAATTGTGAAACCGACTTTGTTACCAAAAATGACAGCTTTTTGGCCATGGCACAAGCGGCGGCCAAACTGGCTGCTCAGCATAAGCCTGCTGACATTGCAGCATTAGGCTCTTTGCCTTACGAGCAAGACGGGTTTGGCCCGACACTTGAAGATGTTCGCAAGGGATTGATTGGAAAAATTGGCGAAAACATGAGTTTTCGACGCTTTAAACTTTTCAGCGGTGATACTGCCTTAACTTCTTACTTGCATGGAACACGCATTGGTGTGGTGGTTGAGTTCACAGGTGATGAATCTGCTGCACGCGATGTGGCCATGCATGTGGCAGCCATGAAGCCTGTTTCACTGACCAGTGCAGATGTTCCTGCCGAGTTGATTGAACGCGAACGCTCTGTGGCCACAGCCAAGGCAGCTGAGTCTGGCAAACCAGCAGACATAGCCGCCAAGATGATTGAGGGTGCAGTTCAAAAATACCTGAAAGAAGTGTCGTTGTTTGACCAACCCTTTGTCAAAAATGACAAACAAACCGTCGCTCAAATGTTGCAAGCAGTGAAGACAACGGTTAAGTCTTTCACATTGTTTGTGGTTGGGGAAGGGATTGAGCGCAAAGTCGATGACTTTGCCGCAGAGGTGGCGGCCCAAGTTGCCGCTGCCAAACAATCTGCTTAATCGATATCAAAGGGGACGAAAGTCCCCTTTTTTTTGACCTCGTCTAACTCGTTAAACTCTGACCTCAAGGGGGGCCTACATGACAATGAACAAACCAGCCTACAAGCGTATTTTGCTGAAATTGTCTGGCGAAGCTTTGATGGGGGATGACGCATTTGGCATCAACCGAGCTACCATTGTTCGCATGGTCGAGGAAATCGCCGAGATCACCCATTTGGGTGTAGAGGTTGCGGTGGTGATTGGTGGGGGGAACATTTTCCGGGGTGTGGCAGGTGGCTCTGTGGGTATGGACCGCGCTACTGCTGATTACATGGGCATGCTAGCCACGGTCATGAATGCATTGGCCTTGGCGGACACCATGAACAAAGCTGGCTTGACCGCTCGTGTCATGTCGGCTATTGGTATCGAACAAGTCGTAGAACCCTATGTCCGTCCCAAGGCCTTGCAATATTTGGAAGAGGGCAAAGTGGTTGTGTTTGCTGCAGGTACTGGCAACCCTTTCTTCACAACAGACACTGCAGCAGCGCTGAGAGGGGCAGAAATAGGCGCGCAAATGGTGCTCAAAGCTACCAAAGTAGATGGTGTTTACACCGCCGACCCCAATAAAGATCCTGATGCAACGCGTTACGCCAAGATCAGTTTTGACCAAGCCATTCAGGGGAATTTAGGCATCATGGATGCCACCGCATTTGCATTGTGCCGTGATCAAAAACTCCCTATCACGGTTTTTTCTATTTTCAAGCACGGCGCTCTCAAGCGAGTTGTCCTGGGCGAGGACGAAGGCACACTGGTGTTTGCCTGAAGTTTGTCAATCTCAATGAGGGAAAAGATGGATATTGCAGAGATCAAAAAAAACACTGAAAACAAAATGGATCAATCGATTGCTGCTTTCAGCAACAGTTTGTCCAAGATCAGGTCAGGCCGCGCCAATCCTGGCTTGCTAGACCATGTGTTAGTCGAGTATTACGGTAACCCAACCCCGCTATCGCAAGTAGCTAACGTTTCATTGCTTGATTCACGCACGATCAGTGTTCAACCCTGGGAAAAAGGTTTGGGCCCTAAGATTGAGAAGGCCATTCGTGAAAGCGATCTGGGTTTGAATCCGGCCTCTATGGGTGACTTGATTCGTGTGCCTATGCCACCCATGTCTGAAGAACGACGCAAAGAAATGACCAAGCTGGTGCGAAGCGAAGGTGAAAACGCCAAGGTGGCTATTCGTAATTTGCGCCGCGATGCCAATGAGTCGGTGAAGAAATTGGTCAAAGACAAGTTGGCTTCTGAAGATGATCAAAAACGCGCAGAGGCCGATATACAAAAAGTGACCGATAAGCATATTGCTGACATCGACAAACTGATTGCATCGAAAGAACAAGAAATCATGGCGGTTTAAACCATGACTGTTCATGCTTAAGCAACGCATCATCACCGCTTTGGTGTTGCTAGGGTTACTTATCCCAGCCTTTTTCCATTCCGATCCGCTATGGATTGCATTTGCGGGCATGGTGCTTATCAGTGCTGCCTCGTGGGAATGGGGTCGCCTCAATCAACTTGGACAGTTTTCATCTACGGCTATGGGTTTGTGTTGCGCCGTGATGTGCGCTTTGGTTTGGTGGTTTCAGTTGCTCCATTACTTTGATCGTATTTTTTGGTTGTGCGTAGGTTGTTTATGGGTATTGGTTGGTGGTGTCCTGCTTCATGGAGGTGTGTATCGCTGGTCTTCCATTGCATTACCTTTGAGGTGGATGGGTGGACTCATGTTTCTTTGGTGTACTTGGGTGGCCTTGATGGTCTCCAAAAATTTCAGCATTGAGTTTTTGATGTCCGTTTTATTGCTGGTATGGATGGCGGACGTGGCTGCTTATTTTTCTGGCAAAGCCTTCGGTAGACACAAGTTGGCACCTGGCATCAGCCCGGGTAAAACCTGGGAAGGCGTAGGGGGCGCAATGATGGGCGTGTTTTTGCTTGCATTCATTTGGCTGAGAGCGGCTCATTATTGGGAATGGTCTTCGCAAAGTCTTTTTGAAAAATTAGTCCGCCATGGTTGGGTGGTTTTCGGTTTAGGACTGGTGTTTTTGGTGATGATGAGTGTGGTGGGTGATTTGCTTGAATCTTTGGTTAAACGCAGCGCTGGTGTCAAAGACAGTAGCCAACTTTTACCTGGTCATGGTGGCATACTTGACCGAGTAGATGCACTTTTGCCAACTTTGCCTTTGGCCGTGATGTTGGCTTTGATATGACCATGTCTCAACAAGTTCTGACTGTTTTAGGATCAACCGGGTCCATCGGTGTGAATACCTTGGACGTTGTGGCACGCCATCCTGATCAATTCCAAGTGTTTGCGCTGACAGGTGCTAGTCAGGTTGACTTGATGTTTTCCCAGTGTGCAAAATTTCTACCTGATTTTGCTGTGATGGTGAATACTGACGCAGCCAAAATTTTGCAGGATAAATTGCGTTCGGAAAACTTGCCAACCCAGGTGCTCACAGGTGCCAAGGCCCTAGACCAAGTCGCAAGTCACGAAAAAGTCACCACAGTGATGGCTGCCATTGTTGGCGCTGCTGGATTATCTTCATGCATGTCTGCCGCCAAAGCGGGAAAAAGATTGCTCCTTGCCAATAAAGAAGCCTTGGTTGTAGGTGGAGAATTATTTCTGGATGCGGTTGAAAAAGGCGGTGCGAAACTTTTACCTATTGACAGCGAGCATTCAGCCATTTTCCAGTCGCTGCCTCAGGATTCAGCCACATGGACAGAAAGTGTTGACAAAATCATATTGACGGCATCCGGTGGCCCATTTCGCTTAACCGATCCAGCAAGCCTTAGAAATGTCACTCCTGAACAAGCATGCGCGCATCCCAATTGGGTCATGGGTAGAAAAATTTCAGTCGATTCCGCCACCATGATGAACAAAGCCTTGGAGGTTATCGAAGCCAGGTATTTGTTTGGTATGCCACCGAAGCGAATTGAGGTGGTGATTCATCCCCAAAGCATTATTCATTCAATGGTTCAGTTTGTAGATGGTTCGGTGGTCGCTCAATTGGGTACACCTGACATGCGTATGCCTATTGCCTATGGGTTGTCGTGGCCCAAGCGTATCGTCTCTGGGGCAGATAATTTGGATTTTCGCCATCTGCCAGCCATGACATTTGAGGCTTTGAATGACCATGGACACGCAACACGTTTTCCTGGTTTGCAATTGGCTTGGCAGGCTTTGAATGCAACTCCAGGGAGCACCACTGTACTCAATGCTGCCAACGAGATCGCAGTGGAGGCATTTCTTAATAAACGTATACGATTTGACCAAATTCATGTTCTGAATTTGGCCACTATGGAGTCCGTGAGTCCCGCAGCACCGAAGTCGCTTGAAGACTTGATTGGCTTAGATCAACAATCCCGTCATATAGCTGCCAAGATTGCAGCTGGCCTCCAATAATTCTATTGACTGGTATGACGACGCTCTTTGCTTTCATCATTGCACTCACCACGGTGATTTTTATCCATGAATATGGACACTACCGTGCGGCTTTAGGTTGTGGCGTACGAGTTTTACGTTTCTCTATCGGTTTCGGCAGACCATTGTGGCGTTGGCATCGAACTCAAGCAGGTATAGGGTTACCTACTGAATTTGTGGTGTGTGCTATTCCGTTGGGTGGATACATCAAGATGCTGGATGAGCGTGAGCAAACTGTTGCAGGTGGTGAAGCCCATATGGCATTTAACCGAAAGCCTTTGTCTGTCAGAGCATGGATTGTTTTTGCAGGACCTCTCGCGAATATATTGCTCACGTTTGTTTTGTATTTTTTCTTGCAATGTATGGGAAGCCAACAATCTTTGGCAGTGCTGGGTACCCCTTTGAAGTCGTCTATTGCCGAATCTGCAGGACTTCAAAGCGGTGACCTTGTGAAACGATTTTCTACTCAACCTGACGTTTGGCATGAAGTGAAAAGCATGGAGCATTTGAAATGGCTTCTGACTGACGCTATACAAGACCAAGAAGATATTCAATTCGAAATCTCACGTCAGGCGGACCGCATTGTGCGGGTCATAGATATGCCCGTGGCTGGCGTTTCGACAGATAACCAACATTCTTCCAGTTCGGCTATTGGTATAAGTGGGCCGTTTACCAAGGCTGAAATTGTGAAGGTTATGGAACAAGGGCCTGCTGCCAAGGCTGGCTTAGTTGCTGGTGATTGGGTCTTGTCAGTCGATGGGCATACGGTCGATGATGCGCAACATTTGATTCAACTTATTCGATCTGCGCAGGCTTCACAGCTTTGGGAGGTTCAAGGTCCTCAAGGACAAAAACGTCTCTTGAGTATTTTGCCGGCTTTTCGCGACATCGATGGTAAGCGCGTGGGCAAGATTGAGGCAGTTGTTGGCGGTGAACCTGAACGAGTCTGGGTTCAGTATGGATTAACAGATAGCCTTCGCATTTCTTTGGAAATGGTTTGGAAGCAAGCATGGATGACTGCCAAAGGAATCGGCAGTTTGCTAACCACATCAACAGGGTGGCAGCAAGTGAGTGGTCCACTCACCATGGCGGAGTATGCTGGCAAGACGGCTGAGCAAGGTTGGCGCCCATTTGTTCAATTCATCGCATTGATCAGTCTGAGTATTGGGCTTTTAAACCTGCTTCCTGTGCCGATGTTGGATGGCGGTCACCTGATGTATTATCTTTGGGAGCTCGTTGTCGGAAGCAGCCCTTCCGACGTATGGCTTGAGCGAT
>Ga0214919_10011188_pt1 | contig 11217 bp, 11 predicted proteins | sample LL1503_MetaG_FD_177994 | JGI IMG/M metagenome (GOLD analysis project Ga0214919, IMG submission 177994) | Freshwater microbial communities from Lake Lanier, Atlanta, Georgia, United States - LL-1503 | ecosystem: Environmental > Aquatic > Freshwater > Lake | place: USA: Georgia | collected...
GGATCCTCTGATTGACATACAGATTTTTTACTTAAAATTTGGTTCAAATTATGCTAATTAGATTAAGAATTGACAGAGGAGAGAAAATTGGAATGGTATCCTTTGACTTTAAATGAATTAAGGAGACTTTATGGTTGCTCATTCAAAAGGCACAACCATCCTTATTACAGGCGCTGACGGATTTATTGGATCTCACCTAACTGAAGAGCTCGTGCGGCAAGGATTTAATGTCAGAGCGTTTGTTTACTATAACTCTTTTAATTCTTGGGGTTGGTTAGATCAATGTGGGAACGACGTCAAAGGGCAATTTGAGGTAATACCGGGAGATATTAGGGATCCACACGGAGTAAAAGAAGCAATGAAAGGTTGCGACGCTGTTCTTCACCTCGCGGCCTTAATCGCAATTCCATTTTCTTATCATTCGCCCGATACATACGTTGATACAAACATAAAAGGCACCTTAAATGTTTTACAGGCAGCACGTGATTTAGGTGTAGAAAGAGTTATCCATACATCCACTAGCGAAGTGTATGGAACTGCTCAATTTGTTCCTATAACTGAGAAGCACCCACTGCAAGGGCAATCTCCTTATTCAGCTACAAAGATTGCTGCTGATCAACTCGCATATTCATTTTACTCATCTTTTGGATTACCCGTCATTACCTTGCGCCCATTTAATACCTATGGACCTCGGCAATCCGCTCGTGCTGTCATTCCAACCATCATCACTCAAATAGCTAATGGCAACCGTCAGATTAAACTTGGATCCATCACACCTACTCGCGATTTCAGTTATATTGAAGATACAGTGAGTGGATTTATTTCAGCGCTCATTTCTCAGAAGGGTTTAGGAGAGGCTATTAATTTAGGGAGTAATTTTGAAATATCGATAAGTGATACTGCCAAACTAATTGCGGAAGTTATGAGTATAGAGATAGAAATTAGTAGTGATCAAGAAAGATTGAGACCGAAGAATTCTGAAGTCGAACGCTTATGGGCTGACAATACAAAGGCAAAAACACTTATAAACTGGGAACCGAATTATACGGGCCTAGATGGCTTTAGAAGTGGATTGATTAAAACAATTGAGTGGTTTAACAGACCCGAGAATTTAATAAACTACAAGTCAGGAATTTACAACCTGTGATGAATTTAGAGATTTCTAGCAATCTGTCCAATGAAGTTGTGCAGGCTATCCGAAGAGTTGTTGGCCCTGGACGCGTTGAGTTGCATGAGCCCACTTTCAACGGAAACGAGTGGCAATATTTGAAAGAGTGTTTAGATTCAACTTATGTTTCATCCGTAGGGAAATTCGTAGACCAATTTGAAGCAGAAATAGCAAATTTTACAGGAGCTAAATATGCTATTTCAGTCGTAAACGGCACCGCTGCTTTGCAGATCGCCTTAAAATTAGCGGGCGTAAAAGCGGGAGACGAAGTCCTAATTTCTGCACTCACCTTTATAGCAACTGCAAACGCTGTCACATATTGTAATGCAACGCCACACTTCGTTGATTGTGAAGAACGCACATTAGGTATGGATGTATTGAAGCTCCGTGAGTATTTATCAAGCATTAGTTCGCAACAATCGGGCCAATGCATCAACAAAATTACAGGGCGCGTTATTCGTGCAGTAGTTCCGATGCACACCTTCGGTCATCCATCGGATATTGAAGGCTTGACATCGATTGCGCGCGATTTCAACATCGTATTAGTTGAAGATGCCGCCGAATCCTTAGGTAGTTTTTATCAAGGGCAACACACTGGGACATTTGGCCTATTTGGAACCTTAAGTTTCAATGGCAATAAAACGATAACCACTGGTGGCGGTGGAGCGATACTTACAAATAGTAGAGCTCTCGCTCGACATGCCAAACATTTAACAACCACTGCGAAGATTCCGCATGCTTGGCAATTTCGTCACGATGAAGTCGGATACAATTATCGAATGCCTAATATCAATGCTGCTTTGGGTTGTGCGCAACTTGAACAGCTATCCACCAAATTAGCATCAAAGCGAGAACTCTTAAGGCGATACCAGGCTGCGTTCATTGATATTGAGGGAGTCTCGTTATTCTTGGAGCCCAAAGGTTGTCAAAGTAACTATTGGCTTCAGACACTAGTACTCGACAAAAAGCATTCCAAGAACCTGAATTCAATATTAGAAACAACAAATAAAATTGGGCTCATGACAAGGCCAGTTTGGGATCCAATAAATTCATTAACCCCCTATAGGAATTCTCCCCGCATGGATCTGAGTTCAGCAAATTTATTTTCGAAGGTTGTAATTAACATTCCCAGTAGCTCCGGACTTGTATGAAAAAAATAAGTATCGGTTATTTTGCCGATGGTCCTTGGTCACACGAGGCTTTACGTAAGATAATTTCCGATGATACGGTAGAGATCAAATTTATCTGTGCTCGCCATGATAAACCAGATGAAACCCTTAAGTCCGCTGCACAAGAATATGGAATAGACTTTCTTACTCATCCGAGAGTCAACTCACCTGAATTCTTTGATTCGTTGGTTCCATATAATTGTGATCTATTCGTTTCAATGTCCTTTAATCAGATATTTAGAAGTAGTCTAATTAATTTGCCACCCTTGAAGATAATCAATTGCCATGCAGGGAAGCTACCTTTTTATCGTGGAAGAAATGTTCTTAATTGGGCTCTCATCAACGATGAGAGTGAATTTGGAATTACGGTACATTATATAGATGAGGGGATTGATACAGGTGACATCATCTTGCAAAGGACTTTCAAGATTGATGATACGGATGATTACTCGACGCTCCTAGCTACTGCATACAAAGAGTGCAGTTTAATCCTGTATGACGCAATAAAACTAGTTCAAGCAGGAAGTGCGCAAGTACAAAAGCAATCTGATTTACACCCAATTGGTTCATACTGCACCGCAAGAATTGCGGGAGATGAAATGCTAGATTGGAACTTGGCATCTCGACAACTATTTAATTTTGTTAGAGCGATATGTGATCCAGGGCCTCAAGCACGGACTAAACTCCATGAGATTGAAGTCAAAATCAATAGAATTGAATTGCTTCTAGAGCCAGAAAAATACAAAGGCATTCCAGGATGCGTCATTGGTGTTGAGCCGGGAGCTTTTATTGTTAAGACCCTCGATAGCGCTGTTCGGGTGACCCAGTGGGCAGGCTACGAAGTGCCGAAGATTGGAGATCGATTTAAGTGAAAACCCTAATCATCGCTGAAGCTGGGGTAAATCATAACGGCGACGTTAAACTTGCAAAGCGTCTAATCGATGTAGCAGCCGATGCAGGGGCCGATTTAGTCAAATTTCAAACTCTGAATGCAGATCAAATGGTTACGTCAAAAGCAACTAAAGCTGAGTACCAACTCTTGACAACTAACACTTCAGAGACCCAACATGAAATGCTTAAGAAACTAGAACTTAGTGAAAGCGCTCATCGAGAATTAATCGCCTATAGCGCTAAGAGGAATATTGGCTTTTTTTCAACAGGCTTCGATATTTCTAGTATTAATCTACTTGTGAGCCTTAATCAGGAATTATTCAAGATTCCTTCAGGTGAAATTACAAATCTACCATATTTGCGACATATTGGACAGCTCGCAAAGACAGTAATATTATCGACGGGGATGTCAAGCATGGATGAAATTGAATGGGCAATAGATATTCTCGAAGAATCAGGCACATCGCGAAGTCGAATGACCGTTTTGCATTGCACTACGGCTTATCCAGCACCAATGGCTGATATAAATCTTCGGGCTATGGCAAGTATAGAAAAGAAGTTGAAAGTGTCTGTTGGATATTCAGATCATACTTTAGGAATAGAAATTCCTATTGCGGCAGTAGCTCTAGGTGCCTCGGTTATTGAGAAGCACTTTACCTTAGATCGTAACTTGCCAGGTCCGGATCATAAAGCAAGTCTCGAACCGGAAGAACTCCAATCTATGGTTCAATCTATTCGTAATATTGAATTAGCCCTTGGTGATGGAAATAAAAGGATTATGCCAAGCGAGTTAGCAAATCGTGGGATTGCGCGGAAGTCAATCGTCACATCTCAAGCGGTCTATGCCGGGGAGGTTTTTACTACAGATAATCTGACAACTAAACGCCCCGGTACTGGAGTTTCGCCAAGAGAATGGGACAAATTTTTAGGGCAAAAAGCGCACAGAGATTACCTAATAGATGAACTCATTGATGAAGCGTAAAATTTGCGTTGTTACAGGAAGTAGGGCAGATTATGGACTTCTCCGTTGGGTTATGCAAGGAATTAAAGACAACTCTGATTTAACTCTTCAAGTAATCGTAACTGGGATGCATCTATCTTCTGCCTTCGGAAATACTTATAAAGACGTAGAAGCAGATGGAATTCTTATTGATCGAAAGGTCGTTGCATTATCTGATGATGATAGCCCAGTTGGAATTGCTGAGTCCATGAGTAATGTATTAGCGGGGTGTGCTGAAGCTTTCCGTGAATTGAAGCCAGACATAGTTGTTGTACTTGGAGATCGTTTTGAGATTTTTGCTGCCGCATCTGCAGCGCTAGTCGCCAAAATTCCTATAGCACATTTGCATGGTGGAGAGAGCACTGTAGGTGCTTTTGACGAGGCAATGCGCCATTCGATAACTAAAATGTCACAGCTACATTTTGTGGCGGCCAAAGCATACGCAGATCGGGTAGTTCAACTTGGAGAGACCCCAAGCAAGGTCTTCAATGTCGGAGCACCAGGGATTGACAATATTAAGAATTTAAATTTATTAAGTCTGGAGGAACTTGAAACCTCTCTTCAAGTTGAGCTTGATAAGCAAAGTCTATTAGTCACATTTCATCCAGTTACCCTTGAAGATGAGACCGGCGAACACCAGATGAGAGAATTACTAAACGCCCTTTCAGAACTTAAGGACACTTCAATAATCTTCACTATGCCTAATGCCGATACTGGTGGGAGAAGGTTAATCAAGATGATTAACGAATATGTTTCTCAAAATGGAAATTCACGCGTATTTACTTCCTTGGGTCAACTTCGGTATTTATCATGCTTGGCACATGTCGATGCCATGGTAGGAAATTCATCAAGTGGGCTAATTGAAGCGCCAAGTTTTAAGAAAGGAACCATAAATATTGGCGATAGACAGCTTGGGCGACTGCAAGCCACGAGTGTCATAAATTGCCCACCAGAAAAGTATGCGATTGGTGCGGCGCTAGAGAAACTTTATTCAGCTGACTTTCAGACAAGTTTGGCCCAGACTATCAACCCATATGGCGAGGGTGGGGCGAGCCTCAAAATAGTTGAAATCTTAAGCACTGTAACTCTTGATGGAATACTTAAGAAGATTTTCCATGACCTATAATTTAGGACTGTATAAGGACAGGTGGCGCTAATGGCCAATACTGATTTGTGGCGCAAAACAATTCTGCCTGAGAGCTCTTCAATCCAAGACGCAATTCAAGTTTTAAATAATATTGCTCTTAAAATTGTATTGGTTGTTAACGAAGATAGCGTTCTAGTAGGAACCATTTCCGACGGAGATATCCGCCGTGGATTACTGAAAGGGTTAAGTCTTCCGAGTCCGATTGAGGGCATAATTCACAAACGTGCCCTAGTTGTTTATCCAGAAGTAAGCCGTGAACAGGTTATTCAATTAATGATCCAGAATAGAATCCAGCAGATTCCAATAATTAATGAGATGAAGCATCTAATTGGATTGCATTTGTGGGATGAATTGAGCACACCTATAGCACGCGATAACAGAATGGTGATTATGGTGGGCGGCAAAGGGACCCGCCTCTATCCGCAAACGTTGCATTGCCCTAAGCCCCTTCTAATGATCTCTGGGAAGCCAATACTTGAACATATTATTGAACGCGCTAAAAAAGAAGGCTTTTCTAATTTTATTTTAGCCACACATTACTTGGGTCAAATGATTGAAGATCACTTCGGGAATGGCGAACAATTCGGCGTAAGAATTGAATATTTGAGAGAGGAATCACCATTGGGTACGGCCGGTGCACTCAGCTTGCTAGATCCAATTCCTGAATCACCGATGGTCGTCACAAACGGAGATGTCCTAACTGACATTAAATATGGTGAGTTACTTGAGTTCCATAAAAAAAATGGTGCAGCAGCGACAATGGCGGTACGTTTATATGAATGGCAAAATCCTTTTGGGGTGGTTCAGACAAATGGAATTGAAATTAGTAGTTATGAGGAAAAACCTGTTTCTCGATCCTATATAAATGCCGGTATTTATGTGATTGATTCAGCAGTTATTAACTCACTTCCTCGATTGGAGCCGTATGACATGCCGTATGTATTTGATCTATTGAAAGATAGAGGAGAGTCAACGATTGCTTATGTAATCCATGAATCCTGGCTAGATGTAGGTCATCCAAAAGATTTGGAGGCGGCTCGCATGTTAAATTTGAATCGCGTTAATTTGGAAAAACATGATTAATGGGAAATCAGTATTGGCAATTATCCCCGCAAGGGTAGGCTCCAAGGGTTTGCCAGGGAAAAACCTGAAGGAATTGTGTGGTAAGCCTTTAATTGCCTGGACTATAGATGTTGGTTTAAGGAGTAAGTATATAGACTTATTAATTGTTAGTACTGACGGGTTAGAAATTGCTAAAATAGCTGAGAAATATGGTGCCTCCGTGCCCTTTATCCGTCCACCAGAGCTAGCCACAGATCAAGCAACAAGTATAGAAGTTATCAAGCACGTATTGAATTATTGTGAAGGTGCAGGATTAAATTTTGATTACACGATTCTTCTGGAACCGACATCTCCATTGCGAGAGGTTGACGATATCGATAGGGCACTGGAATCGTTGGTAGATAATGAACAATTCTTGTCTATTGTTGGAGTTGCAAAGACGGAATCACAGAATCCTGCATTCTTAGTGAAATTGGGTAAATCTAACTCTCTTTCTGGGTTATATTCTTCAGAAATAGGGAAGATTCGCAGACAAGATATCCAAGATGTGTACTTTCTAGAAGGTAGCATCTATATTTCAGAAACTAGGATCTTGCAGGAAAGAGAGACTTTTTATCATCAAGACACGATGGGATTCATTTTCCCAAAGTGGAAATCTCTTGAGATTGATGATTTAGAGGATTTTACGATGGTGGAGGCATTAATGTCTAAAAAGAAATTTGTAAATTGAACTTCCAAGAGCGACTTCTCAGGGCGATTCCAGGTGGTGCACATACTTATTCGCGGGGGTATGATCAATATCCTGTAAATGCTCCTCAAATTTTGGAGCGTGGGAAAGGCGCGTACATATTCAATCAGGATGGACGGAAATTTTTGGATTATGGTATGGCTTTAAGGGCTGTAAATTTGGGCTATGCAGAAAGTGAGATAGATGAAGCAGCAATCAAGCAAATTCGAAACGGGAATAACTTAACTCGACCTTCATTTATTGAATTAGAAGCTGCTGAGCTATTAATTGATTTAATAGATTCTGTCGATATGGTTAAGTTTACTAAAAATGGATCAACAGCTGTTTCTGCCGCTGTAAAACTCGCAAGAGCATTTACTGGGCGTAGCCTAGTGGCCCGATGTGCGGAGCAACCATTTTTCTCCTATGATGATTGGTTTATAAGTTCTACACCAGTAACAAAGGGAATACCACAGGAAACGATGGGCAAAACAAAAACTTTTCGGTATAACGATATTTCTTCACTAGAGAGACTTATTATTGATTTTCCAAACAAAATAGCTTGCGTTGTGCTTGAACCGGCAGCAACGGAGTGTCCTTCCACGCCCTCAAGTATCGATGGTTGCTGCGGACTGGCTCAATGTGCTCGACAGTATAGAAACGAAACGAGCAATTATTTGCAACAAGTCCAGGCACTTTGCCAGAAAAACGGAATTGTTTTTGTACTTGATGAAATGATTACCGGTTTTCGTTGGGATATAAAAGGCGCGCAGAATGTTTATGGTGTAACGCCGGATTTATGCACATTCGGCAAAGCAATGGCCAATGGGTACTCGTTGGCGTGCGTCGCAGGAAGACGTGAAATTATGAGCTTAGGGTCAATTGAAATCAAAGGCCAGGAGCGAGTGTTTCTCCTGTCGACAACGCATGGTTCCGAGATGAGTAGTTTAGGTGCATTTGTTTCGACCGTAAAGTTTATGAAAGAACACGATGTAATAAGTCACTTCTGGGATTACGGTTCTAAACTCATAAGAATGATGAACCGAAAAGCAGAACAATATGAGATTGGGTCAAGTTTCAAGGTTGAAGGTGCAGCTTGTTCTCCATTTTATACAACACTAGACCATGCGGGGTCGAATTCTTTAGCGCTCAGAACCCTATTCTCACAAGAGATGATTAACAATGGTGTGTTAATGCCATGGATCGCTCTATCATACAGACACAGCGAGATAGAGTTTGAATTGACTGAAAGAGCTGTGGGAGAGTCCTTAAAGGTATATGCCCAAGCATTAGAAGAAGGTGTAGAGAAATTTCTAGTTGGACCGCCAATAAAACCGGTTTTCAGAAAGTATAACTAATGTTAATTGGACTAGCTTCACTTAATCAAAGCTGGGAAGATAAGTCTGAGAATTTAGCTGCTTGCGAAAGAATTGCTCAAGTATCTAGGGTTCAGGGAGTAGATTTGTTAATCTTTCCTGAAATGACTCTCACTGGTTTTTCAAATAACATTTCAAGAATAGCAGAAAAAAATGATAGTTCACCAACAGTACAATCTTTTAAGAATCTGGCAAAGCAAAATTGTGTAGGAATTATTTTTGGAGTCGTATTCGAAGAATCGAAAAAAGCGAGTAATAATGCAATTTTTCTTGACAAGACCGGTCAAATTCTGGGCACATACAAAAAAATTCACCCATTTAGCCTTTCTGGGGAGAATAAATTTTACGTGTCAGGAAATTTACTCAAGATAGTTGAATTTGATTCATTCTCGATTGGCTTGACAATTTGCTACGATTTACGATTCCCTGAATTGTATAGTTCCTTGGGAACTCAATCTGAGCTTGTAGTAAATATTGCTAGTTGGCCTTCACAGAGACTAGATCACTGGACGACACTATTAAAGGCAAGGGCAATTGAAAACCAAATTTTCATGGTGGGTGTTAATCGAATTGGCTCTGATGGAAATGGACAACACTATAAGAAAAGTTCGATGATAATTAATCCCAACGGCATCAAATTGGAGCCTTTACATTCTGAAGATGAGCTTGATGTTTTCGACCTAGATATTTCTACTCTTACTGATTTTAAATCTAGATTTTCGACTACTCAAGATCGCAAGCCGGAATTTTACAAGAGCATTCTTTAATTTATTGGCGAATCATAACGAGAGATACAGGTAACATGACCACCATCAAAGACCTCAGTAATTTAGCAGGCCGTCGAGCATTAATTACTGGTGCAACAGGAAGGCTTGGGAAAGTCTTTGCCGATTCATTAGCTGAACTTGGATCTGACATTATTTTACTGGATCTCCCGGGGTCTGATTTCGCAACTCTTAGTGAGACTTTAGAAAAGCGCTGGGGGGTCAATGTTGAAATTATGCCCTGCGACCTAGAGAGTGAGAATCAGCGTTCTGAGGTAATAGAATACTTAACGAATTCGGAAAGAGGGCTAAATATTTTGGTGAATAACGCCGCATTAGTCGGTACATCGGAATTGTCTGGTTGGAATGTACCATTTGGGGAACAGAGTTTATCTACATGGCGAAGGGCGCTAGAGATTAATTTGACAGCTGTTTTTCACTTATGCCAAGGATTATTCCCACTGCTTAAGAAAGCAGAAGGTGCCAATATTATAAATATAGCGTCTATCTACGGGAGCTATGCCCCTGACTGGCAACTATACGAGGGAACTTTGATGGGAAATCCAGCGGCTTACGGAGTTTCAAAGAGTGGAATTATCCAATTGACTCGTTGGCTAGCTACGACAATTGCCCCAGATATTAGGGTTAATGGAATCGCCCCGGGTGGAATTTTGAGAAATCAGGAAAAATCTTTCGTAGACCGATACACAGAAAAGACACCACTAAAGCGCATGGCAGAGGAGGATGATATCCGTGGAGCCGTAGCTTATCTTTCTAGTGATTTGTCGAGATATGTAACAGGTCAAATTCTTGTCGTTGATGGGGGATTCACATCTCATTAAGCAAAAGGGATAACTATTTGGAATCGGATCTAACCAATAAAACCATCTTCCAGTCCATTATTAACGGGCCACTTATTTGAACCTGACGCTGAGTTCCATCGTCAAGAAGTAAATTCGCGGTATAAGTTGACATGAAATCGGGAGACGATGGCTTTGCTATTGGAAATGGCATAATAAAGTCTTCAACGCTCCTTAGGTCGTATCCGTATTTCAAAGCAATTCTTCTAAATTCATTAAGGGATATCGTGTTGTAGTTACCACTCTTTCTAAGATGTTGATGAACTCTAGCTAACACTGAAATCTCTCCATCGTAAAAGAGGCTGCTTAAAGCAATAAAATCCGGATTCAGTTTTTTGGCAATCTGCTTAATATGTAATTCTGCATCTGGAAGGTCTAATAAAACATGCAAACTTGTAACTCCACTGACATTCTTGATTGCAGGTAGCCTTAAGATATTCTTACAGATAAAACTTAAGTTCCCTATTTGACTCCGCTTAAGATTAGTATCTGCTATTTTCACTAGGTCTTGATTGATTTCAAGACCTATAAATTTGGTAGTTGGGAATGCATTTGCAATATAAGCCGTTGCAGCGCCAGCGCCGCAGCCCAAATCTAGAATCAAACTATTGGGCTTTACTAGCGAAGCAATGAACTCCACAAACTTCTTTGTGCTTTCTTTTGGCGATGTCCATTGATCAATATGATAATTTAAACTCAATTCATCCATACAGTGCCACACCATTTCCAAAACGTATCAATCTAAAGATTTCATAGCAGCTTTCCATTGTGCCAAACTATCACTTTCGGCCTTAACAAGAATACCATTACCTAACATTAGAGCGTAGTATTGCTCTATATCCAGTTTAGGGCTAATAGGTTTAGATTCATTATTGCCCGCGAGGCTTATGAAAGTGTCTAATTCAGAAATATCGTAAATACTAGATAGTGCATGATACCAAGATCTACTATCGGCCAAGAAACACGGAAAATTCAATTTTGAAGCCTCCATTGATACAGAACCATTTATTGTCACGATGGCATCGATGGCACTAGTAATCGTCTTGAGATTTG
>Ga0214919_10011189_pt1 | contig 11216 bp, 7 predicted proteins | sample LL1503_MetaG_FD_177994 | JGI IMG/M metagenome (GOLD analysis project Ga0214919, IMG submission 177994) | Freshwater microbial communities from Lake Lanier, Atlanta, Georgia, United States - LL-1503 | ecosystem: Environmental > Aquatic > Freshwater > Lake | place: USA: Georgia | collected 2015-03-15
ATACCTTGAGCTCGCAATTGGGGGCTTTGAGCGAGTCCAATGCGCGCCGCATTGCCGAATTGGGAGAAACCAGTGCCCGTACCTTGGCCGAGGTACGCACCACGCTCGAAGCGCAGCTAACGCAATTACAAACCACCAATGCCGCCAAGCTAGACGAAATGCGCGCCACGGTCGATGAAAAATTGCAAACTACGCTGCAGGCCCGCCTAGGTGAGAGCTTCAAGCAAGTGGCCGACCGGCTGGAGCAGGTACACAAAGGATTGGGCGAAATGCAAACCCTGGCCCAGGGCGTCGGCGACCTCAAACATTTGCTGAGCAACGTTAAGACGCGCGGTATTTTCGGCGAGGCGCAGTTGGCTGCTTTGCTGGAGCAGGTGTTTGTACCCGACCAGTACGCCACCCAGGTGGCCACCCGGCCGGGCAGTAAAAACGTGGTGGACTTTGCTATCAAGCTGCCGGGGAAGGCCGAGGATGGAACGCCCTTGTGGCTGCCCATCGACGCCAAATTCCCCAATGAAGATTACGAACGTTTGCTGGACGCACAAGGCCGGGCACACTTTGCCGACGCCGAAGCTGCGGCCAAAGCGCTGGAACTACGCATTCGTCTGGAAGCCAAGTCGATCGCCGAAAAATATATCGAGCCGCCTTACACCACCGACTTTGCGATTTTGTTTTTGCCCACCGAAGGCTTGTATGCCGAGGTGCTGCGCCGCCCGGGCTTGATGGAGTCTTTGCAGCGCGACCATCGCATTACGCTCGCAGGCCCGACCACTTTGCTGTCCATGCTCAGCTCGCTGCAAATGGGTTTTCGTACGCTAGCGCTGGAAAAGCGCTCCAGTGAGGTCTGGCAAGTACTGGGCGCGGTCAAGACCGAGTTTGGCAAGTTCGGCGATGTGCTGGCCAAGGTCAAGTCGCAAACCGAAACCGTGCTCAAAACACTGGACAACGCCGAGGTGCGCAGCCGCGCCATGGGCCGGGCCCTGAAAAAAGTTGAGGGTCTGCCAGAGGCGCAGGCCACCGGCCTGATACCACTGGACAAGGATTTTGACAGTGACGACGGGCATTCGCTAACGTGAGCGAACCCGCGCCGCACACCAGCACGGGCACTGCGTTTTCTGATAAAGCTGGGGGCACGCAGGCCAGCATGCGCGGCGGCTGGCTACCGCGCCTGATTGCTAGTCATATTTTTTTGCATTCCAGCATGGTGGCCATGCGTATGGCCACGCCATTATTAGCCCTGCGCCTGGGGCATAGTGCCTGGCATGTGGGTTTGTTGCTGTCGCTGTTTTCACTCAGTCAGGTGTTTTTGTCATTGCCTGCGGGGCGGTATGCAGACCGCCACGGTTTGCAGCGGCCCGTGCGCCTAGCGGTGCTCTCGGCCTTGGTGGGCGCGGCGCTGTCGCTGCTGTTTCCGCTGTTTGAAGTGATGTGTGCCAGTGCCCTGTGCATGGGCGCAGCCAGTGGAACCGCGTCTGTCGCTTTGCAACGCCATGTGGGGCGTGCTGCGCGCGATAGCGTGGAATTGCGCCGTGTGTTCAGCTGGCTGGCCATTGGGCCGGCGCTGTCCAATTTTTTTGGTGCGGTGGCGGCGGGTGTGCTCATCGACTTTGGCGCGCTGGCCATGCCTGCGGGCCTGTCGCAGCCGGGCTTTCGCGCTGCATTTTTATTTGCGCTGTGTATGCCTTTGCTCAGTGCCTGGTGTATCCGAGGCGTACCGGAGCTCGAACCGGTGCCCCCGGCCACCGGTGCACAGGCTTCGGCGTGGTACTTGCTCCAATCGTCGCCCATGCGCCGCTTGTTGATGGTGAACTGGCTCTTGTCATCGTGTTGGGATGTGCATACATTTGTAGTACCGGTGCTGGGCTACGAACGCGCACTAAGCGCCTCTGTTATTGGCACTATTTTGGGTGGTTTTGCAGTCGCGGCCGTGGGTGTTCGCTTGCTCATCCCCCTCACTGCTGCCAGGGTCAAAGAGTGGCATGCGCTCACCGCGTCCATGGTGCTGACGGCAACGGTGTTCATGTTGTATCCCCTGATGCATTCCGCATGGAGTATGGGACTGTGTTCGGTCGTGCTGGGTATCGCCCTGGGCGCGGTGCAGCCCATGATCATGAGCACCTTGCACCAGATCACGCCGCACGCTCAGCATGGTCAGGCCATTGGCTTGCGTCTGGCGACGATTAATTTTTCAAGCGTTGTCATGCCTTTGCTGTTTGGCAGCGCCGGTGCGGTGGTCGGCGTAACCGTCGTGTTTTGGACGGTGGGTGCCATGGTGGCTTTGGGTGCCCGCAGCGCCTGGCGTTTGCGCGCATAAAAAAAGCCCCCGAAGGGGCTTTGCGGCGGAGCACAGGGTCTTGGCTTAAACGCGTTTGCGGTATTCGCCGGTGCGAGTGTCGATCTCGACTTTGTCACCCTGGGCCACGAAAATCGGCACGCCGATTTCAAAGCCGGTCGCGATTTTGGCAGGCTTTAAAACTTTGCCTGAAGTGTCGCCTTTGACAGCAGGCTCGGTCCAGGTGATTTCACGCACCACGCTGGTGGGCAACTCTACTGAGATCGCTTTGCCGTCATAGAACACGACTTCCACTTCCATGCCGTCTTCTAGGTAGCTCAGCGAATCGCCCATGTTTTCCGCTTCGACTTCGTACTGGTTGAAGTCCGCGTCCATGCAGACATACATGGGGTCTGCGAAATAGGAATACGTGCACTCTTTTTTGTCCAGGATGACCTGGTCCATTTTGTCGTCGGCTTTGAACACGACTTCGGTGCCGAAATTAGCGATTAGGCTTTTGAGTTTCATGCGCACCGTGGCCGAGTTGCGGCCGCCACGGCTGTATTCGGTTTTCAGAACGACCATTGGGTCTTTGCCGTGCATGATCACGTTACCGGCACGAATTTCCTGGGCAATTTTCATAAACAATCCGTCAGATTGGGGGGCTGCCGAGGGCAGCTTTAGACCGCGAAATGCGGCGGGGCGTGGTGCTACGCCAAAACGCATAAGACACCAGCAAAGCCTATTATTTTATCGCGAATCCGGGGTTAGGCCTCCCTACGCGGCTGCTTGGCACCAGGTTACGCCTTTGGCACTGCGCCCGTTTCAGGTTCACCGAGCAGTAGCGTTGAGGACCTGCCCCGCCGTCCATTCGATCAATTGGCTGCACAAATCGGTGTTTTGCGCGAGTCGGGTGGCTAAGGCTTTGGCATTCTGCGGCCAGATGGAATCGGGCTCCCAGGGCCATGCCAAGGGCTGCGGCGCCGGGTGGTTGGCGGACCCGCCGTTCCAAAAAGCATGCCAGGTGCCTAGCGGGGCATCGGCAACGATGGTTTCCAAATAAGCCTGCAGTTTGGCTTCGTGGGCGCCGTCGTCCTGCGGGTAAATTTGCCACACACAGGGCCTGCCGGCCTGTACTGCCTGGGCCAGTGAGTCCTCGCCGCGCACCAAGTTAAGGTCACACAGGGCCAGCAAGCGGTCAAACACGGTTTGCGGCAGGTAGGGCAGAAAGCGCGGGCGCAGCGCGCTAGGGCTCCCCGCGGGCAGTGCAGTCAGCGCAGCCCGCACGGCATCCGCCGTTTGTCCGGCGGCTACCAATACTTGCACCCGTTGCGGACTGCGCAACAGGGCTTGCAGCAAAGCAGTGAGGGGCGCGCTGGCGTAAGAAAACAAGAGCACGCTGCGTTCGCTCGGCGCCTCAGGTGCAAATTCCGATAAGGGTGGTTCAGCCCAGTTGGGCGCTTGCGCGGTTTGGGTGTCGTAGCGCTTCAATAGGCCCCCGCTGGCCGGGCTGAATCCTGGATAGAAAAAATGCTTGGTCCACCCTGCGGCTGGACCCTGAAATACCGGTGAAGGCAGACCATGGCTGCGCAGCGCAAAGGGCTCGGCGCTGAGGTACTCTAAATTGATCCAGGCCGGGCGCCGTCCCTGAGCCGCAGCTACTTTCACCTGGGTTTGCAGCCAGGCCCTTGGAATATCGCAGCCGAAAGCCTCTATCCAAACGTCCGCCAAGGGGAGCGTTGGCGCGGATGCCCTTGGATTGGCGATAGGCCAGGCGTGTACCTTGATGCCTGGCCATGCGCCGTGTAAGGCCTCTGGCGCGAGCCATCGTAGGGGCTCCATGTCGTTCAACCACAGGCGCACGCTATGTCCACGCTGCGCGAGCTGAGCCGCTAGACGCCAGCACACGCCTAGGTCTCCATAGTTGTCTATGACTTGGCAAAAAATGTCCCACTGCAAGGGCTTTTCGCTAGGCAGCGGACTTGGCATATGCGCCGGCGCTGCTGCGGCGCCAGCATGTTGGAAAGTGGATGAGGTGCGGGGCGGCATGGCGCAATTGTCTCTGTTGCCAGTTGGTCGGCGCGGGTCGCGGGCCAAGTTCATCCGAAAGCTCTGACAATACGGCCATGACCGCGCCCGACACCCCTATCCATAGCGAAGCGCTGCTGCGCGAAGTGGCGGCCTTGCCGACCTTGCCCGGCGTGTACCGCTACTTTGATGCGCAGGACCAGGTGCTGTATGTGGGCAAAGCCATCAGTCTGAAAAAGCGGGTGGCCAGTTACTTCCAGAAGAACCATGGCGGTACGCGCATCGGTCATATGGTGAGCAAGATCGTGCGCATGGAGACCACCGTAGTGCGCTCCGAGGCTGAGGCGCTGCTGCTAGAAAACAACCTGATCAAGACACTCAATCCTAAGTACAACATTTTGTTTCGGGACGATAAGAGCTATCCCTACTTGAAGATGACCGCCGCCAGCCCTGCATCTGCGCCGGATGTGGGCGCGCGCAAAAGCGGCAAACCGGGAGCCGACCCGCAGCAGTTTTCCCGCGTAGCTTATTACCGCGGTGGCGTGGAGAAAAAACACCATTACTTCGGGCCTTATCCCAGCGCCTGGGCGGTCAAAGAGGCGATTTTGTTGATGCAAAAAGTGTTTCGCCTGCGCACCTGCGAGGACTCGGTGTTTAGCAACCGTACGCGCCCCTGTTTGCTCTACCAGATCAAACGCTGCTCGGGTCCGTGCGTGGGCCACGTCAGCGCGGCCGACTATGCCCAGGATGTGCGCGACGCCCAGCGCTTTTTACAAGGCGATGCGCAAGAGGTGCTGAAGTCTCTGGAAGGTCGGATGATGGCGCATGCCGAGCGCCTGGAGTTTGAGCAGGCGGCCGAATTGCGCAATCAGGTGGCGGCTCTGACCAATGTGCTGCACCAGCAGTCGGTGGACAACGTGTCGGACCGCGATGTAGACATCCTGGCTATCAAAGTGCAAGGTGGCAAGGCGTGCGTCAACCTGGCCATGGTGCGCGGCGGGCGGCATTTGGGCGACAGACCTTATTTCCCGGTGCATGTTGAAGAGTCCGCCGTATTTTTAGACGACGAGGGCGGCTCGGATACGCCGCAAAGCGCGGAGTCGCAAGTGCTGGAAGCCTTTTTGGCACAGCACTACCTGGGCGTACCCATGCCGGCGGTGCTGGTGGTGAGCGAAGCGGTGGACAAAAATTTGCTGGCGGCATTGTCCGAGCAACATGGTTTTAAGGTCAGCGCAGTGCACCAGCCGCGCGAGCAGCGCCGCGCCTGGCTGGACATGGCGCAAACCAATGCCGCTTTGCAACTGGCCCGCCTATTGGCCGAAGAAGGCTCGCAGCAAGCCCGTACCCGCGCCCTGGCGGAGGCGCTGGACTTGGCCATGGAAGATCTGGCGGCGCTGCGCATCGAATGTTTTGATATTTCCCATACGGCTGGCGAGGCTACCCAAGCGTCCTGCGTTGTATTTCAGCAGCACGCCATGCAAAACGCCCAATACCGGCGCTACCGCATCGAGGACATCACGCCCGGTGACGACTATGCCGCCATGCGCCAGGTGCTGACACGGCGTTACGGCAAAGTGGCCGAGGCCCTGGCCCAGGCCAAACACGAAGGGCGCCTGCCATCCGCCCAGGAGCGGATGCCCGACTTGGTGCTAGTCGATGGCGGCAAGGGCCAGGTGTCTATGGCACGCGAGGTCTTTGTGCAACTGGGGCTAGACCTGGCGCTGATTGTGGGTGTGGAGAAGGGCGAGGGGCGCAAAGTGGGCCTGGAGGAACTGGTTTTTGCCGACGGGCGTGACAAGGTCTATTTGGGTGCAGATTCTGCGGCGCTGATGCTGGTGGCCCAAATTCGAGACGAGGCGCATCGTTTTGCGATTACTGGCATGCGCGCCCAGCGGGCGCGGGTGCGGGTCGATGGCGGCAAGCTGGAGGAAATCCCTGGCGTGGGCCCCAAGCGCCGGGCCAAGCTCCTACAGCGCTTTGGGGGGGTGCGTGGCGTGGCCCAGGCCAGTGCCAACGATTTAGCCTCGGTGGACGGCATCTCTGCGGAACTGGCCGAAGAAATTTACCGCGCCCTGCACTAAGCTGCCTGCCTTGTCATATTCCCCGTGCCACAATCACGCGCATGTTTCTGACCATCCCCACGATACTGACCTGGACGCGCATTTGTGCGATTCCGCTCATTGTGGGGGTGTTCTATGCGCCCGAGGCCTTCGCGACGCTGCCCGAGAAAAACCTGATCGCCACGGTCATGTTTGTGCTGTTCGCGCTGACCGACTGGCTGGACGGTTACTTGGCGCGAAAACTCAACCAGACCTCTTCCTTTGGTGCCTTTTTGGATCCTGTGGCCGATAAATTCTTGGTGTGCGCCTGTGTGCTGGTGCTGGTGCACTTGCAGCGGGCCGATGTGTTTGTGGCGCTGATCATCATAGGACGCGAGATTGCCATCTCGGCCTTGCGCGAGTGGATGGCCCGCATCGGCGCCACCAAAAGCGTGGCGGTTCATGCGATTGGTAAGCTCAAAACAGTGGTGCAAATGCTCGCCATCCCGTTTTTGCTGTTTGATGGCCTGCTGTTTGGCGTGCTCGATACCCATTGGTTCGGTACCTGGATGATCTGGCTGGCTGCGGTACTCACCGCCTGGTCGATGGTCTATTACCTGCAAAAAGCACTTCCCGAAATACGCGCCCGCAGCCACTAGGGGTCTTGATCGGTGGGCCGGCGGTTTGCGCATAGAATGCCCGACTCGCCCGCGCGGGCTTGCCGGACGTCACCCGAGGCAGGCCCTACCGGAGTGCGGCGATAAAATCGCTGAAACAGCCCGTGGTGCTGGTGGTGTATTGAATCGCGCAGCCCGCTGGTGTCAGATAAGAAGTTCAGGTGGGGTGATTAGCTCAGTTGGTAGAGCGGCGCCTTTACACGGCGTAGGTCGGCGGTTCGAGCCCGTCATCACCCACCACCCTAACCGGCAAAAGGCGAACCGCAGGTTCGCCTTTTTTGTGAGTCCCTGGAGATAGCGCATGTTTGAATTCGTCCGCAAGCACAACAAGATCATGATGTTTCTCATGTTTTTGTTGATCATTCCCGCTTTTGTGCTGGTGGGTGTGGACGGTTACCGCCGACTCAACGGCGATGGCGCTGCGGTGGCCAAGGTCGCCAGTTACAGCATTACTCAGGCCGAATGGGACGCCGCCCACAAAAATGAGGTTGATCGCCTGCGCGCTTCGCGCCCTGAGTTGGACGCCAAGATGATGGATTCGGCCGAAGCGCGTTACGTAACCCTGGAGCGCCTGGTGCGCGAACGCGTGATGAGCGAAGCCGTTATGTCCTCCTTGCTGCCCATCACGGATGCGCGCTTGGCGCGCGAGTTGCAACAGATCCCCGCTATCGCTTCCCTGAAAAAGCCGGACGGCAGTTTTGACAAAGAGCGTTACGAACAAATCGCCGCCAGCCAGGGCTTGACCACTGCCGGCCTGGAGGCGCGCATCCGCCAGGATTTGTCGCTGCGCCAAGTGGAGTCAGGTTTGAGCGGTACAGCGTTTGCCCCTAAGGCCGTGGCCGACATGGCTTTGAATGCCTTTTTTGAGCGGCGTGATGTGCAGGTGGCGCGTTTCAGTCCTGCCGATTTTGCGGCCAAAGTGCAGACTAGCGATGCCGATACCGAGGCCTTTTACAAAGCCAATAGCGCGCTGTTTCAAGCGCCCGAGACGGCTGATGTGCAGTACCTAGTCTTTGATCTGGAGGCCGTCAAAAAGTCGATCAGTGTGCCGCAAGCCGATGTGCGCACTTATTACGAACAAAACATAGCGCGCCTGCAGTCCAAAGAAGAGCGCCGTGCCAGCCATATTTTGATCAGCGCCTCCAAAGACATGCCCTCTGCCGAGCGTGAAAAGGCCAAGGCCCAGGCGCAAGATGTGTTGGATAAAGTCAAAGCCAAGCCCGATAGCTTTGCCCAGTTGGCGACCAAGTTTTCGCAAGACCCCGGTTCTGCCGCCAAAGGCGGTGACCTGGACTTCTTCGCCCGAGGCGCCATGGTCAAACCTTTTGAGGAAAGCGCATTTGCGCTGAAAAAAGGCGAAATCAGCGGCTTGGTGGAAAGTGATTTCGGCTACCACATCATTCGCTTGACCGACATCAAAACGCCATCGGCTCCTAGCTTTGAAAGCCTGCGCGAAAAGTTAGAAGCCGAGCTCAAAACCCAGCAGGCACAGCGCAAGTTTGCCGAACAGGCCGAAGTGTTTACCAATGCGGTTTACGAGCAGGCCGATAGCTTGCAAGCTGCGGCAGATCGTCTAAAGCTAAACATCCAAAGTGCCAACGGCCTGCCCAAGTCGCCGGGCCGGGGTGCAGCGGGCCCACTGTCCAATGCGAAATTACTGGCGGCTTTGTTCAGTGCCGATGCCATCGAGAAAAAACACAATACCGAGGCCATCGAAACCGGCCCTAGCCAAATGGTTGCGGCGCGGATCAACAAGCACTACCCGGCACGTACCCGCCCGATGGATGAGGTCAAGGCAGAGGTGAAAGACCGCCTCCTCCAATCGCGTGCCCAGGAGCTGGCCAAAAAAGAGGGCGAGGCGAAGCTCGCCGATTGGAAAAAGCAAGCCGATGAAGGCAAACTCGGCGCCGCCACCGTACTGGGACGTGACCAAGCCGCTCCTGGCATGAGCCCTGTGCTCATGGATGCCATCATGCGTGCCGATACGTCGTTGCTACCTGCCTGGGTGGGCGTGGATCTGGGCGCGCAAGGCTATGCCGTGGCCCGCGTTAACAAGGTCTTAGCCCGCAATGCACCGCCGCCCGCGGTTGCCGATCAGGAGCGCGGTCAAATGGCGCGCTGGTTGGCGGGTGCCGAGTGGGACGCCTACTATGAAGTCTTGAAAAAACGCTTCAAGGTGCAGATGAAAATTGCCAAGCCCAAAGCCGCCGCTAGCGCTGCGCTCGCTACTGCTGAGTAAAGCTCGCGGCGCGGACTTGCTAAGGCGAGGCCAGTTTATAATTGCGTTCTACGGTGGCTGTAGCTCAGTTGGTAGAGTCCAGGATTGTGATTCCTGTTGTCGTGGGTTCGAGCCCCATCAGCCACCCCATATAAAACAACGACTTGGCCCCGCTTCACAAGAGCGGGGCTTTTTTGTTTTAGGCTTCATGTCGCCAACATGTAGCCACTAGAAAGTGGTCGTTACCAGTTTGTGGGTGGCAAACTGGCAAGCAGGTTCAACGTCCCGTCACTGAGGTCGCCTCAGGAAATCATGCGTAGAGCTTCCCCCAGGGTTCCTTCTTGGCTTAGGCTCTTGCCCCATCAGCCCATCCCCAAATACTTTTTTTGGAGAGCAGAACTTATCTGAATGAAGGCCCAATAAAACGTACGCAGACAGTAAAACCCCCTTGAGTGGTTTAATTGCACTTTTATGTCCGATTTGTTTCATTTTGTATCAATTTTCAGAGACTGTAAACACTGCGATTGACATCGTCTACCTCTGGGTCAATGGCAACGACAGTGAATGGCGCGCTAAGCGACAAAAATATGCCCAAAAGTTACAAGCCAGCGGTAACGTAAGTGTTGCTAAGTTTGGCGATGTCGAAGGACGGTACCGCGACAATGACGAGTTGCGATTTAGTTTGCGCGCACTTGAAAAGTTTTTCCCTGAGCACGGGCACATTTATATCGTCACAGATAGTCAAGTGCCCGATTGGTTCCAGGCGTCAGATCAAATTACCCTGATCGATCATCGTCAACTGATTCCTGATTCGGCCTTGCCTGTATTCGATTCGGGAAATATTGAGTCTTATATTCATCACATTCCAGGCCTTTCAGAACGCTACTTTTATTTTAATGACGATGTGTTCTTTGGGGCACCTGTTTGTTTGGACAATTGGTTTTTTGGAAATGGTATCTATGTCTCGTGGTCGGATGAGCCAGAGGTGCAGGGCGATCAGTTGCACGCTGAATCGACATCTCTTGAAAATGCCAGTCGTCTGTCCAGGAAGTGGCTTCAAGATAAATCAGATCAAGAGAACTTGTGCATCAGCGCAGTAGCGCGCAATATGGACCAGTATTACCAACATACGCCCCGAACTTTTTCGCATTCTCCAAGGCCTATGTTGAAGTCTCTGATGTTCGAGATTGAACGCGATGCACCGGAATTGTTTGCGCGGGTCAGGTCGACGGTCTTTCGAACGTGGAACAAGCCGACTATTATTTCTGATTTTGTACTGCGCTGGGCCTTGGCGCATGGTTTTGCCAAAACAATAGACCACTCGCATTTGTACATCGCGACTGGACAAAATTTAGAGTCACAATCTCTCAGGCACCTCAAAAAATTGTTTGGAAGCCTAGACTTCTTTTGCATCAATGACACAACTGACGATGCGAAGGACGGCGACCCGCGCCTTGTTCAAATGCATCAAACTTTGAGTGCACTGCTGCCCAATACGTCCCGCTGTGAGCTTACAAATATAGCCATGGATAGCTTGCTGCAACTGCAAGAAATCGTATAGGCTGTATTGGGTTCGGCCCCGTCGGCAAACGATTTGCTAAATGCCATGCAAGTCAATGCATGCTGGCCCGTACCGGCCAGACTGCATCGATCTTCACGCCGTCGAATTGGAGCCCGGCATTACGTTCGTGAGGTGCTACAAGGTTTGGTTGTTGAACTGCTCCAAACGAGCGCACGCCCATCGTCGACAATATCGCCTTCACCCATCCCCCGGAATCAAGGCTTGTGATGCGGCAAACAAACATCTCTTGGCGCGCCCTCGTGTTGCAGCTTGCCTTATGCGCCTGCTTGGTGCCCGGGGCCGGGGCCGCTGACAAAGGGCGTCCCAATATCGTCATTTTGGTGGCTGATGACTGGGGCTTTAGCGATGTGGGTGCATTTGGCGGGGAAATCGCCACGCCGCATCTCGATGCCCTGGCGGC
>Ga0214919_10011190_pt1 | contig 11216 bp, 7 predicted proteins | sample LL1503_MetaG_FD_177994 | JGI IMG/M metagenome (GOLD analysis project Ga0214919, IMG submission 177994) | Freshwater microbial communities from Lake Lanier, Atlanta, Georgia, United States - LL-1503 | ecosystem: Environmental > Aquatic > Freshwater > Lake | place: USA: Georgia | collected 2015-03-15
TTTGCGGTTTATGTTGATTTTCGGCAGGTTTTTCTTTATTGTTCATAAAGCTAAACAAACTAAAACCAGAAGATTCTTTTTTGACCGAGCTTTGCTCTATTTCTTCAAAAAACTCTTTATTTTTGGTGATTTGTGGTTGTTTTTTATTTGTTGACACTGTTGTATCGATCACAAAATCTTCTTCTGTCTCTTCTTCTAAAAACTGCTTGTTAGCAAAATTTTCTGCTAAATTTTGATCAGAATAATCTTCTTGGATATTTTCTGCTTGATTTTGTTGAGAAATATTTTGTTTGGCAGAATTTTCGGTAATTGATTTTTTAGTTTGAAAATTTTTATCGGTTATTTCGGTTACTTCTTGTTGCTTTGGCTTGCTAGGAATTCCTGGATCAAAAAAAGATTTGTTAGTTGTTGCGGTAGAAAAACGAAAAGATTTAGACTCGCTTTTGGTGGTTTCTTTTTTGAGCTCTTCTTGATCGATGCCGGTGGCAACCACAGAAATTCTGATTTTACCTTTCATATTTTCATTAAAAGCAGTGCCAAAAATAATGTTGGCATTAGAATCAACTTCTTTTCTGATGGTGCTTACTGCAATATCGGCTTCAAATAAAGTCATATCTGGACCGCCTGTCATATTGACGAGAACTCCTTTTGCTCCTTTAATAGAAATGTCGTCAAGTAAAGGATTAGAAATGGCTATTTCACAAGCTTTAATTGCCCTATTTTCGCCAGAAGCTTCGCCAGTTCCCATCATTGCTTTGCCCATTTTGGTCATGATGGTTCTGATGTCGGCAAAATCAAGATTTACCAAACCCGGCATAGTAATGAGATCGGTAACCCCTCTTACCCCAGCATGCAAAACATCGTCGGCCATTTTGAAAGCAGCTTCAAAAGTGGTGCTTTCATTGGCAATGCGAAATAAATTTTGATTAGGAATAACAATTAAAGTGTCTACATGCTTTTTTAATTCTTCAATGCCCTGTTCGGCAATTTGCATACGATATTTGCCTTCAAAATGAAATGGCTTTGTCACCACTCCCACAGTTAAAATATCTCGTTCTTTTGCTAATTTAGCAATGACAGGAGCAGCCCCCGTGCCAGTGCCACCGCCCATACCTGCCGCGATAAAAACCATATGACAACCATCAAGATATTTGGTAATTTCTTCTAGATTTTCTTCGGCAGCCGCCTTGCCTTTATCGGGGAAAGAACCAGCCCCCAAGCCAGCAGTGGTGTTAACTCCGAGCTGTATTCTGTTTTCAATATTGGCCAAAGAATTAATTAGAGCTTGAGCATCGGTATTGGCGGCGACAAATTCTACCCCCTCGAGCTTAGCGATAATCATATTGTTAAGGGCGTTACCACCAGCTCCACCAACACCAAAGATGGCAATTTTTGGTTTTAACATTTCTGGTTTAGCAATATCAAGCTTAATAGACATAATTTAGTTTGTTTTAAATGGTATTAAAGTTGTTTTGATGATTTCATCTTGCATATCAAGATAAAATTGTTGTTTATTTTTATCAACAATTAATTCGCAAAAATTTAATAAATTTTTGCTGTATAATTTACTGGCATCGTAAGCACATTTATTGATTAAATTAGCAAAGCCAACTATTTTCACCTGATTATGCACAACAACTTCATTTATTTTGCTATACACACAATTACCACCGTTGGCAACCGCTAAATCAATAATCACCGAGTTTGGCTTCATTGCTAAAACCAACTGTTCGTTTAACAAGATTGGGGCTTTTTTACCCGGAATTAAAGCCGTGGTAATAACTACATCTTGATTTTTAATGTGTTGCAACAAAAGTTGTTGCTGTTTTTCTTGATATTGTTGGCTAGTTTCTGTGGCATAAACACCATCATATTTGTTGTCATCTGCAACTTCAATAAATTTTGCCCCCAAACTTTGCACTTGCTCTTTTACTTGGTTTCTCACATCAAAAGCACAAACAATTGCACCAAGCCTTTTAGCAGTGGCGATTGCTTGCAAGCCCGCCACTCCTGCACCGATAATCATAAATTTGGCAGCCACAACCGTGCCGGCAGCGGTCATAAACATCGGCAAACATTTATTAAGATGATTGGTTGCTTCTAAAACAGCCTGATAACCAACCAAATTGCTTTGCGAAGATAGCACATCAAGGCTTTGAGCCCTAGTAATTCGTGGCATTAAATCAAGAGCGATGGCTCTTATTTGGTGATGTTGCAATTTTGCCACCAATTCGGGGCGAAAAAACGGGTTAAGAATTGATAAAAACAGAGTATTTTCTTTGCATAAAGAAAAATCTATTTCGGCAGAAGAAACACTTAACACTGCCTCAACTTGCGGTAAAATATCGTTGATATTTTCAACTACCACCGCCCCTTGTTGTTGATATTGTTCGTTAGAAAAACCAGCTAAAACACCAGCATTTACTTGAACATAAACACTTATGCCAAGCTTTTGATATTTTGCTATTAAATCTGGAGTAATGGCAACTCTACTTTCGTTTGCTTGTTCTTTAATAGCTAAAATTTTCATAATGTTTTAGTTTTTAAAATTTTAAAAGCTTTTTTACCTAAAGACTTTGTTAATGGTGCGGTCGAGAAGACTTGAACTTCCACGAGTTTTACCTCATAACGACCTCAACGTTACGCGTATACCAATTCCGCCACGACCGCCCAAGCTAAAATAGTTTATGAAATTTTACAATCAAAAAACTATTATGCAATTTTTTGTAGATAATCTATTGCTCTATTTTTTATTTCTTTAGCCAAATCTTCATCAAAACCTTCGATAGAAGCAATTTCTGAAACTTCGACCTCAACAATAGATTCGACAGTTAAAAAGCCTTCGCTAGCCAATAGGTTAGCAATCATATCTTCAACATCTAAAGATTCGATAAACAATTTAGATGCCTGATTAAATTCGGTGGTTCTTCTGGCCGATTCTTGCTCTTCGGTCATGATATCGATTTTATAACCAACTAATTTCGATGCTAATTTAACATTTTGCCCACCCCTACCGATGGCTAAACTTAATTGATCTTCGCTTACTACCGCTTCGATTAGGTTGTTTTCTTCATCAACTACAACTTTAGAAACTTTAGCAGGAATAAGAGCAGAAATCACTAATTCAGCCACATTACTAGACCATTTAATGATATCGATTTTTTCTCCTTTTAATTCGGAGCTTACCGATTGCACTCTACTGCCTCTAACACCAATAAAAGAACCAACAATGTCAATATCGTCTCTGCGAGAATAGATGGCAATTTTTGCTCTTGAACCAGCATCTCTCACTACCGATTTTACTTCTATGTTACCCTCATATAATTCGGGAACTTCTTGTTCAAAAAGTTTTACTAAAAATTGCGGATGAGTTCTGGATAGAAAAATTTGGGCACCGATCATTTCTTGCCTTACATCTTCGATATAGCAACGAACACGATCGCCTACTTTAAAATTTTCTCTAGGAATTAAGCCACTTTCATGCAAAACAGCTTCGTAACCATCGATATCCATAACGATATTTTTGATGCCGGTTTTTTTGACCACCGCAGAAACAATATCGCTAATTCTGTCTTTAAATTCTTTATATTCTTTGCTTCTTTCAGCTTCTTTAACCTTTTTTATTATTTCGTTTCTAGCCACTTGAGCCACAACCCGGCTAAGATCGATGGGCGGTAATTCTTGAATAACAATATCTCCAATTTCAACATCGGAGTTTTCTTGTTTAGCATGCGAAATTGTGATATGGTTGCGGTTATCAAAATTTTCGACATCATCTTCAACAACTTGTAATTTATTGAATAATTTAATTTGACCAGATTTACGATCGATTTTGCATTCGATATCAAGATGGGAGCCGTATTTTTTTTTAGCGGCAGATTTTAAGCCTTCTTCCATAGCCTCAATTACTTCTTGCAATAAAATACCTTTTTCGTGTGCTATATTTTCTGCTACCAATAAAATTTCTTTACTGCCCATTATGGTTAAATTGCTTGCCATGTTTTTTAGTGTTGATTAAAGCTTAAAATTTAAATTGCCAAAATATTTGGCACGATAATAAAATATTAATATTAGAGTTTCATATTCAAAATAGCAAGTAGCTTTTTTACAAAAAATAAAAAATAGGTAAATGCTATTTTATTTACAATATTATTTTTCTAAACCAAAAGCATCATGTAAAATTCGCACCGCTAATTCGCCATATTCTTTGGCAATTAACACTGAAATTTTAATTTCAGAAGTAGAAATTAATAATAAATTAATACCTTTATCTGCTAAAGTTTTAAACATAGTATGAGCCACCCCAGAATGACTAATCATACCCACACCAATTACCGATATTTTAGCAATGTTATCGTCTATTTTTAATTCGGTGAAATTAACCTCGTTTTTAATGCCAGAAATGGCGATTTTAGCCCTTTCTAGTTCATCTTTACTAATGGTGAAAGTGATATCTATTTTTTTGCCATCAGCACTAATATTTTGCACAATCATATCAACATTAACTTCTTGATTTGCCAAAGCACCAAAAATATTTGCCGACAAACCTGGATGATCGGGCATTTGTGAAAGAGTTATTCTCACATCGGTTTTGCAATAGCTAATGCCGGTAATTAATCTTTTTTCCATAATTTCTTGATTATTATTAACTAAAATTGTTCCAGAATTTTCGTTGACCTCTTCAAAAGAAGAAAGTACTCTCACCTTCACATTATGAGCCATCGCCATGGCTACAGAACGAGTTTGTAAAACTTTTGAACCGCTATATGCCATTTCTAGCATTTCTTCATAAGTGACTTTATTGAGTTTTTTTGCTTTATCGGTAATTCTTGGATCTGTTGTGTAAACACCATCAACATCGGTATAAATATCGCAAATATCGGCATTTACAGCGGCCGCTATTGCCACCGCCGAAGTATCAGAGCCACCTCTACCAAGAGTGGTAATTCTTTGTGATTCAAAATTAATACCCTGAAAACCAGCTACCACAATTACTTGATATTGTTTTAAACTTTCTAACAAAACTTCACCTTTTATTTCATCTATTCTGGCTTTACTATGAACATTATCGGTGGTAAGAGGAATTTGCCAACCCAAGAAAGATCTGGCCTTATAACCCATAGATTGCAATTGCAAAGCCAACAAACCGCAAGTTATTTGCTCGCCTGTGGCAATAATAGAATCATATTCGCTTAAAGCAGAATTGTTGATTAAACTCGAAACTTGATGACAATAATCAACTAATTGATTGGTAACCCCAGACATTGCCGAAACCACAACTATTACTTGATTATTTTTATTAAGTTCGGCTTCAACTTTTTTGGCAACATTTTTAATTCTTTCAATATTACCAACCGAGGTTCCGCCAAATTTTTGCACTATCAACATATAATAAAATCAAAGTTTAAACAAAATTGGCAAAAATTCTAAATACAACTTTTTTAAATGCAAGTAGGTTTTTTTTAAGAAACACTACATCCTTTGCCACAACCAACATTAATAGCCTCGCAATCAGTAGCTATAAATCCTCTAATTCCAAGAATTACCTTAATTTTTTGTTGATTTTCTACCACTTTAGATTCATTATTTTTTTCTTCTTGAAGACTCATACCCATAGGAAAAATTACAAAATCTGCTATTTCTTTTTTATGTTTTATAAGTAATGTTTCAAATAATTCTTTATTACCTGCTAAAACTTTTAAAACTTGCAATTTTGATGCCCCATTTTTAAGAGTAAAACCATTAACAACTTTAACAATTTCTTGTGGGGTTATGTTTTCTGGTTTTGCAAGTTTAAAAAATAAAATTGCTTTACCTTGTTTATCCCAATCTCTATCTTTTGTTGTTGATAAATATTCTTTTGTTTTTTCTAAAAATTCTAAAGCATAATAAGCTTCTGTTTGTTTTAAATTTTTTATATCTTCTTTACTCAAAAATTGAAAAATTTCCTCCATCAATTCTTCAGGTAATTTTTTCATAAAATAAATTAAATAATTTTGATTTCTAAAGCATGTAGGCCGTCTAAAAATTCTTGCTCTAAACTTTTGTTAATAAGTCGATGAGACTGAATTTTTGCACAATTAGTCAAAACATTGCTAGTAATAATAACTTTAAAATGAGTGCCTAAGTTATTGGTAGCAACAAAATGCCCGCTATGAGCAGAAGAATTATCGATTACTTGCAAAAAAGTTGGTTGAAAATGCTGTGTTAACTTATTAACAATTCGTTCTTTCATTTTTGTGAATAATTTGATTATTTTTGTTAACAACTCACCACTTATTAACAATTTATTTTTTCATAAACAAGTTGCAAGCAAATATTAACAAGTTATTAACAAAATTAAAATGTTAATAACCTATTTTTAGCTAAAAAAACAATGTTAATAAATTGCATTTTAAACAAAAAATTATTGTTTGCAAGTTTTAATTTTACTAGTTAAAATGGTTATTTTCAATTTTAGTAAAAAATGTTAACAACTTGTTAATAACACACTTATTGACATTTTCACAACACTAATATCAATAAAAATATAAATGAATAAAATTCTTAATGTAATAAAAAATCACCAGTACTACCCTTCACCGCCTGTTTGGATAATGCGACAAGCTGGCCGATATTTGCCAGAATATTTAGAAGTTAGAAATAAAGTAGAGAATTTTTTAGATTTATGTTACAACCCAATTTTAGCAAGCAAAGTAACTTTGCAACCAATTGATAGATTTGGCTTTGATGCAGCTATTATTTTTTCTGATATTTTAGTAATTCCCGATGCTTTAGGAATTAAAGTGAATTTTTTAAAAAATCATGGGCCAATTTTGGCTGATTTTTGTTTATCAGATCTCGATAAAATAAACATCAATGATGGTTTTTTGCAAAAATTACAACCAATATTTGAAGCAGTTTCTTTAACTAAACAAAAACTTTCACAACAAACCTCTCTTATTGGTTTTGCAGGTGCTCCATTTACTTTGGCTTGTTATATGTTGCAAGGTGGTTCGGCAAAAAATTTTGACAAAGTAAAGCAAATCGCCACTAGCGAAAAAGAAAAGTTTATAAAATTATTAAATTTACTTACAGAAGCGGTTATTTTGTTTTTAGAGCAAAAAATTAAAAGCGGTGTTGATATTATTAAAATTTTTGACTCTTGGGCAGGTATTTTGCCTTGTGTGCAAATGCAAGAATTTATTATTGATCCTGCTAAAAAAATAGTAGATTATTTTTTACAACATTATCCTGAAATTCCTATTATTTATTTTCCAAAAAATATCGGAGTTAATTATGAAAATTTTTTACAACAAGTTAATTGTCATGTTTTAGCTTTAGATCAATCTATTAGTTTTGATTATGCTAATAGATTGATTACTAAACGAAAGGTGGTTTTACAAGGAAATCTTGATAATTTTTTATTGGCTTTTGGTAATGAAAAAGAAATCACAAAGCAAGTAGAAAAAATTTTATTAAATTTTGCTGATAAACCATTTATTTTTAATTTAGGGCACGGTATTTTACCGCAAACCCCAATTTCTAATGTTGAGTTATTGCTAAAAATTATACAAAACAAATCATAATATATGTTAAAAGCTAATAAATTTTTACTTGATATTGCCAATTATGTGCCAGGAAAATCAACCAACAAGCATCAACAAGTAATCAAACTTTCTTCTAACGAAAATGCCTTAGGTGCTAGTAAAAAAGCTGTTGAGGCATATAAAAAACATGCTGAAAAACTTTTTCGCTATCCAGATGGTAATTGTGTTGATTTAACTAATTGTTTAGCAGAAATCAACAATATTAACCCACAACAAATTGTTTGCGGTGCGGGATCTGATGAAATTATTTCGTTATTAAGCGGTGCTTTTGCCAGCATTGATGATGAAGTTTTATATAGTGAATATGGCTTTTTAATGTATCCAATTTCAGCACAAAAAGTTGGAGCAAAACCAATAAAAGTGCCCGAAACTAATTTAAAAACTAATCTCGACAATTTTTTAACCAACATTTCTAGTAAAACCAAAATTATTTTTATTGCTAACCCCAACAACCCTACTGGCTCTTATGTTTCTAGTCAAGAATTAGAAAATTTTTTAACCAAAGTGCCAAGCAATATTTTGGTGGTGCTAGATCATGCTTATCAAGAATTTGTAACTAACACAAACTATTATCAAGGTTTTGATTTGGTAGAAAAATATCAAAATCTTGTAATTACTAGAACTTTTTCAAAAATTTATGGCTTGGCATCATTAAGAATTGGTTGGTGTTATAGTAGTTTAGATGTGGCAAAAATATTACATAAAATAAGAGGACCTTTCAATGTTAATGGTGCTGGGCAGGTTGCTGCTATTGCTTCTTTGCAAGATATGGAATTTTTGCAAGAATCGGTTTATCATAACAATTATTGGCTTGAAAAATTTAATCAATTTTTTGGTAATTTTAATCAACTAAAGCAATATCCTTCGGTAGCAAATTTTGTTTTGGTTGATTTTTTTAGCAAACAACAAGCTCAAAAAATTAATCAACAACTCCTAGAAAACGGCATTATTGTGCGAGAAATGGTGGCATATAGTTTAGATTCTTGCCTAAGAATTAGTATTGGCAACACACAAGAAAACCAATATTTACTCGATGTTTTGCAAAATATTGTATAAATTAAAAAATAATAATTGACAAATTAAAATATAATTATCATTATAAAAATTTAATATAATAATAATTATGGTAGATGTTTTAGTATATAGTGGTATTGCACCTGGTTTATCTATGGATGTTGTATTTAGAAAAATGAATTTTCAAGATCTTGAAAATGTTAGAAATCTTAATGCATCAATTATAAACTTTTTAGCTGGTCTTTCTACGGGAGCACAAAATGGATATGGAAACTATGGTGTTATAATGCTTGCAGAAAATGCCTTATTTGGATCTTTAGAAAGAGATTGGGCAAGTTTTAAATTTAAAGAAAAATTAAATTTAAGTAGTCCAAATTATAAACAAAATTTTCAAGAAATAAAAACAGAAAAAGGCAGTGTTAAGTTTTTTGGAGAATTACAAAGTGATATAAAAAAAATTGCAAACCAATATAGAGAAGAAATACCAGAATCTATACAAAAAATATGGGAAGATTTTGAACCATTATTAGAAAAATTAAATCAACCTCAATTTAATAAAGAAGATTTTCAAGAAGAATATAAAAAATTTTGTGAAGAATATAAAAAATTTTGTGAAGAATATAAAAGTGAAGATCGATTGTTTACACTGTTTACACATCATGTTATTAAGCCGATAACAAAAACAATAAATAAAATTCTACAAAAATCAACACCAACATCAGATGATATTAAAGCAATCAAAGAACAATTAGATAAACATTTTGATGTAGCTTTACGAATAGTAAATAAAACAGATATGTATCATCCTAAACATCAAGCTATGAAATATAATGAGGTGCATTTACCACCGCTTTTACAGTTCATAGAAGGTTGTTTTATTGTAGATGATGATAAATATGATAATATAGAAAAAAATTTAAAAATATATAAAACAATTAAAGATGTTCGAGAAATACTTTTTCTTCCTCAAGAAAATCATGTAGAAAAAAAATTTAGTAAACTAACATCAGAAAAAAAAGAAAGTTTTAAAAGATTTTTTTGTATAAATCCCGATCAAGAATTGACTTTTTCAGTATATCAAGAAAAGATAGATAAATTTTTGACAAATCAAACAGAATATGTTAAGGGTATTATTACAAATTTAGATAATTGTAAGGAGGAAGAATTAAAAAAAGAAAATCATAATGATAAACAAATAAAAGAGATAGATAAATTGAAGTCAAGTTTATCAGATTCTATCGATAGAACACAATTACCAAAATTATTAGAAAAACCTTTTTTACTACAATTATTTGATTCGAAATCTCAAACTATAAAGACACAAGAAGAACTTATAGAAGAAATAGAATCTTCTTTAACAAATTCACAAAAACGAAACTTAGCTTTATTTTATGTAGGAATTGGTGTTTTAGATTTTGAAGAATCTAAAACAATAATAACTTTTAATTCATTAACTATTGATGAATTAAATTTACAAGAAGAAACAGAAATCAGAAAAAAAGTTATCATTGAAACGGCCCTAGAAGCAAAAGCTATAAAAGATCTTACAGTTGAAAATTTAAAAGAGCTTTGTGGTTTAGTTGGAGATGATGAATATAAATGCGAAATAATTAATAAAGCCCTAGAAATAAAAGCTATAAAAGATCTTGATTTTAATAAGTTAAAAGAGATTTGTGGTTTAGTTGGAGATGATGGATATAAATGCGAAATAATCAATAAAGCCCTAGAAATAAAAGCTATAAAAGATCTTGATTTTAATAAGTTAAAAGAGATTTGTGGTTTAGTTGGAGATGATGGATATAAATGCGAAATAATCAAAAAAGACCTAGAAATAAAAGCTATAACAGATCTTGATTTTAATAAGTTAAAAGAGATTTGTGGTTTAGTTGGACATGATGGATATAAATGCGAAATAATCAATAAAGCCCTAGAAATAAAAGCTATAACAGATCTTGATTTTAATAAGTTAAAAGAGATTTGTGGTTTAGTTGGACATGATGGATATAAATGCGAAATAATCAATAAAGCCCTAGAAATAAAAGCTATAACAGATCTTACAGTTGAAAATTTAAAAAATCTTTGTGGTTTAGTTGGAGATAATGAATATAAATGCGAAATAATCAAAAAAGCCCTAGAAATAAAAGCTATAACAGATCTTACAGTTGAAAATTTAAAAAATCTTTGTGCTTTAGTTGGAGATGATGAATATAGATGCGAAATAATCGAAACAGCCCTAGAAGCAAAAGCTATAACAGATCTTACAGTTGAAAATTTAAAAAATCTTTGTGCTTTTGAATATGGTTTACATAAATGCGCAATAATCGAAGCAGCCCTAGAAACAAAAGTTATAAAAGATCTTACAGTTGAAAATTTAAAAAATCTTTGTGGTTTAGTTGGAGATAATGAATATAAATGCAAAATAATCAATAAAGCCCTAGAAGCATGCAAAATAATCAAAAAAGCCCTAGAAATAAAATCTATAACAGATCTTGATTTTAATAAGTTAAAAGAGATTTGTGGTTTAGTTGGACATGATTTATATAAATTCGCAATAATCGAAACAGCCCTAGAAGCAAAAGCTATAAAAGATCTTACAGTTGAAAATTTAAAAAA
>Ga0214919_10011191_pt1 | contig 11216 bp, 9 predicted proteins | sample LL1503_MetaG_FD_177994 | JGI IMG/M metagenome (GOLD analysis project Ga0214919, IMG submission 177994) | Freshwater microbial communities from Lake Lanier, Atlanta, Georgia, United States - LL-1503 | ecosystem: Environmental > Aquatic > Freshwater > Lake | place: USA: Georgia | collected 2015-03-15
TTATGTCAAACTTACCATATCCCTAAATCTCCTTCACCCATTTATTAAACTTGCTTCAGGGGTTTTGCAGAGGGTTCTTAATTATTTTCAAAACAACTTAATTTTTTGAGGATTTGATTTCTAATTTTCTCTGTTCAAAGCTATTTTTTTATTGAATAATATGTATTAGTACTTTATTGAGAAGTGTTCGTGTCGCGTATATCGATTAAAAATATCAATTTCTCTGAGAAAAAAGTTATTGTTAGGCTTGACCTCAACTTGCCGTTAAAAGACGGTCAAATTCAAGATGTTACACGTATTACACGAATTATTCCTACCTTAAAAACGATTCTTGCGACCAATCCAAAATATATAGTTATATTGTCTCATTTGGGACGCCCAAAACCAAAACCACAAACTCAGTGGGATAAAAATGATAGCCTTGAACCAATCGCTAGTGCTTTGCAGGAATTGCTCGGACATTCGGTTATTTTTTCAAATAAACAAATTGGACCAGACCTATATCAAGAACTCAATACACTCCCGAATGGCTCAGTACTAATGGCTGAAAATATTCGCTTTTACAGTGGAGAAGAAGAAAATTCGAATGACTTTTCTAAACAATTAAGTCAATTGGGCGACATGTTTATAAACGACGCATTTTCTTGCTGTCATCGAGCACACGCATCAGTAGTTGGCATCACAAAATATTTACCATCTTATGCTGGTCTTTGTCTTGATAAAGAATTAAGCGTATTGGAAAGCATTTTAGTAAATCCAAAACGACCAGTGGTAGGCATTGTTGCAGGCAGCAAGGTATCTACAAAAATTGATCTATTATTGAATCTTTTAAATAAGCTAGATTATTTGTTCGTAGGCGGAGGCATGGCCAATACTCTTTTATGCGCTCAAGGATATAAAATGGGGGGATCATTTGTTGAAAATGATCGATTAGGCATTGCCGAGGCAGTTTTGCAGAAAGCAAAAAGTAGTAGGTGTGAGTTATTGCTACCGATTGATGCAGTAGTCGCTAAAAAACTAGAACCAAACATATCTACCCAAGTTGTTAGTATTGATATGATTGATGCTGATCAAGCTATGTATGATATTGGACCTAAAACATTAGAACGTCTGCAAAATATCCTAAAACTATGCAAAACAGTTTTATGGAATGGTCCAGTTGGAGTATATGAAGTTTCACCTTTTGATCAAGGATCCAACATCATTGCAAAATCCATTGCACAGCGCACTCAAATAGGAAAAATTATTAGCGTAGCTGGGGGAGGCGATACAATCGCAGTTGTTGGAGAGAACAGTGCCGATTTCACATATGTATCGACGGCAGGAGGAGCGTTTTTAGAATGGCTTGAAGGCAAAGTATTACCTGGCGTTGAAGCCTTGGAATCTATAAATGAGCAAAAATTAGTACCTTAATGGAAAAATAAAAGATCTACTCATGTTTTGAAAATTTTGAATGCTGATGCATTAAAGCCATTTCGTGAGCAGAACAGCCAAAGTGATGACCAATTTCATTAATTAACACATGATGTATTAATGCTTTTACATCCTCTTCATTCTCAACAGCATGACGTATTAAGGGACAGCGATACAAATAAATAATATCTGGTTTCTTAGAGCGTGTTTTTTTCTTTAAAGGCAAAGGTATGCCCTGGTACAGTCCTAACAAATCATATCTGTCTGTCATGGATAATTCAGCTAAAACATTATGCTCTGCAAAATTTTTCACTTCTATTACAAAATTTTTCAAATGTGAGCGAAATGATTTCGGTAATTTTTGCAAACTTTCATAAGCAAAATCATATATCTCAGCAACAGCTGGCATGCGTAAAACACAAATTTCATTTTTTTCCATGTAAGCCCTTTTTTATTCTATGGAAGCCATGTTTTAATAGTTAAGTTGTAACCTATAAAAGTTAATAAAAAGCGAAGGGTAAAAAATGTTATCCATAAATTTTAAAATTATTTTATTTTATGCAGTCAGTTGTCTTTTTTTTAGTGGTTGCGAATCCGTTAAATCTGCAGTTGGCATAAAACAATCAAAAGTTTGGCTTGAAAAAATTAATTTCAAAGCTGCTGCAAATGCAAATAATTCAGCCCCAATTAAAGTTGATGTAGTCATTGCTTATAAAGAAGAGCTTGCAACAGAAATCGGAAAATTGGATGCAAATACGTATTTTCAAAAAGCAAAAAAACTGAAATCAGATGCAGGTGACGATTTAGAAATATTTCCCATTGCGGTTCTTCCTGATTCATCAGCCAGTCTAGATATTACACCGTCTAATAGTGGTGGCATTGTTGCGATAATGTTCGCAAGATATGACAGCCCGGGAGATCACCGAACAAATGTAAGCGCAGATTATGAAATTCAAGTAGACCTCAATAAAAATGATTTAAAAATAACAACAATTAAGAAAGGATGATTTTTATATTTTGACATATAATTAACATTCTTAATCTTAATATTCTTTTTTATTGCATTATTTTTTAATATAGGCTAAGTTGCAGATGAAATTTTAGGTTCCGATTCCGCGCCTACCTAATATGTGGTAGGGTTATTTGGCGAATTCCAAAAACTTTTTAAAGCGTTGTCTGTTCACCATGTTGCTGCTCAAGAGCTAGCTTATGGATAAATTTCTGTCCACTTATTGTGGTTTATAGATAAACGTTTTTTTATGGAGTTTTAAATGAATACATTTAATGAACTGGGATTACCAGATTCAATTACACAGTCACTTACACGCATGGGCTTAGTAAAGCCTACAGAAATTCAAGCACAAACAATACCCTTAGCGCTTGAAGGCAATGATATTTTAGGATCAGCACAAACTGGTACAGGAAAAACAATGGCTTTTACGTTGCCATTGGTAAATCACTTGCTTAATAATCCAAATGCTACAGCGCTTGTATTAGCGCCTATACGTGAAATTGCTCAACAGGTTATGAATGCTTTGAAAAGTCTAGTAGGCGATTCAAGAGATTTCAACACAGCTCTTATTATTGGTGGTGAACCTTACCCTAAGCAGCTTATGCAGCTAAAGTCTCGCCCAAGAGTTGTTATAGGAACACCAGGCCGTATAATTGATCACTTAGAGCGTGGCACTTTACGAGTTGATAACCTAGAATGTTTAGTGCTTGATGAAACTGATCGTATGTTTGATATGGGGTTTGGTATTCAGCTTGATCACATCATTTCTAAGTTACCGACCAAACGTCAAACGATGATGTTTTCAGCGACAATTCCACCAGCTATTGAAAAGCTAGCAGGAAAATACCTGAATGAACCAAAGCGCGTAGCGGTAGGTTCGGCAACATTGCCAATTCCTAAGATCAAACAAGAAATTGTTAATATTAGTGAAAAAGATAAGTACAAGCGTCTTTTACAAGAGATTGAGCAACGTGACGGTACAATAATTGTGTTTGTAAAAACAAAAATGAATGCTGACCGTTTGGCAGAAGCGCTTCGTAAAGAAGATCATTCAGCATCAGCTATTCATGGTGACTTGCGTCAACATCAACGTGAGAAAGTAATTCGTTCATTTCGTCTAGGTAAGTGCCGAGTTATGGTTGCTACCGATATTGCTGCTCGTGGGTTAGATATTCCTCACTTGATGCACGTTATCAATTATGATGTGCCTCCATGCCCTGAAGATTATATTCACCGTATTGGCAGAACAGGTCGCGCAGGCGCTGAAGGATTTGCTTTGTGTTTTGTTACATCACAAGATGCAAAAAAGTGGAATGCTATTGAGAGATACATGAATCCTAAAGCTCACGAAGGATCAAACCGTAATTCTGGTTCAGGTTCAGGAAGCGGCTTTGGTCGATCATCACGATCTGGGTCTGGTGATTTTGGGGGGAAACATCCTTTCGCAAATAATGACAGAAGGAAACCATTCGCAGGTAAAAGTTCTGGTGAATCCAGAGGCGGAGCAAGAAGTGGTGGTTTCGGAAGTTCCGATGGCGTAAGCAGAGGCGGAGCAAGAAGTGGTGGTTTCGGTGGTGCCGGTGCTTCTAGAGGCGGCGGCTTCGGCGCAAGCAGAGGCGGCTCACGAAGCAGTAGCTTTGGTGACGCACCAGCTGGTGAAGCTGGCGGCGGCGAATCAAGAGGAAATTCACGCGGCGGCGGCTTCGGTGGAGGCGCTTCAAGAGGTGGTGGCTTCGGCGGAGCAAGAAGCGGTGGTTTCGGTGGTGCCGGTGCTTCTAGAGGCGGCGGCTTCGGCGCAAGCAGAGGCGGCTCACGAAGCAGTGGCACTAGCGGAGAAGGAAGAAGCAATTTTTCAAAGCCTGACTCACGTGGACCAAAAAGCTCTTTTTCTGATCGCCCAAAAAGTGGAGCACCAAGCAAGCGTACCTTTAGCTAAACTTAACGCTTTCTATTGCTAACATTAAGGCTCTGCAGCATATTGCTGTAGAGCTTTTTTGTAAATCAGATAAAAACCAAGGATATTTAGCAACACTAGCCAAGAAAATATACAGGCTTTTAAAGATTATTTGAAAAACCCTCTTTCGTTTCAACGCCAGATACCGTATCAATAAACATTATCTAGTTGTATTTTGGCAGGAGCCTTTCTTGTTCACTTGGGTTTTAGAATTTTTTGTACCTACTATCATATTAATGTCCGTTGTTGTCTTTGTTCATGAGTGGGGTCATTTTTGGGTTGCCCGTAGGAATAATGTAAAAGTCGAAGATTTCGCTATTGGCTTTGGCCCTGAACTGTTTGGATTTTCCGATAAAAAAGGCACCAGATGGGCATTTCGTTTAGTACCGTTGGGTGGTTACATAAAAATGCTAGGCGATGCTGATGCAACCAGCGCTACAGCTGATGATGCAATCATTACAAAACTTACTGAAGAAGAAAAAAAGCAAACTCTTCATGCAAAAACCCCATGGCAACGCATTCAAGTTGCAGCCGGAGGACCACTAGCAAATTTCGTTTTTGCAATTGTTGCAATGATTGGCTTATTTGCGGTTTTTGGAGAACCAATTACACCACCTGTAATTGGATTTGTTGACCCTGCTGGTGTTGGTGCTAAACATGGCTTACAAGAAAATGATCGCATCCTTGAAATTAACCATGAGAAAATTCATTCTTTTGAGAATATGCTGCCTTTTATTCGCAGTGGAAAGCATGAAGTCCTTTCAATAAAATTAGAGCGCGCTAAAAAACAAGTTCAGTTGAATATTCCCTTAACTTTGAAAGATAAAGAAACAGGCGAAATTCAAAAAATAAAAGTTCTGGGCATTAAGCCAAACCCCTCTAAAGAATACAAGGAAGTGTCGTTTGGAGCCGCCGTACAAACGGCTTTTTCAACCTTTTGGGGTATGTGCAAAACAATTGTAGTTGGGCTAGGTGAACTTTTAACTGGACAGCGTAGAGGCGATGAGCTGGGGGGAATTCTAGCAATTGGCGATATGGCTTCACAAAGTGCAAAGCTAGGCGTTGCAGGTATGTTGTGGTTCATGATTATTATGTCGATCAATCTTGGATTAATTAATCTTTTCCCAATTCCAGTTCTAGATGGTGGACAAATGCTCATGACCTCAATTGAATGGGTCATTGGCAAACCACTTCCTGAAAAAGTTCAAAAATATATTTTTGGATCAGGTTTTGCTCTCGTAATTAGCTTAATGCTCTATTCCACCTGGAACGATATAGTACGATTCAATGTCATTCAAAAAATTTGCACACTGTTCCAAATAGTCAGAGGATGGTCACCCCTATGATAAAATATTTCTTTTTTGCTTTCTTGTTATCTCTGAATTTAGCTTACGGTGAAGGACAAAAAATTTCACACATCAGCATTCAAGGCAATAACCGCATTGAAAATCAAACGATTCTTTCTTATTTACCAATAAAAGTTGGTGATTCAGCAGATCTTGATACAAACGACCAATGCTTGAAAACGTTGTTCGATACTGGGTACTTTCACGATGTAAAAGTTCACCGAGAAGGCGCAACGATCGTTATTCAACTTGAAGAAAACCCCATCATCAATAAGATTGCTTATGAAGGTAATGATAAAATTAAAGATGCTGATTTTAAAAAAGAAATACAGCTCCGTCCACGTGAAGTGCTTTCATATGCAAAAATTCAAGCTGCTCAGCAACGTATTTTAGAAATATATCGTCGACTTGGACGTTTCAGTGCAAAGGTAGACCCAAAAATTATTCGTTTGCCTGAAAATCGCGTTGATTTAGTTTTTGAAATTGAAGAAGGACCAACTACATTCATTCGCAAAATTAATTTCATCGGAAACAAAACTTTTAAAGGTTCTCGACTTGAAAAGGTTTTACAAAGCAAAGTTTGGCATTGGTACAGATTTTTTGTGAATGATGACCTTTATGACCCTGACCGTTTCCTTAATGATCAACAAGAAATCAAAAAATTCTACAATGATCATGGTCATCCAGACGTACGTTTAATTTCTTCTATTGCTGAACTAAGCCCAGATAAGACAGCATATTTTTTAACTTTCACCATTGATGAAGGTAGAAAATACGAGTTTGGCGATGTAAAGATTAACTCTGAAATCAAATCAGTAAACATTGAAAAGCTTAAAGAATGCATTCTCATTGAAAAAGGTGAAGAATTCAGCGGCGCTATTATTGATAAATCAATTAAAGCACTTACAGAATCTTTAGGAACAATGGGTTATGCTTTTATTAATATTGAGCCAGAAACTTTAAAAAATGCAGAAACAGGCATTGCTGAGATTACATTCACAATCAAAGAAGGCCCAAGAGTCTACATTGAAACCATTGAAATAAAAGGAAACGATCGCACAAGAGATCATGTAATTCGCCGTAAAATTAGAATTCAAGAAGGTGATGCGTATAACAGTAAAAAAATCAAGGATGCTGAACAGGAATTAAAAGACCTTGGGTATTTTAAAGAAACGCATGTTCAACCTGAAGAAGGTTCAGCAATAGACAAAGCCAAGCTAAATGTAGATGTTGAAGAACAACGAACAGGAGAGCTAAATGTTGGCGTTGGTTACTCTACTTTAGACGGACCATTCACATCGCTAGGCGTTCGTGAAAGAAACTTTAGAGGAAGCGGTCAGACTCTGCATTCAAATGCCATGATTTCTAAAAGAAGTATGGGCATAGATGCGGGCATTATTGAGCCAGCATTCTTAGATCGGGAACTTGAAGGATCAGTAACAGCATCAGCAAATCAGTCAAAATATTCTCGTTCACATAAACATAACACCCTTGGTACAACCTTTGGTTTGGGATATAACCTAAGCGAAATGTGGTGGCAAAACTTAGACTATACTATACGTTCTGAGAAAGAAACTGGCTTCAATGACAAGGCTTCTGCGATTATTCGCAACCAAAGTCATAACGCTTTATTGTCAATGATTGGCCAAACTATTAACTTTGGAAAACTAGATAGCAGAGCAAATCCTACTAAGGGTTATGTTTTAAGTTATCAGACTAGTTTTGCAGGACTAGGCGGTACAATAAAGTACCTACAACATGTATGGAATGCTACTTTCTATCATCCGCTATTTACTGAAGATGTTATTTTAAAAGTTTCCGGTGAAACAGGGATGATGCAAAGAATGGGCAAGCCTATTCGAGTTGTTGATAGCTTTCAAATGGGCTACACAAACTTCAGAGGTTTTGACTTCCAAGGTATAGGTCCACGTGATAAAAAAACAGGGGATCCTTTAAATGGCACAAGAATGTGGCGTCAAGTAACTGAAATAAAGTTTCCTTCTGGTTTACCTGATGACTGGAAAATTAACGCCAGCGTATTTAATGAATTTGGATGTTTATGGCAACCAGGCCAAAAAGATAGCAACACACAAGATAGCAAAAAAATGCGTGCTTCTTTTGGGGCAGGTATACTTTGGACATCACCGTTTGGCCCGATTGGAATATCTTATGCCGTTCCATACCGCAGTCAAAAATATGATGAATCACGCCGTTTGCAACTGCAATTTAGCAACATTTTTTAGAAATGTTTAAAGACTTTAGACCTTACCTAATTCAAGTTGCTTTTGCGGTTATTACCGTTATAGCAGCTTATTGTGTGCTAAAACCGCATTACAAAACTACTGGCCTTACTATAGGCCTGGTAAATATGGAACGTGTTCGCTCTCAGGCAACGCCATTTCAGCAGTTACATAAGCAAGATTTTGATGCACGCTCAAAAGCACAGGAACGCTTAGAAACTTTAGAAAAAAGCATGCGTAAGGAATATGACGAACTGCAAACGCTACAACAAAAAAAACATGCAAAAACAGATGAGCTAACAAAACGAAAACTTGCTCTTGATAAGAAAGTCGCTGATTTAGATCAGCATTTTCATCAGGAACGAGATTCCATAAAACAAAAACTTGATAAAAACTTTTTGGCCATTGAATCTGAACTAGAAAGTATTATTCGAAGTTTTTGTAAAAAGCATAAGATTGATCTGTTTCTGAATACAACAAACAATGGTCAAGAAGTTGCGCTAGTAGCAGATGAAAGTCTCAATCATACAGATAAAATAATTGAACTTTTGAACAAAAAAATACCAAATATTGACAAACTAGAAAAATAAAGATGTTTTTTCAAAAATCCCCCCCCATTCTTATTGAGCAATTAGCAAAAATAATTGGTGCTGAAACCAATGTTTCTGGCATTCTTATCAGTGACGTTGGCCCTCTGGAAAACCTAGATCAAGGCATTCTTGGTTGTTATCACAATACAAAATATAAAGCTTCTCTGGCACAAGCCAAAAGTGGATTTTGTATTTTAAAAGAAGATGACAGACATTTATTAGGGGAAGGTGTAATTGGTTTATTTACACCAACACCTTATCGTGCATTTGGAAAAGCGGCCTTGTATTTTTACGCAAAGCCAGAATCTACGAGAGAAATTTCTAAATTAGCTGATATTCATCCAACTGCAAAAATAGGGAAAAACTGTCAAATAGAGGCTTTCACTGTAATAAAAGCTTTTGCAGAAATTGGAGATAACACTATTATTCGAAGTCATTGTGTAATTGGAGAGCATGTAAGAATTGGGAACGATAGTCTACTTGAACATAGCGTTACTATCACAAATACGCTTGCAGGAGACCGCTTCTATGTTAAGCCTGGTGCATGTATAGGTCAGCCAGGTTTTGGCTTCCACATGGATGAAAAAGGACATTTTGATATTCCACAGATTGGATGTGTTCGGATCGGAAACGACGTACAAATTGGATCCAACACAACAATTGACCGTGGCAGCCAGCATGACACCATTATTGGAAATTTCTGCAGAATAGATAATCTAGTGCAAATTGCTCATAATGTAGAATTAGGCGACGGCTGCGTAATTGTATCTCAAGTAGGCATTGCTGGAAGTTCTAAGCTAGGTAAATTTGTTATTGCTGCAGGACAAGTTGGGATTGCTGGGCATTTAACAATTGGAGATGGCGTTAAAATTGCTGCTCAAAGTGGTTTAATGCGAGACGTTGCACCAGGAGAAACTATTTCTGGTTCACCTGCTATTCCAATAAGAGAATGGCATAAGCAAACTATTGCAATACAGCGTCTTTCTAAAAAATAGCAGTCTTTAAGTTGCTCGGATTTTTACGTCAATTGTAGGACGTAATAATATTAATAGTATTAGCGCAAATAAGGCAATTAATCCGCTTCCCATAAAAGTCACGAACTGGTCAAATTTATCAGCAAGAGAACCACCAATGAAACCAGCCAGTAGAAGACCTACAGAATTAATTAAGTAGTAAAAACCTATGCCAGTTCCCCTCAAATCTTCGGGAACATGATCAGCTATGATACACAAAAACATGTCTTGGCTCATACCGATTTGAATGCCCCATAGACCAACTCCAATAAGCATCACTGGTAAGCTAGTAGAAAACCCTAGGAAGGCATCTGCCACTATTAGCAACACAAAGCTTAATGCCAAAAATCCATAACGACCCAGCCGGTCAGAAAGCATACCAATAGGGTAAGAAAACAAAGAATTTGTACAATTATACAAAATCAAAATGCCATGAGAGAAATTTTGATCCATACCAAAGCTTTGGGTTGCATGAAGCACAAGCATAGATTCACCTATACGTGAACTCATAAATACCATTGCTACAATCATCAACATCCAATAAGGTTTCCCTAACCGCGTTAAATCTTTAAAATGCAATGGATGACGAATTGGTTTTTTATCAGCAGTGACTTCTTTTTCATGAGGATCTTTAACAAAAATTAGTAGCAAGAAGAACCCTATTGACGCAGGAATGCTTGCCCACATAAAAACTTGCTGAATGTCTTGATTAGCCAAATACATGGCTACAATGCCTAGTATGCCACCAATAAACGAGCCAGCCGTTGCCATAGCATTACGTAGACCAAAGCAAGCCCCTTTTGTTCGATCAGGTGCTAAATCACCCACCAGAGCATCGCGAGGAGTTGATTGCATGCCATTACCCAAACGATCAAAGAGTCTGGCAATAATAACCATTGGTACGGTGGCAAACAAAGCAAATATGGGTCTTGATATAGTAACCATAGCAAAGCCAATCATCATAATTTTTTTAGGACGCCTAAAATAATCACTGATCAAACCAGATAAAAGCTTCATGGCAAAAGCCATCGCCTCAAAAGTGCCTTCAAGCATAATGATGAAGCCAGTTCCAGCACCAAGAATTTGCTTGAGGTAAAGAGCTACAACACCAAAGACCATAACTGTAGAGATGTTAAGCAACATACTGGCAAAGCCAATAGCCCAGATAGATAAAGGAATTTTAGATTTAGCAATATTCATAAAACCAAACAGGAAAATGAAAGATTAAAATACCAATTAGAAAATAAAAAAACAAGCATAAAGCTTGCTTTTTTATTTAATTAAATGCTACTGCCTAGGCAACAGATTGTTTAGATTCTTTACTCTTTGGAGCGGCTTGAATCAATATATCTTTATCACGATCTTGAGCAGTTGCTTTCATACGACGCATAGCACTACCAGTACCTGCTGGAATCAAACGACCAACAATCACGTTCTCTTTTAATCCAGCCAAAACATCAAGCTTACCAGAAACAGCCGCTTCAGTTAGAACGCGAGTTGTTTCTTGGAATGATGCAGCAGAAATAAATGATTTCGTATGCAATGAGGCTTTTGTAATACCCTGAAGAATAGGCTGACCTGAAGCAGGACGCTTACCTTCTTTAATAAGTGCATTATTGGTATGATCATAAATAACACGGTATACGTG
>Ga0214919_10011195_pt1 | contig 11214 bp, 10 predicted proteins | sample LL1503_MetaG_FD_177994 | JGI IMG/M metagenome (GOLD analysis project Ga0214919, IMG submission 177994) | Freshwater microbial communities from Lake Lanier, Atlanta, Georgia, United States - LL-1503 | ecosystem: Environmental > Aquatic > Freshwater > Lake | place: USA: Georgia | collected...
CCTAATTTAGTAAAAGCTTTAATGCTTGCGAAAGAAGTAAATGCAAAAATATTAGGAATTGTTGGTAGAGATGGGGGGTATACTGCAAAAGTTGCTGATGTAGCAGTTATAATACCTGTTGTTAATAACGATGTAATTACTCCACATTCGGAAGCTTTTCAGGCAGTAGTTTGGCATTTATTAGTATCGCATCCAAAACTAAAAGCTAAAGAGACAAAATGGGAGTCGGTAGTAAAATAAAAACAAAAGCTATATTTTTAGATAGAGATGGTGTATTGAATAAAGCTATTGTAAGAAATAGAAAGCCATATCCTCCATCTACAATTGACGAGTTAGAAATTTTAGAAGGAGTATATGAAGGCGTTGAGTTATTAAAGCATTCAGGATATAGATTAATTGTAATTACCAATCAACCAGATGTTTCTAGGGGGATAACTACGATTGAAAAGGTCAATGAAATCAATAATAGCATTATTCAACTCTTAAACGTCGATGAAATTATGTGCTGTTTCCATGATGATAATGAAAATTGCGAATGTCGTAAACCAAAACCAGGTATGATCCTTGAAGCTGTAAAAAAATGGAATATTGATTTATCTGTTTCTTACCTAATAGGAGATAGATGGAGAGATATTCAAACTGCAAAAAATATTGGCTTAACTTCAATATTAATCAAATACGATTATGATGAAAAAAAAATCAATGCAGATTTTGAATGTAATAATTTAGAAGAGGCTGCAAATTATATATTAAAAATTTATTAAAACAAAAATTATGAACAGAGTAGAAAAATTAAAAGTACAAATATTTGCCGATGGAGCAGATAAAGCAGGAATGTTAGAAATGTATAACAAACCTTTTATTAAAGGATTAACTACTAATCCAACCTTAATGAAGAAGGCAGGGATTAAAGATTATGAAGCTTTTGCAAAAGATATCTTACTAGAGGTAAAGGATAAATCTATTTCTTTCGAAGTATTTTCTGATGATCTTGATGAAATGGAAAAACAAGCTTTAATAATTGCAACTTGGGGTGAAAATGTTTATGTAAAAATACCTGTAACAAATACAAAGGGTATACCAACTTATTCTCTAATTAAAAAGCTATCAGATAAGGGTGTTAAGGTTAATGTAACAGCAATAATGACTTTAGAACAAGTTAGAGATGTTGTTTTAAGTTTAAACCAAAATGTACCTTCTTACGTATCTGTTTTTGCAGGTAGAATTGCAGATACAGGTGTAGACCCTGTTCCATTAATGTCAGCAGCAGTGCAAATAACAAGTCTGAATTCAAAAGCAGAAGTAATTTGGGCAAGCCCAAGGGAGTTATTAAATATTTTTCAAGCTGATGAAATTGGATGTCAAATTATCACAGTTACAAATGATATACTTAAAAAATTAGAATTAGTTGACTATGATTTAAATTCATATTCATTGGATACTGTAAAAATGTTTTATAATGACGCGCTAGCTGCAGGGTATAAAATATAAATATGAATAAAATCGCACTAATTGCTTCCAAAAATGAATCTTGGATAATAGAAAAATGTCTTATAATTCTAGATAATTTTTGCGATTTAATATTAATTTCAGATGGCGATTCCAATGATGGTAGTATTGAAATTTATAAAAAGTTTAAAAAAGTTAAATTAGTTAAACCACATGAAGTACAAGTAAAAGGACAAAATCGACGTGCTAATTTACTGGAGGCTGCAAGAAAAATACCAGGCGATAATATTCTTTTCTTTTTAGATTCTGATGAATTACCAATACTTCCAGATCCTTGCGAATTAAAAAGTCTTTTATCCGACCTCAAAAAAGGGGAAATAGTAGAAGTGCCTTGGCTTTGGCTGTGGAAATCCCCTTTTCATTATAGAAACGACAATTCAGTATGGTCAAATAGGTGGCTTCCATTCATATTTTTTGACGACAGAATTTCTCAATATGAAATTGGGGATTGGCACGAATCAAGAATGCCTGGGTATAATCTTAAAACACTCAGAGCAAGTATAACCTCGCTTGTTCATTTTGCAACTATTCCTAAAAATAGATTTGAATCAAGGCAAAGATATTGTATGATAAAGGAATTTTTAAATTTAAATAAAGATTACCCAAGTATAAATCTTACTTATATTCAAACCATTGACGAGAGAAATATTAAATTAAAAAAACTTGAATTAAATATTTTAGATAATTGGAAAAAAACAGGGGTAGATCTTAACTTTTTTAATGATGATGAACTTAATTGGCATGATCTAGAAATTTTAAAAATTTTTAAAAAGTATGGCGTAAAAAAGTTCTTTTCTTTAAATATTTGGGATATAAATTGGGAGTATAAAAGACAATTAGCAATCGGTTTAGAAGCCATACCTGATTTCGAAATTTTAGATAAAAGAAATATTGAACAGCGGTTATATCATTATTTCTTGAATAAAAACAATAATAATCCTTTTTGGCGTAATAAATTTTTCATAAGATATAATCTTATAGGTTTAGTCAAAAAGATTTCCCCTAGAATTTATCAAAAAATAAAAAGTAGAAAAAAAGGTTTGTTTTTAGTATAATAAAAATTTTAGCTTACTCATAGATTTTCTAATTATTTATTAAAATAATATTAAATGCAAAAAGTTCTTAATAGAAGACATCAATTAACCATAATTTCTTCTTGTTATAATTCAGAAAGTTATCTTGAGGGTTTTTTTAATAATATTACTCAGATGGATGGATTTGAAAATTTTCTACTTTTAATTTATTTAAATTCTCCAACCGTATTGGAACTTTATATTGCAAATAAATATAAAAATTTATTTCCAGATAATATAATATTTGAAGAAGTAAAACGAGAATTTGTAAGTCATTCTACAAATAGAGGGTATAAAAAGGCAGCAACTGATTATATTGTATATGCTGATGTAGATGATAGAAGATTAACAGACGCTTACACTAGAATGATACACACTTTAGATAATAATCAAGATTGTGATTTAACTTATGGAGATTACCTATACGTAAATAAACCTGATGTATTTAATGGATCGCTATATAAAACAGATAATTTTGATAAAGATACCTTTACACATTTACCAAAAATTGGTCCCGGTCATTTTTTTAGAAGATCACTTCTAGATAAAGTAGGCTACTGGGATGAGCAGCTTAAATCTGGTGCTGATTTTGATTTTCAAATAAGAGCAGCTTTTAATGTAAAATTTAAAAAAACTGAAGGTGATCCAATTACCTTTTATACGTATAATACTAATGGTGTAAGTTTGAGTTCTGGTGAATTAAGTAAAATAGAGGGCTTGGCAATTGCATTACGTTATGGCATTTATAGCTCTATACCTAGTTGGATTAATTATTTACCGGAAGCATCGTTATATAATTTAATGAATCTTAGAAATGATAATTCGTGGATTCCACTTAATAAAAGCATTCCTGATATTGATGAAATTCAAAATTTTAGAATGATAAAATGGAAATCTGCTAGATCTTCGTTAACTAAAGAAAATTCATTTAAAAACAGGGTAAGAAATAAAATCTTGAAAGTATTAAACCCAACATGGAGTTCTTATTTACAATAAAAAATAATTTATGATAAATTTAATTTTAGGTTCATCAGGCCAAATTGGTAGTGCTCTAGTAAAATATTACGAACAAAAAAATGAAAAAGTTATTTTATATGATATTGTAAACAATAGTCAACAGGATTTAAGAATTGAGGTTAACCCTGAACTAGAAAAATACATAATCGAAGCTGATTTTGTTCATTTTCTCGCTTTCGATGTAGGAGGCTCAAGATATTTAAAAAACTATCAATACACTTCAACGTTTATTTCAAATAATTTACGTTTGATGGAGTTTACTTTCAGTTTGTTAGAAAAGCACAATAAACGATTTATTTTTGCATCAAGTCAAATGTCAAATATGACGTATTCGCCTTATGGGATCTTAAAGGCGCTTGGTGAAGTATATACGAAATCATTAAATGGTATAATTGTAAAGTTTTGGAATGTCTATGGTGTCGAACATGATCTTAATAAATCTCATGTAATAACTGATTTTATTCTAATGGCAAGAGATTTGAAAGAAATAAAAATGCTAACTGATGGAACTGAACAAAGGCAGTTTTTGCACGCCTTAGATTGTAGTAAATGTTTAGATATTTTATCTATGAAATATAATTCAATCGATAGAAATGAAGAATTACATATTACAAATTTCAAATGGAATTCAATTTTAGAAGTTGCAGAAATAATATCTTCACATTTTCCTGATTTAATAATTAATCCTTCAAAGTTTAAGGATGAGGTACAAAAAGATAAACGAAATGAACCAAATGATTCAATCCTCAAATATTGGCGACCTGAAATAACTTTAGAAGCTGGAATAGCAATGATAATTGAAGAATTATTAATTAATTAATAATTTAATGAATGTTAGTCACTTCTCATTTGGCAACAATGGATCAGGTGCATTTAATGCTGCCTATAGAATATATTCATGTTTAAAAAACAAGACAAATACAACATTGACTGTTGTAAATAACTCATATAATAATGATGAATATATTTTTGTCCCAAATAGAATACATAGATTAATGATTTTTGTAAAAATGTATTTTGTCATTTTATTCAAAAAAATTACCTTAACAAAAAAATATAACCCCTTTTCATTTTCAATTTTACCTTCAATTATTTCTTTTAGAATAAATAAAAATAAATCTTTGGATATTATTCATTTACATTGGATAAATTTTGAAATGATTTCAATATTTGAAATCGGAAAAATAAAAAAACCAATTGTTTGGACTATACACGACTTGTGGCCAATATCTGGTATTTCACATCTGGAACAAAAATATCAAAAAAAAATGGTAATTTTTTATTTTGATTTTTTTGTAAAATTTTTAAAAATAAAATATTGGAAAAATACAATTTTTTATTTAGTAGCCCCAAGCTCTTGGATGCTAAATAAAATTTTAGAAAATAAAATAATTACGAATTATAAAGCTTGTGTAATACCAAATCCAGTAGATTTAAAATTTTGGAAAAAAGTAGAAAATACTAAATCATGTAAAAAAATAATTATTGGATTTGGTGCTTATAATTTTTTAAATGACAAAAATAAAGGTTACGATTTATTTCTAAACTCTTTAATTATTTTAAATAATAAATCACAATATAAAATAGTTACTTTCGGAGATAAATTTCCGGAAGAGATTTTAAACTTAGGCTTTGAAGTGGATAGTTTTGGTGAAAATTTATCAGAAAATGAAATTCGTAAATTTTACAGTTCAATTGATATACTAGTTGTTCCTTCTAGAATAGAATCATTTGGACAAGTTGCTACGGAAGCAATGGCATGTGGATGTCCAGTTATTGGATTTAATAATTCAGGTTTATTCGATATTATAGAACATAAAAAAACAGGGTATTTAGCAAATTCCTATAATTCTAATGATTTAGCTAATGGAGTTTTATGGTATTATCAAAATTATTATCAAAAAAATTATATATCAAATTTATGTGTAAAAAGAGTAAAAGAAAATTTTTCATATGAAGTTGTAAGTAAAAAATATTTTGACTTATACAAAGAAATTACTCAAAACCATAAATAATTCTATGCCTATAGATATTGATAAGTATAAATTTAATAAATATTTTTTATTTTTTTTATTTTTCAATTTTGCAATAACCCAATCTCCAATTCTCTTACATTTGGGTGTTAGAGGGATATTTTTATTGCCATTAATGTTATTATTTACACTTTTTTTTCATTTCTATTTACATAGAAATTTTTCTACAAAATTAATAACAATAACTTTTATTTTATTTTTTTCATCCTTATTTACATCTATATTTTGGCTTGATTTACGAATTTTATTTCTTCCTTTATGGTCTATAATTTATTTATTGACCCTCTCTATTTGCACAAAAGAAGATATAAATAAATTAATTGATTATTTAACAATTTTTTTCATTATTTTATTAATTGGTGCATATATTTCATTTTTTTTAGCACTTTTTGGAATGAATCCTATTAGTAATTTATCAGATAGGTTTGGTGCAACCAATATTCATTTTTACGGATTTACCCTAACAAATGCTAAACAATTTAGTGTAATTAGGCCTGCTGGTATATATGATGAACCAGGCGCTTTTTCTTTTTTTATATGCACTTTAGTTTTTTTGAGAAATCACTATAAAAAAAATGAATTTTTAAGTTTATTTATTCTTTTATCAGGTTTTATAACATTCAGTTTAACTCATTTATTATTTAGTTTTATTTATCTTATTTCAAAATATTTAAATTATAAACGTTTAATTTATTTATTTTCTTTAATTATATTTTTTATATTAATCATTTATTATTTTGAAATAGATAAAATTTTTGAAGAACTTTTATATTCTAGGCTTATTGATTTTTCAGAAAATTTTACAGAAAATGAAAGATACTTGAATTTTACAAATGCTTTTGCTCAATTATTATCTCATCCATACGCTTTTCTGTTTGGCTTAAACCCAATTTGCATTTTTGAAATAGGACAATGTGTTTCAAATTATGGAATGATATGTTGTAATCCATTGGAGCCAATTACAAGTACAGGTATTTTGTTATCATGGCCTTATTATTTTATTATTATATATCTTGCAATAAATGGAATTTTTAAAAGATCTAATTTTATTAATTTTGGTATAGTTATTTTATTTTTGCAAAGGCCATCAGTGAATTCTGCAGGGTATACTTTTGTAATATTTGTAATAATATTAACACTCACAAATAATTTTTATGTACAAAAAAAATAGTAATCCTTTTCCTAAAATTTCTATAATTACTCCTAGTTATAATCAAAAGCAGTTTTTAGAACAAACTATATTATCTGTGCTTAATCAAAATTATCCAAATTTTGAATTGATAATTATAGATGGTGGTTCAACTGATGGCAGTGTTGATATCTTAAAGAAGTATGAAAAGGTTATAACTTACTGGGTTAGTGAAAAAGATTTAGGTCAAACTAATGCAATAAATAAAGGTTTAAAAATCGCAACTGGTGAGTGGGTTTGTTGGCAAAATTCAGATGATATTTTTCTTAATGGCTGTTTTTCAGCACTTGCCAAAATAATAAATAATAATCCAGAATTGAATTTAATATTTGGAAACTTAATTTTAATTGATCAAAATGATAATTTTATTCGAAACCATAAATATGTACAGCCTAATTTCAACTCAATATTTCACGAAGGTATGGTTATTTCTAATCAGTGTGCATTTTGGAATAAAAAAGTACATGAACAAATAGGCTTTCTAAACGAAAACTTTTCTTATGCCTTCGATTTCGAATGGTTTTTGAGATTAGCGAAACTAAAAAAAATTAAACATATAAACTCTTATTGGGGTGCTTTTAGAATTCAACCAAATGCTAAAACAGTTGTTTATCCTGAAAGGTATAAATCTGAATTTCAATCTATTAAAATATCTTATGGTAAGAAATTTAACTTGAAATATATATATAAGCTTAGAAGATTAATTTTTATGATTTTTTCTGGAAATCTTCTTTATTTATTTAATTATTTTTCAAAATTCACCATGATTAAAGCCAAAAAAGAGATTTAACTTCATTACTAATATACCAACACCAAATAATTTAGATTTATTTGATTCCTAATAGATTATTTTTCTTTGAAAATTATATAATTTTTATTGAAAAGGATATGATTGATATTCCAAAGCTAAATTTTTTTAAATAATGAAACAAAATAAATGTCAAAATATTATTAACAGCGGAATTTATTTTCATGTAATTCTATTCTTTGTTCAATCATTTCTATATTTATATATAAGAATATTTGTTGGTATGACGCAAAAATTTACCTTGTATTTTTTTAGTAAAATAAATAGAATTCCTATACCAAAAGATGTTTTGAAATATCTGCTTATGGAAAAGTCCTGTTAGTTGAATGTAAAAAAAACTTATGGATATATTTCCGGAAGATAGTATGTTTTTTTAGTTATCTATTCTAACTGAAATGTTGAAAATGGCCAATTGCGTTTTAGCAAATCCTTACAACAGATTTATTATTTAGAAAGATGAAAAAATCTACTATAATATGTGGTAACGTTAAAATCAGATCTCAAGAATTTTTAAACGAATGTATTTAGAATTAATGCACAAATGAAAATACTCTATTTATATGCAGAAGTAATGGGTTATACCATTGCAACTTTAAATGAACTATCAAAACTTGATAACGAGATCCATGTAGTTTGCTGGGATTTAAAAAAACTCACTCCATTTCAACACTCAAGAGTAAAGAATATAAATTTTTATAATAGGTCTGATTTTAATAATCATGAATTAATATTATTCGTTAAAAACCTCAAGCCATCAATTATTGTAATTTCGGGTTGGATTGATAAAGGGTATCTTAAAGTAGCTTCTATTTATAAAAAAAATGGAATACCAATTGTAACTGGTTTAGATAGTCAGTGGAATGGAACTTTAAAACAGTACATTGTATCAACTTTCAATTTTATACTTAAATTATTTTTTAGTCATGTATGGGTTGCTGGACCAATGCAGTATGAATATGCCAGAAGATTGGGCTATAAAAAAGATAAAATTATTTATAATTTATACAGCGCAAACTTAGATTTATTTAATCATTCTTATTTTTTTTCAATCGAGGAAAAAAGAAGAAAGATGCCACATAGATTTCTTTTTGTAGGCCGATTTGAAACAGTAAAATCAATAGAGCTCCTTTTAGATGTATGGGATGCATTGAAAAGTGAAAGAAAAGATTGGGTATTGCATTTGATAGGAGAAGGTTCAATAAAACTTACGTCAAAAATTTTGGATAATGTTATTATTAGTAATTTTATGCAACCTGATAATTTAATTAAAGAAGTTCGAAATTCAGGTTGTTTTATACTTCCAAGTTCATATGAACCATGGGGTGTTGTTATACATGAATTTGCAGCTTCAGGTTTGCCAATCATATGTTCAGATAAATGTGGCGCATCTGCAGAATTTGTTATTAATGGTTTTAATGGCTTTGTATTTGAATCTGGACAATATAAGTCACTCTATGATTCTATGATTAAAATAATTAATTTAAGCGACGACATGCTTAATAATTTCTCTGTAAATTCTAATAAATTAGCGCAAAGAATTACTCCAATAACTTCTGCAGAAAATTTACTGTCAATTTTAAAATAATATTTTAGTGGGAAGTAAAAATTATTTGTTCAATTTTTCTGCTTCATATATAGGAGGCGGTTATAAAAGAGTTTATGAATATGTAAAATATTTTAACAATATTGGAGGAGCTAATTTTATTTTACATCCTTTTTGTTTAAAATTAAAAGAACAATTCCCTCTTAATACTTATTTTTTTATTGAACAAACTATTTTTGATAGAATATTTAATGATGGTAAATATTTAGATAATGTTATTAAAAGTATAGAAGATATTCAATTTTATTATTCTTATAGTATACCAATTTATACCAAAGTTGCTAAAATTAACTGGTATCATATAAGCAATGTACTTCCTTTGGTTTCTTTTAAATATCCATTAAATTTAATAGATCATTTAAAAATGTTTCTAATAGGTCTTAGAATAAAAAAATATTTTTACAATGCTGATATTATTTCTGGAGAATCGGAATATACTTTAAGTTTAATCAATGAAAAACATAAATCTAAATTATTTCTTTCTGTCAACGGAAGCGATGATGAAATATATAATTCAAAGAGTTTAAATTTATCAAATAAGTTAAACTTAGCTGTTATTATAGGTACATACAGATATAAGGCGATTAATGATTCTTTCAAAATTTTTGTAAAATTAAAAAAAGACAATCCTAGTTTGAAACTAGTAATTATAGGAAATGAAAAATATTTACCCAAATTTTTATTGAATCGTTATGATATTATAATTAAAGGACTTCTCACAAGAAAAGAAGTATTTCAAATTTTAAGTTCAGCAAGATATTATATTTCAACCACCTTAATTGAAAACTCATATAACGCCGCATCAGAAGGAATTTTCTTTGCAGATGAATCATATATTTCTGATATTCCACCTCACAGAGAATTACTAGAAAATATAAAATTTGAAAATATTAAAATTGAAAATTTAAAAAGAAATTTTATTTTTGTTGAGAGAAAATCTTGTTCAATAAATAATTTAAAGTTGTGGAAATGTGTTCTCGAAGATATGATTCAAAAAATAGAGGATATAAAAAAGCACTACTAGCATTTCGATATCTTTCATAAATAACTAGAAACTTACCACATTTGATTAATCATTATGGACTTAATACCTACTTATATTAATTAATAAAAATATGTCAATACAAAATATTCTTTTAATAACCGGGGGAACTGGCTCTTTTGGAAATGCAGTTTTAAATAGGTTTCTTAAAACAGACAATTTTACTGAAATTAGAATTTTTAGTAGAGATGAAAAAAAACAAGACGATCTTCGAAAAAGAGTAAATAATAATAAAGTTAAATTTTATATTGGTGACGTTCGTGATCGTGATAGCTTGATTACTGCAATTAAAGGTGTTGATTATATTTTTCATGCGGCAGCACTAAAGCAAGTTCCATCATGTGAATTTTTTCCATTAGAAGCTGTTAAAACAAATATAATTGGTACTGATAATGTTTTAACTGTTGCACAAGAGTATGAGGTGAAAAAAGTAGTGGTTCTAAGTACAGATAAAGCTGCATATCCAATTAATGCAATGGGCATGTCTAAGGCATTAATGGAAAAAATAATGGTTGCAAAATCAAGAATATTAGACAGTAGTAAGACAATATTTTGTGGAACAAGGTATGGGAATGTAATGGCTTCTAGAGGCTCGGTAATACCTTTGTTTATAGATCAAATAAAGGAGAATAAATCATTGACTCTTACTGATCCAAACATGACACGCTTTATGATGACATTAGAAGACGCAGTTGATTTAGTACTATATGCTTTTGAACATGCTAATCAAGGCGATTTATTTGTTCAAAAAGCCCCTTCTGCAACAGTTGGTATTTTAGCCCAGGCTCTAATTGAATTATACAAATCATCGAGTGAAATTAAAGTGATTGGCACGAGACATGGTGAAAAATTATATGAAACACTTGTCAACAGAGAAGATATGACAAAAGCTGAAGATCTTGGAGAGTATTATAGAATTCCAGCAGATAATAGGGATTTA
>Ga0214919_10011196_pt1 | contig 11213 bp, 8 predicted proteins | sample LL1503_MetaG_FD_177994 | JGI IMG/M metagenome (GOLD analysis project Ga0214919, IMG submission 177994) | Freshwater microbial communities from Lake Lanier, Atlanta, Georgia, United States - LL-1503 | ecosystem: Environmental > Aquatic > Freshwater > Lake | place: USA: Georgia | collected 2015-03-15
CTCACACCTGCATCTGGTCTCTGGTTTGGACGCGGGATTCGCCTCCGAAGCCAGTATGATCGGCTAATTCAAACCCATCCTCCCATTTATTTTTCTGTGCAGATCAGTCAATCTGGCAACTTGGCGCCCGTCGTGAAGTGTTTCTCCCTTTCTGAGATCTTGTTGGTATGTGTTTGCCTCTGTGTTGGCCTTTGCACAATGCCAGCCTTTGCGCAAAGCGCGCCTCAGCCTGCGGCACCTTCCGGCTCAGCACCACTTCAATGTCCGTCCGCCGCCCAATGGACTCAAGCGCCAGTGGGGCAACTGGCGCAGTGGGCCGATGCCTGTAAAGACAACGCTTTTTTTCACGCCTATCTGGGTGCCAAGTTGCTGGCGCTAGGACAAACCGAGGCAGCCGCAGTTTCGTTAGAAAAAGCCCTGCTCATCAACCCCGATCTGCCCGGTGCCCAGCTAGATTACGCCCAAGCTCTGGCGGAAATTGGCTTAAAAGGCTCTGCCAGAGCCATATTGAAAGAAGTACTTCAAAGACCCGATATTCAGCCCGAACTTAAAGTCCAGCTTTCTAAGGCGCAGCAAGCGCAAGCGCAACCAGTCTGGAGTTGGAATGCCTTGGCCCAGACAGCGTATGGCTACGAAAGCAACCTCAACAGTGCCACCTACACCGAAGGCCTTACCCTTTACCTCTCAAACGGCCCCGTTACTTTGGGGCTTTCAGACAATGCCAAGCCCGTGGCGGGGGACGCCTTCAAGTCCTCGTTGGCTGTGCAAGGCGCATTGAGGGGTGAAGGCGCGCAGGAGTTGTCAGTGAATGCTGCCGTCAACAGCAAAGCGGGGGCTGCAAGCGTTGGGGGCAACAACCGCACAGCAGAGGGATCCCTCAAATTCAGCTTGCCCATGAGGGCGGGTAAGGCCTCTGGGGTGTGGCAGATGGCCGTGGGAGGCACGCAGTTTTGGCTGGCTTCACAAACGGCATACACCGACCAAGGTTTGCAAATCAAATTCAATTGGGACTCATTGGGCGCCACCTGCAAATTGGCGCCTGCCATAGGCGCTATAGAGCAAAAATTCCCGCAATCTCCCAGCTTAAACGGCGCCTACACCTACGCCCGCATGGACTGGGTGTGCGGCGCTAACAAAAATCAAGAAACGCACGTGGCCTTAGGGGGCGGCTTAGACAGGGCGCAAGACGCAAGCAGGCCTGGCGGCAACCGAAACAGGGCAGACATGCTGCTAAGGCACGAACAGATAGTGCTGCTGCCCTCTGTGCCTATGCTGGGCAATTTGGCGGGGCAGTTGTCGGCTTGGCTGCGCCACGCCCAGAGCAAAGACAAGCTGGCCTACAGCGAGTTGCTAGGTGACCTTAAATCGAACACCAAGCGCACTGATTTGGGTCTGGGCTATTGGGTGCCAGTGTCAAAAATGTTAAGCTTTGGCTTTAATATTGAAACAACTTCACAAAGATCGAATAACACGTTGTTTAATCTAAGAAATTCCAGTGTTTACCTTGGAATTCGGTGGGTTCAAGACTGAAATGACCCAAAACCTGCCGCAAACACGTTGTTTTTTTGCAAATATGCGTTTTCGTTCCCCTGCGTGTGACTCAAATCACAAAAAACGGGTTCAGATATCTTCTACAATCCCCCCACAGCGAATAAATGGGCTCACTCTATTGGTGAACTCGTTTATGTTTAATTAACTTTGAAAAGGAGAAAGTCAATGAAATGTTTTTATGACAAGACTTTCAGGCTTACTACCAGTCTGGTAAGCCTAGGAAAAACCCCTAAAGCCTGCATTCCGCAGAGCGCACTGGTAACAGTGCGCTCTGTCGAGTGTGGGCTTTTTGCTTAACCGCTCGCACTCGGTTTCTTTGCAAAGAAATCAGTTTTTTACATAAACCTTAATAAGGAAATCTCAAATGGCAATTCCAACAAATGGCATTCAGCTGGTACGCATCTCTGGTGCTTTATTCAATCAGCAACTGAGTGCATCAGACTACTCTGATATCTTGTCCGCTAACAAAACAGTCGCTGACCTCAGCGCTTGGGCTAACTCCATGGTCTCACAGGAGTTCAAGAACAAGACAACCACAGACGTTGCTGCAGCTTTGCTGACCAACGTTGGCTTGACCTCCGTTGCTGGCCTGCAAAACTGGGTGGTTGGTCAGTTGAACGCTGGCGGCGGTATGGCTAAAGCTGGTGAGACTATCCTCGCTATGCTCAACGACTTCTCAAACATGTCTATGACAGATGCCACATACGGCGCTGCTGTGACAACATTCAACGCAAAAGTTGCTAACGCTCAGACACTGTCACAAACAGCTGGTACACCAACAGGTACATACGCAGCTATCTCTTCAACTGCTGCCCCTCTCATCGTGGCTCTCACAACTGGTGCAGACGTGAGAACTGGTGGCTCTGGCAATGATACTTTCAACGCCTTGTGGACATCTACAAACGGCATGACATTTGCCACAAACGACATCATTGATGGCGGCGCTGGTACTGACACATTGTTCGTACAAGTTGGTGCAACAGGCGTTCACGGCCCTGCAACTTTGTCTAACGTTGAGACAATTACAACCAACTTCTCTGCTGCTGGTACAGTTAATTTGTTGGGCGCTACAGGCGTTACAACCATCGAGTCAAACGGCTCTTCTGCAGACGCAGCTTTCACAAACATTGGTAGCGCCACAACTGCTTTGCGTGTTGCCAACGAAGCCAACAGCGCCAACTTCGGTTTCACAGCCGCTGCTGTTGCTGGCTCTGCTGACACTGCAAACGTTACTTTGAGTGCCGTAACCGGTGGTACGTTGACTTTGACAAGTGGTTTTGAGACCTTGTCTTTGACATCTTCTGGCTCAGCCAACACATTGACTGGCTTGTCCTTGGGTACAGCTTCAGCATCCACAGTCCGTGTTGCTGGTGACCAAGCCTTGAACCTTGGTACGGTAACTACAGCCGTTACGCTGCCAACAACTGTGACCAACTTTGACGCAAGCGGTAATACTGCCAGCGGCGCAGGTGTTGTTGCTACATTTGGTGCATCAACTGCTGCTACATCCATCACAGGCGGCTCTGGTAACGATACTTTTGTTGTGACCAACATCACCGGTACGATCAACGCAGCTGGTGGCGCAGGTAACGACACATTCATTGAGAGCAGCACTTTGCGTACAACTGACACCATCTCTGGTGGTGACGGTACTGCTGACGTGTTGATCACTTCTGCTGAGTCTGCACAAGCTTACGCAGCACCAACAACACGCACGATCACTGGTATTGAGCGCCTGCAATTGCAAACGCCCGGTACAACTGGCGTTACTTTGACAACTGCTAACGTTGATACAGGTATCAACACTGTGACACTTGGTGCTGGTACAGCAACTGTTGCATCTGGCATTGGCGCAGCAGCCGCAGCCTTCGCAGCTACATCGGGAGCTTACGGCATCACTGGCCCTGCTGGCACATTGGCCGTTAACTTGGGCGGCACATTGGGTGGCGCTTTGACATTGACAGACACAGGCACAGCCATTACTGACTCTGCCACATTGACTGTTTCTCAAAGCACAGCAACCAACAACGTTTTGGCTGGCCAGAACATCTCTAGCGTTGGTTACGAAACTCTGACAATCAGCAGTGGCTCTACAGTTACTGCTGCCCAGACTCTGGGTACAGTTGGCGTGACAGTTGATACTGGTGGCGCTTCAGTTGTGAACTTCACTGGTGTTAACAACCTTACAGTGGGTGCAATCACTGCAGTTACAGTCAGCGCATCTGGCATGACTGGTGCTGGTACATTCACACAATCTGCAGCAGCTGGTTCAACTACAACATCAATCACTGGTACAGCTAACAACGACGTTATTCGTGGTGGTTCAGCAGCTTCCACATTGACTGGTAATGCTGGTAACGACTCTATCGTGGCTGGTGCTGGTAATGACTCCTTGAGCGGTGGCGACGGTGCTGACACAATGGAAGGTGGCGCTGGTCGTGATACCTTGACTGGTGGCTCTGGTGCTGACTACTTCCAATTCGGTACAGCCAACACATCAACTGTTGTTCAATCTAGCTCTGCAGCTCCTGACACTATTACTGACTTCTTGTCTGGTACAGATAAGATTCAGATTACTGGTCAGACTGTTTCTGCTTTCTTGGGTAACTACACATCTTTGTCAGCAGCCCTTGCAGCGGCAGGCGGCAGAACTGGTCAAGCTGTGTTCATCTCAGGTGAAAACAATCTGTATGTGATTGCAAACGCAGGCGCTGCAAGCCCAGCCGTTCTTGCTGCTACAGATACAGTGATTTCCTTGACTGGCGTAACTAGCTTGACAGCTGCTGACTTGTTGCTTGGCGCACAGGGAACTGGCTCCAGCATCACAGTTACTGCAGCGGCAGCGAACTTGACAAATACAACATTCACGAACGCAACCTCTGTTACCACAACAGCAGATGACGCTATCTCTTCAACTGTGGCCTTGGCTGCAGGCGCAACAACAATTGACGGTGGCTTCGGTAACGACACATTGTCTATTACTGGTGCAGGCGGTGCTTTGAACCTTGCAACTGTTGCTAACGTTGAAGTGTTGAACTTGACAGCTGCAACCTCTGCTGTAACAGTTACAAACGCATCTACAGCATTCACAACATACAACTTGTCTGCCTTTGGTGACACAGTGACTACCTCAAACACCGCCTCAAGCGTGACTGGTGGTGCTTTGAATGATGCAATCACTGGTGGTACTGGTAACGACACATTAGTTGGTGGCGACGGTAACGACACACTGACTGGCAGTGGCGGAACTGATAGTTTGTCTGGCGGAAATGGTGACGATACATTCGTACTCTCCGCTGTTGCATCTACAGACGTTACCAGCGTCACAGGTGGCGCAGGAACAGTTGATACTTTGAGTCTGACCACTAATGCAGCGTCAAATATAACTGGATTGACTATTGCTACAACAGAAGTTTTGAATATCAATCGAAGTGATGTTGGAACAACTTACACAGCTAACGCCTCTCAGTTACAAGGTTTTACCGATATCACACGTACAACGATTGCAGCTACAAACGTTACACTGGCCGTGATTGCAAACACTACAGCCACTCGTGGAACTGGTTTGCTTACTGCTGATAATGATGTCACGATCTACACTATTACTGGAGCTACAGGAGCAGGATTAACTGTTACTCCTGGAACTGCAGCTGGCATTGCTCAATCTATTACGGGTGGTGCTGGTAACGATGTAATTGATTACTCAACAACAACTGCAGCTGTTGATCAAACCTTGATCGGTGGCGCTGGAACTGACACCATCAGGATATCTGCAGCAACTTTCACCAATACCGACACAGTACAAGGTGGAGATGGTGCAGGTGACACTCTTGAAATTACAGGAAACGGCGGTTTAACAATTACATTGCCTACTGGTGATACAGGTTTTGAATCTATTGTTATTTCTGGAGCAACTTCTGGTGCAACATCCATTACTGTGGATGCTGTAACTTTAGCAGACTCTACAACAATGACTGTCACAACTAGCCAGACTACTGGTGCGCTTACATTTAATGCAAGTGCTGAAACGACTACTTCTAGCCCTTACAGCATTACTGGTGGTGGTGGTGATGACGTGTTAACTGGAGGCTCAGGAAATGACACCATTAATGGAGGAGCCGGCTCTGATACTATTGTTGGTGGAATCGGAAATGACACCATCACTTCTGGTACTGGTAACAACGTTATTTCTGGTGGTGTAGGTAATGACACAATTACCTTGGACGTTGGCGGGGACACAATTCGTGTTGCAAATGCTTCAGCATTTGGTGCAACAGGAACTTCTCAACCAACTACCGTGTTTGTTGACACAGTTAATGGCTGGGGCCAAGCTTCTGACTTCTTAGTACTAGGAAGTGCAAACTTAGCTACAACTGCAACTGCTGCAATTACATTTAGTAATGGTAACGGTGCTGATATCGCTGCCGGTGCTTTTGGAGCTGGTACAGTAAGTACTGCTGCTTTAAATGCCACTGTTGATGCTGTGACTGCAACTTCAAACGTGATTAGATTTACTTCTACAACATCTACAAGTTTTGCAAGCGCAATTGGTACCGGTTCTATCACTATCGCTAACTTTGCAAACGACTTGAACTTGGCAGGAAACGCAGGCGCTGCAGAAGCTTTAGCGGTTTTATGGTACGACGCTACAAACTCTCGTGCCGTTCTGTCTGCAGTAGTTCCTGCTAACGGTGCTACGTCTATTACAAATGCTACAACAACCGTTTACGATTTGGTTTATTTGGTCGGCGTAACTACAACTGATTACGGTAATATTGTTACTGCTAATATTGGCTTCCAAAACGTTTAATCGTTATTGGACTTTGAACCCACCCTTATCAGGGTGGGTTTTTTTATTTTCAATCACTTTTCTAATTAGGCTACGTACTAAATGCAAAGATTGCACCTCGAAGTCCCTTGCCTACTTAAGCGAATTCCGTTTTGACGTCGATACTTATGATCAAGACCTTTCTCCACGTAGGCTGCGGCCCCAAGCGCAAAGACCGCACTACCGCTTGCTTTGCTGACTGGAACGAGCTGCGCTTCGACATCGACGAATCTGTTCAGCCCGATTTGGTTGGAACTATGACCGATATGTCTTCTGTTTCTACTGAATCGGTCGATGCAGTCTTCTCTTCCCACAACATAGAGCACCTGTACCCCCACGAAGTACCTGTTGCCTTGTCTGAGTTCTTAAGGGTTCTAAAGCCTGATGGCTTTGCAGTCATTACCTGCCCAGACCTTCAGGCTGTTTGTGCTTTGGTTGCAGAAGACAAACTAACTGAGCCAGCCTATACATCACCTGCTGGCCCAATTACCCCACTAGACATTCTGTATGGACACCGCCCCCCTATGGCAAGGGGTAATCTGTACATGGCTCACCGCTGTGGGTTTACTCAGAAGGTGTTGACTGGAACGCTTCAAGCATCTGGCTTTAAAAGCGTTGCCTCTATGAAGCGAGGGGCTCCCTACTTTGACCTTTGGGCGGTGGCCAGTAAAGAAGAGTTACCTGAAGCAAAGATGCAGGCTTTGGCCATTGAACACATCACGCCTTTGTGAGTTGCAGTTGTTAAACCCCAATGACTGAACCAAGCATCAACAAGCATGTTTACAAGAGCCTGCAAGGCATTCTGAGTCAAGCTACCCCTGATAAAGGATCGGAACAAGCTCAACTTAACAATGCCCTTCGCCTGCTTTCAAAGTGGCGTAGCGTACTCATTCAAAACACCCTCCTGCAACAGCAAGGCACTGTGGTCATGGAGGGACCCCTTGCAGGTATGGACTTCATTCCCCAGTCGGCAGAAGGTTGCCACATAGCCAAACTGCTAGGCTGCTACGAACAGCCCCTTCAGCCATACATTGAGCAGGCCATCACCAATGCTTACCCCACTATTTTGAACATTGGTTGTGCTGAAGGGTATTACGCTGTTGGCATGGCCCGAAGAATGCCAAATACACAAGTGCTTGCATTCGATCTGAACCCCAAAGCCCAAGAAGTCTGCACCACCCTTGCACAAAAGAACTCAGTAGCTGACAGAGTGAAGGTGGGTGCATTGTTTAAGCCCGAAAACTTTGCAAACTATGCCAATCAAAAGGTATTGGTGTTGTGCGACATTGAGGGTGCAGAAAAAGATCTCTTAGACCCAGAAATATCACCGGCGTTAAAAGGCATGGATTTGATTGTTGAAAGTCACGAGTGCCTAATTGCAGGAATCACACAAACACTGATCAACAGATTCAAAGAAAGCCACCAAATTGCACTGGTGCAGGACAACGGGCAACGGCAACTTAAAGATGCGCCGCAGTGGTTCAACAATCTTGCGCACTTAGATCAGTTATTGGCCACTTGGGAGTGGCGAAGTGGGGCAACACCTTGGCTTGTGATGAAGGCTAATTCATGAATAGTGTTGAAGTCGAATTTTGGGCAGAACTAGCCCAAATCCAAGCAGAGTCAATTGGCTGGATTCCTTTGGAAGAAGGTGCTTACCTTCACGTGGGTTCTGATGCGCTAGTCATCCATGTGGTGGGAATAGCCAAGGAAGAGATGGCTGGAAACAATGTGCTGTGGCTGCTTTAATTTTCACTTTCAGCTCTCCCTGTTAACCATCTAAATCGCTTTTTAATGAGTAAATGCATGGTCGGTATTGCTAAGCTATTGAATTTATTAGACTCTTTGAACTTATATTTAATCACCACTCAACATCGCATTAATTGGTGAGTTGATGAAGTGAACTGATAAGTTTTTCGATCTTCATGCGTTTACCGCCTGTGTTGTTTCCACCAAGCTTTTTTGATATTTGCAAATAAAGCCAAACCACCTTGTGCACATACTGATAACAATCGTTACCTAGCTTGTCTTTGACCCCATCATGATGACCACTTTCGATGGCAGCTAAAAGCTCCTTGGTTGAAATATCTATAAAAGCTTTCTTGCTGAGAATGCTACTTTGATAGCGCTGGCTTCGCTTCAATAACAAATCACCTTCTTCGCTAGGGGCGTGATAGCGGTGAATATTGGCAGCATGAAACTTCATCCATGTACCTGTCGAGTAATGCCCCCATGTGCTGCCTTTTGTTATCTCAATAACAATGCACCGCTCGATAGGTAACACCTGCCTGCAAACGCCTTCCAAGTAGCCGTAGTGACTGGCGGTAGTGAATTGGCATGCAATGTCTTCTATGGCCCATAGCGGACCGAATCCTCCACCGTAGCTGGCTTTAGGCGAAATACACATGGCCTTTTTACCATCAATGAATTTGACTTCACCTGCTTTAAGTGGCTGTTGCTTTAACAGAATATGATCAACCATTTGCATATCGAAATCTCCTCGTGTGTGTGCATATATTTATTGTTGCCACACTGAAAACGGAGATGTCAACTGGGAGGATTCAAAGCGACCTCTATAGCTGACCTTAAGCCATGGATGGCCTATAGCTTTGCCACGCCAATCTTGCGCCTTGCCTCTTCATTAACCTGCTCGGTGTCATTGAAAACATAGCCTTTTTCAAGCATACGGGTCATGTATTGTTTGTTGTACAGAAAGGCAATGACGAGCTGCCAAATTCCAAGAGTTACAACAGTGATGACCATGTGTAGCAAGGCAACAAACAATTCACCACGAAACACTGGCACTAACCAACCAAAGAATAAGAAGGTCCAGCTAAAGCCATAGTAGCCAGACTTCATTAGGCCGGTTTGAGGGTGAATGAGTGCAACTTTCTTGGCCATTTTATTGTTGTCCTTTACGGCAAGGGGTGGATATATTTGATGAGTATGAGATGCAAACAGTCGAAGTGGTAGGTGATTTTTGCAGCCCCTAATTTCATTAACAACAGTCCATCAGTCCCCATACATTAACAAATCAATTTAAACAGGTTTTGAGGAATTTTTCTGGGTTGGCTAGGGTTGTCCTGACTGGGCCTTTTGCGAGTCGCATACGTCCATTTGAGGGGGTGGGCGTGGGCCAGTGGGGGGTCCTACGTTATTTGTATTTCAAGGTGGCCACACACGGGGTTTTGAGGCTTGTTAACCAACTACTGCTTATTTCCTTAACCTACTGACAATAGGCGATCCTGCCTCGCCTTTGTATTGTTTTAGCTAACAACCATTCATAAATCTTCTTCTAAATCCTCATTTAATAATTCATCAATTTCAGTGAATGAATGGTAATTTGCTATCAACTTATTCCAGTAACTTTGATTAAAACCATCAGTAGTTCCATTCATACAGTTAACAATTGCTTCTTCTAATTGCTCACTCAAATTACCTGTTTTAACTTTTAAACCTTTAAGCATTGCTTCAGCGTTAACCTTTTCAACTACCTCTTGGTAGCATTCACACATCAATAACTTAAGGCTTTCTGTGTCTCGTATTGACACTAATGCACTGTCGTGAATCATAACGATGGGGCGTTTGTTTCTAACAAACCATTCAATTACCTTGAAAGCGATGTCGCTGTCAGTACGTTGCAATCTAATTCCCTGACCTTTGCCAAACAAATGGGCTATCGGTTTGTGTAATTCGTAAACCCAATCACGTAAATCTACCGCTTCTTCTTTTGTTATTTTGCAGTGGTGCATTATTGAGCTAATTTCCGACGCTTTATTTCCGGTTCTATTAAGCAATAGGTTAAATATCTTTTTCACCAAATCACGCTTGCTCTCGTCTTTTGTCCTGTACTGATAGTGATCCTCATTTTCAGAAGGTGAAATAAATTGATGGCAATTTCGCTGATAAAGCAAATTCGGGTGTATCGACGAATAGTCGATCTCCACTACTGGATCACCGTTGAAAGTTAGTGATCTTCTTGCTTCTTGTTTAAGAGATTGAACAGGGCTGTAGAACCTTCCACCAAGATCAAAATTACCGTCATTAAATATTCTGGTCATTGATGTGCGTGCTGAGTACACATCACCCCACGGTGCTTTGATTTTGACTGTTCGCATCAACTCATCGTATTGATTCAATAAAGTGATTGTGTTTTCAATCAACTTTCGGTTTTGTGCAAACACTTCAGGAGAGATATTTAAACTTTTAGATTTGCCATCAACTTTGTGTCTCAAATCAACATAAGCACTCAACGGGTTTCTTCTGATGAGTTTTTGATCTGAAAGTGGTTTGTCGGCAATGACAGACCGCCATTTCTCTGAAAGACTGTATCTAGCTGGCCGCCATTGAGGAATGCCATCTTTATCTTTAGTTTTTGTAACACCGCAGATAAATGATAAATAGCCCGCTTCGATTAAAAATTTAATTGCGTGGAAGATTTCACGGCTATAAGTTTGATTGCGCTTTGAATTGCCTGTGTACAAATCTTGATTGATTGCAATGTGTATTGAATCATTTTGTCCATAGCCAACACACACCTCTAGTGAAGTGAGAATGACATTGAAGGCATCAGCAAGGTCTAAGCCTCTATTTCTCAGTGGATTGTTATTTGCAGATCTTTCACTGCTTAGCATCTGTGCGCAAGCATGTACTCTCGAATCATCACTGATCCAGTTGTACTTTAAGTAAGGAAAGTATTGAGCTTCAGTCAAATCCCAAGCTCACTGTGCGATCCAAGCCGAACCAATTGCAAAGTGTCATCATCAGGCAGCCTGTAAATCAAAACCAAATCTGGCCTGATATGACAATCTCGATGGTCAGCCCAATTGTTAGA
>Ga0214919_10011198_pt1 | contig 11212 bp, 9 predicted proteins | sample LL1503_MetaG_FD_177994 | JGI IMG/M metagenome (GOLD analysis project Ga0214919, IMG submission 177994) | Freshwater microbial communities from Lake Lanier, Atlanta, Georgia, United States - LL-1503 | ecosystem: Environmental > Aquatic > Freshwater > Lake | place: USA: Georgia | collected 2015-03-15
ATGACTGTTCACGCAGGCGCTAAAGGCCACCTCAGCCCCAAGAGTCAAAGTCCGGTGGGCTAAGACTTAGTTTCGCCGTCGTCAGGTTTAGTGCCATTGGGGGTGAATCCGGGGTATGGAAAATTACCCCACAGATTGCGAGTTTGGGATTGCAGTTGGTTTTGCATATCGAGAAAGGTGCGTGCACTTTGTTCTAGATAGCTACTCATAAACCCTTGCATAGAGGGGCCTTGGTTGCGAATAAATTCGTTCCAAGTGTCACTATTCAAAATCGGATTTTGGCCATAGATTTGGCGCGATTGATCCTGTAGCTGATTTTGAATTTGCATAAATGTGTGGATGTTCTTTTCGATATAGCTGCCCATCATGCCTTGGAGCGCGTTGCCATAGAAGCGGATGATTTGGGAGAGCACTTCTGAGGTAAACATGGGCGTGCCAGCAGCTTCTTCCTCGAGAATAATTTGCATGAGGATGCTGCGCGTTAAGTCGTCTTTAGTTTTGGCATCTTCGACCTTAAAGCTGACGTTATTAAGAACGAGTTTCTTGATATCCGTGAGGGTAATGTAGGTGCTGGTTTCGGTATCGTAGAGACGACGATTTGGATATTTCTTGATAGTTCTGACCGGTGTGCTCATAGGGCTTCCAAATGGATGAGGTTGGGCAGTGTGATGTAACGCCAGGAGTTCACGCAAGAATTTATTAAAATATCAATAAAATCAATAAGTTATATTTTTTTAAAGGTCGGTCTAATAGATGCGGCGAATATGGCAAATATCATCAATGTTCCTCGAACGGCCATTATGCTTTCTAGTGAATGTGTTGCGGCTCAGTGTATGTTTGATGTCTGGTGTTTTTTGCCCAGAGGCTTATTTTATATGTAGTCGTTGGACGCTACCTTAACACGACTTGACGTTATATTTAAACCGTTTTTTTGCGGTCGGTACATGTGGCCTCGAATGAGGCCACATGGTGCGTCGGTCGTTGTTTGGGTAGCGTGCCAGATTACGCTATTGCATGTGCTGACCGCCGTTAATAGCGATGTTGGCACCCGTCACAAAAGCGGCCTCTTCAGAGCAGAGATAGGCGACTAAGCCAGCGACTTCCTCTGGTTTGCCGAGTCGCCCAATGGGGATTTGCGGAATGATTTTGGAGTCTAGAACTTCTTTCGGAATCGCCATCACCATTTGGGTGCCGATATAGCCCGGGGAGATGGTGTTCACCGTAACCCCCTTTCGAGCATATTCGAGTGCGGCAGCTTTGGTAAAGCCATGCATACCGGCCTTAGCAGCCGAGTAGTTGGTTTGGCCAAATGCGCCCTTTTGACCATTGACCGAGGACACATTAATCACGCGCCCCCAATTACGCTCAGCCATGCCTTCGATGACTTGTTTAGTCATATTAAATACGCTATCAAGGTTGGTATTGATAACTGTATTCCAAGCCTCTAAATCCATTTTGCGGAAGGTGGTGTCGCGAGTGATACCGGCGTTATTTACCAATACATCGACAGCGCCGACTTGAGTGGTAATTTGCGCGACTGCTTGTTGGCACGATGAGTAATCACTGACATCCACAGCCACCGCTTGAAAGTTGTGCCCTTGTTTTTGCATGTCGCTTAACCATTGGGCATGCTTGGTGTTGCCTGGTGAATAAGTGGCAACGACACGATAACCCATGTTGGACAATTTAATGCAGATGGCCTCACCTAAGCCACCCATTCCGCCAGTAACTACTGCAACTCGAGACATCGTGATCTCCTTAAGGGCACATGGTTTGATGTAAAAAATTTGTAAAATGAGCGCTGCTTAAGTCTGCAAAAACAAGCTCAAGCAAGCGCAAATTTACCAGTATTCTAGGAATTTGTCGGTGTTTTTTGGCTGGCTGCGGCGTTTGGTTGTAGGCGCGCTTTCACATAAGTGCCGGGAGCAGCCTCAATGACCGGATAATCCGTATGGCCTAGGGCTGCGGGGGCAGCTCGGCGCGGGCCGGCGTGGGGCTTGAGCCAAGCCAACCAGTCTGGCCACCAGCTGCCAGGTATGGTTTTGGCGCGGGCTAGCCAGTCCTCGGACTGCCGCGACAGTTTGGGCTTGCGCCAGAAGTGGCGTTTATGTTGAGCCTCGGGGTTGATCACGCCGGCGATATGACCGCTTGCAGCGAGGGTAAATTGCACCTTGCCGCCTAAATGTTGGGCGCTGGCGTAAGCGCTGCGCCAAGGCACAATATGATCGTCTTTGGCCGCCATCACATAGCTGGGTATGTCAATCTGACTTAAGTCGATGGGCGTGTCACATACTGTCCATGCCCCTGCTTTGGGTAATTTGTTTTCTAAATAGGTATGGCGCAGATATTGGGCGTAGAAGCGTCCAGGTAAATTAGTGCTATCACTATTCCAATAGAGCAAGTCAAAGGCCGGGAGTGCGCGACCTTTAAGATAATGGGTGATCACGTTGGGCCAGATTAAATCATTGGCGCGTAGGCTTGCAAAAGCCATCGCTAACTCGCGACCGTCAAGCACGCCGCCCTCGGTAAATCGTGCTTCCCGCTGCGCGACAAATGCCTCATCGATAAAGAGCCCGAGCTCGCCGGTGTCGCAAAAGTCGAGCATCGTAGTGAGTAGGGTGAGACTCGCCACTGGAAGATCGCCGCGCGCCCGTAGCACCGCTAGGGCACAGCTCAGGAGTGTGCCACCAATGCAAAAGCCCAAGGCATTCACCTGTGCCACACCACTAATGCTTTGCGCAACTTGCAGTGCGTTGATTACGCCGTTGGCGACGTAGTCATCCCAGGATTGTGTACCGAGCTCAGCGGGCGTGTTTCGCCAGGACACCATGAATACCGTGTGACCAGCCGCCACGGCATAGCGCACAAATGAGTTATGCGCTTGCAGGTCGAGAATGTAATATTTGTTAATACACGGTGGAATAATCACTAGCGGGCGTTGATACACGCGTGGCGTAAGTGCTTGGTATTGTAAGACTTGCATCAGCGCATTTTCAAACACCACAGCGCCTGGGGTGACAGCAAGATTAGTGCCCACGCTAAAGGCCTGCTCATCGGTCATGGACAGTAGACCTTTGTTTAGGTCAGCCTGCAGATGGCTGAGTCCTGTGCGCAGGCTTGCGCCTTCAGTGGCCATCGCGATTTTAATTGCTTCGGGATTACTCCACGGAAAATTGGCTGGGCATAGGGCATCGATGATTTGGCGGGTAAAGACTTTGAGTTTGCGTTGCTTTTGGGGGTCGGTATATAAATCATTGGTGAGCGCGTCTAGCCAAGCGCTGGTGCGTAAATAGCTTTGGGCTAAATAGCAATAGTAGGGCTCTTGCCATTCGCTAGCACTAAAGCGTCTATCGGCTAGTGGTGGAGGCGGTGACGTAATGGGTGTGCCACCAATATAGTGTTGCCACAGCTCGAATTGTTCGTGTTGATAGTCTTGGATAAGTGTTTGCCAGCGCTCAGGTTGGGCCCCGAGTCCTGCAGTGATGCTGTCCACCCAAGTGGCATAGTTGGGCTGGGTTGGTGTGCTGTGGTGTGCGGCTCGCCAGTGCGCTAGTAATTGCTGTTGTAAGGCGCTGAATGCGGCTGCAACGGCCTGTGGGTCAGGGGCGTTCGGGTTAGGTGCCTGAGATTGAGTCATGATGGTGATTAGACCTCATGGTGGTGGGCTTGGATAGTCACATTGCTTAGCCGTGTGCCCAATGACCCACCAACCAGATGGTGGCAACCCCTAGACAAATTAGCAATACTTGTTGGGCAGTAGCGGCGAGCTCTGTGCGTTTATGTAGTCCAGGAATCAAATCGGCCACAGCCACATAGAGCATACTCGCTGCAGCAAGTGCGAGCAGTGGGGTGACTAAAGTTTGTGCAGTTTGCAAGGTGTAATACGCGAGCAAACCGCCCACAATCATGGCTGTGCTAGATAGTAAGTTGTAGAACAAGGCTGCGCGTTTGCTATAGCCAGAATGCAGCAGAATCAGAAAATCACCAACCTCTTGAGGTATTTCGTGGGCAACGATGGCAATAGCGGTCACAATGCCGAGTTGAGTGTCCGCCATGAAGGCTGCAGCAATGAGCACGCCGTCTACGAAGTTATGGAAAGTATCACCGATTAAAATCATCAAGCCACTGCGACCATGATCGTGGCGGGCGTGGCTATGATGATGGCCGGAGATGGGCTGGCCAGCTTGTGCAAGGAGAGGTATATCGGATTCTTGTGAGTCATGAGGGGTGTGTGATTTATGCGGATCATGCGCTTCGCACGCTTGTTCATGACAGTGCCGCCATAAGACTAGTTTTTCTAAGATAAAGAATCCTAAAATACCAGCAAGAATGATGGCTGCTGTAGATTCGATGTGCGCGCTATCATGGAAAGCATGGGGTAATACCTCTATGAATGCCGCACCGAGTAGCGCGCCTACGGCATAGCTGACCAACATTGGGATTTGGGCGGCTTTTGCGGTGATTGCAAATAGGCTAGCAACGGCGGCTGAGAGCACGCCGCCAATAATTGTAGAGAGCAAGATCCATTGCAATGTGGTCACGATAGCCCTACGCAAAGTGCTTGATTATACGGGAAATCTCAGGTCAGGCTGGCGCTATCCATCGTGTGCTGGGCTGATGGGTCGGTCAGCCAAATCAGGGCAGCCATACGGCCAGTCACACCGTTTCTGCGGTAGGAGAAAAAGCGTTCAGGGTCACTGACCGTGCAGTCTTGACCGCCATAAATAGCGCTGACCCCACTATGGTGCAGGACTTGCCGTGCTAGGTTAGGTAGATCACACCACCAACGACCGCTTGGGTGGGGGCGAAACGCAGTGGCATGTTGCGGATCTAGCGTGAGGTAAGCTTGGCGCACTTCATCGCCAACCTCAAATGCGTTAGGACCTATGCAGGGTCCTAAGTAGGCCAGCAATTCATTCGGGCTAGCCGGTAGTGCCGCAACGGTCTGGGCAACCACGCCGCTGGCTAAGCCGCGCCATCCGGCATGCGCAATACCCACGCAAGTGCCACGGCGGTCACACAGCAAAATCGGCAAGCAATCAGCAACCATGACCACACACACAGTGTTAGCACGGGTGCTGATGCTGGCATCTGCTGGTGGTGGTTCGGCTGTAGGGGTGCCGGCAACCACTACTTGATGGCCGTGCACTTGATGTAGCCAATAGGGTGCTTGTGGTAGGACTTGGTTTAAGCGGGCGCGATTGGCAGCAACTTGTTGTGGATCATCGCCCACATGGGTGCCAAGGTTTAAGCTGGCATAGGGGGCTTGGCTTAACCCGCCAGCGCGAGTAGTGATCAAGGCCTGCACATGGACGGGTGCTGGCCACTCTGGGCGTATCCAGTCTGGATGCGGCGCGTTCATGCCAGTCTTAGACTTGCGATCAGTTCACGCATATCGGCAGGTAGTGGTGCTTGCCATTGCATAAGTTCACCATGTTCAGGGTGGTTTAAGGCCAAGCGTTCGGCATGGAGGGCTTGGCGTGGGAATAAGGGTGCAATCGGGCCTTGGCGCGGGCCGTATACGGGGTCGCCCCAGATAGGATGTCCGAGTTTTTGCAGGTGGACGCGGATTTGGTGGGTGCGCCCAGTTTCTAATTTGCAGGCTAATACGGTCGCTCGTGGTAGTAGTTCGACAATACTGTAATGGGTAATTGCTGGCTTACCACTACCCACTACCGCCATCCGTACGCGACTCCGCGGGTCGCGCCCGATTGGGCCTTCGTAGGTGCCGTTGCGCCGAACATGACCATGGGCAACTGCGCGATACTCTCGGCTGACGGAGCGTGCTTGCAATTGCCGCACTAAGTCAGTCTGGGCGGTTAAGGTTTTGGCAACGACTAATAAGCCACTGGTGTCTTTATCGAGTCGATGTACGATACCGGCGCGCGGTACGTTATGCAGTTGCGGCGCGTGGGCGAGTAGCGCATTGAGTAGGGTGCCATGCCAATTGCCAGTGCCTGGATGCACCACCAAACCAGCGGGTTTGTTGAGCACAATTAAGGTCTCATCTTCAAATACGATGTTCAGGTCTATCGATTCCGGTCGATAAGCGGTTTCAGCCGGGGTGAGCGCAGGTTTGACTACGAGTCGCTCTCCCCCGTGTAATTTGTCGCGCGGCGTACAAGGTTTTTGGTCGACGGTGACTCGGCCCTCGCGTACCCATAAGGTGAGGCGAGCGCGAGAATACTGTGGCAAGAGCCGTGCCAGCGCTTGATCGAGCCGTAATCCACCGCAGTCTATGGGCGTGGTAATGCAAAACTCAGCCAATGGTGCGTCGTTTTCGGTATAATTTTGGAATGACTCTTCAGCCTTCATTACTTCAGCCCTTATCTCAACGCCGCATTTTAACGGTATTCTTAGCGCTAACCATGATCGTTTTAATGGCGGGGTGCGGTATTTTTGGTAAAGAGATTGACCCGACCCGCGCTTGGACGGTTGAGAAGCTCTATGCGGAAGCCAAATACGAGATGAGCTTGCGAAACTGGACGACCGCGATCAAGCATTATGAGCGGATAGAATCGCGCTACCCATTTGGCCGTTTTGCCCAGCAATCACAAATCGAATTAGCTTATGTCCATTGGCGCAACGATGATCCAGCGCTGGCCTTAGCAGTGATTGATCGATTTATTAAGCAGTATCCGAATCATCCTAGTGTTGATTACATGTATTACCTGAAAGGTCGCATTAACTTTAATGATGATTTGGGCATTACTGGATTGATTAGCAATCAAGATTTGTCAGAGCGCGACCCCAAAGCGGCAGCTGATGCATTTGTTGCGTTTAAAGACTTGGTGAGTCGCTTCCCAGACAGTAAGTACGGACCTGACGCGTTGTCGCGGTTGAATTACTTAGTCAACACCTTAGCCCGAAATGAGATTCATGTGGCACGTTATTACATGAAGCGGCGGGCGTTTGTGGCGGCTGCTAACCGTGCGCAGTTTGTCTTGAAGCAATACCCCGGAGCGCCTGCGGGTGAAGAGGCCTTGTGGATTATGGTGCAAGCTTATGCTGCTGCCGGTCTACATGACCTGAGTGAGGACGCGCGGCGAGTTTTAGATAAAAACTTTCCCAATAGCGAGTTCTATCGTGGCGGTCCTCAGCAAGAGCGTTCATGGTGGCGGATTTGGAACTAAGCAATTAAAGCGGCAATATCATTAGAAAATAAGCGCTCAGGATTGGCTCATACTTGGTAGATTTAAATAACGCATTGATTTTATTTGAATTTATTTCAATTTTTTATTTCTGCAAGAGCGCGATATCGCGAAAATAGGCCAAGGCTTCGGGGTTTGCTAGAGCCTCTAGATTTTTAACTGATTCACCATGCACTACATTGCGTACCGCTAATTCGACAATCTTGCCGCTTTTGGTGCGCGGAATATCGGCAACTTGCACGATATGTTCCGGTACATGACGAGGCGTGGTGTGGTCTTTAATTTGTGCTTTGATCTGGTCTGAGAGGGCTTTGTCTAGTGTTAGGCCTTCGCGAAGTCGCACAAACAAAATAATCCGAACATCTTTAGGCTGCTGAATTGGCCATTGCTGACCGATCGCAATGCTTTCGAGGACTTCTGGCAGTTGTTCGACTTGACGATAAATTTCAGCAGTACCAATACGCACTCCACCTGGATTTAAAACGGCATCGGAGCGGCCGTGAATGACTAAGCCGTTGTGAACTGTCGGCTCGACATAGTCCCCATGATGCCAGACTCCAGGGAAGCGCTCGAAATAAGCGGCTCGGTATTTGCTTTGATCGGGGTCGTTCCAAAAACCAATCGGCATGGACGGGAAGGGTGCGATGCAGACCAGTTCACCTTTGCCGCTAGTGATGGGCTGTCCAGAATCGTCCCATACCTCTACAGGCATACCTAAACCGCGACATTGTAATTCGCCACGCCATACTGGCAGGATAGGACACCCCAGTGCAAAGCACGAGATGATGTCCGTGCCACCTGAGATTGAAGCCAGTTGCAGATCGGATTTAATAGCACGGTAGACGTAGTCAAAGCTCTCGGGTGCTAGCGGTGAACCAGTTGAGAGAATGGCGCGCAATGCACTCAAGTCATGGCTGGTCTGTGGTTGTAAATTGAGTTTAGCAATAGCGTCTAGATACTTGGCCGAAGTGCCAAAGATATTGCATTGAGTCTGCGCTGCGAAGTCCCATAAAATTTGGCCTTTAGCGAGGAACGGTGAGCCATCGTAGAGTAAGAGTGTAGCGCCAGAGGCTAGTCCCGAGACCAACCAATTCCACATCATCCATCCGCAAGTGGTGAAATAAAACAAACGATCACCCGCGCTGATATTGGTGTGTAGCACATGCTCTTTAAGGTGTTGTAGCAAGGTGCCGCCAGCACTATGCACAATGCATTTTGGCGCACCCGTGGTGCCCGAGGAGTACATGATGAATAGCGGATGATCAAATGGCAGTGCGGCAAACTCCAGCGTTTGGGGGCTGAAAGGTGCGAGGACATCAGCCCAAATTAATGCCTCAGGCAATACCTCTTGAATTGATTGTTGATTCAAGTGATCAGTATCAATGTAGGGCACAATCACCAGTTGTTCGACGCTAGGCAGTTGCGCCATGATCTGTTGCAAACGCGCGAGATTGCTAATGGTTTGTCGGTTATAGAAGTAGCCGTCGCTTGCAATCAGTATGCGCGGGGCGATTTGACTGAAGCGATCGACTACGCCTTGCACCCCAAAGTCCGGCGAGCAAGATGACCACACCGCACCCAAGCTGGTAGCAGCCAACATGGCGATCACAGTTTCGGGTAGATTGGGTAAGTAGCCAGCAACGCGATCACCAGGCTGAATGCCGCGCGCACGTAGCGCTTGGGTGAATTGCGAGACAGCGCCGCGAAGGTCCTTGATGGTGAGGGTTTGTTTGACTTGGTGTTCACCCCAAAAAATAATCGCAGGTTCGCTGTCTTTGATTCTGGGGTGATTGGGACGAAGTAAATTCTCAGCGTAATTTAAGCGTGCATCTGGAAACCAGCGTGCGCCTGGCATTTGTTCGGGATCGCTGATTACGGTTTCGCCGCGTTGGGTAGCGATAATGTCACAGAAGTCCCAAACCGCAACCCAGAAGTCTTGCGGTGCGCAGATCGACCACTCGTAGAGTGCGGCATAGTCAGCACACTGTGGGCCACCATGCGCCGCGATATACCGCATGAAGTCGGCAATACGGGTCTGCGTTATGTGCTGTGGGTTTGGTTGCCACAGCGGTTTATCTGGAGCGGGTGTCGCGTTCATCTAAAAATTAAAAACCGCAGGTGTTATTCAGGACGCATTTGCGGAAACAAAATGACATCTCGGATCGAAGCGCTATCGGTTAGCATCATCACTACCCGATCAATGCCAATGCCGGCGCCACCGCAGGGGGGTAGGCCGTACTCTAGGGCGCGAATGTAATCGGCATCGTAGTGCATGGCTTCATGATCACCAGCATCTTTTTGACGGGCTTGGGCCATAAAGCGTTCTGCTTGATCTTCAGGGTCATTTAATTCCGAGAAGCCATTGGCAATTTCACGGCCGGCGATAAACAGTTCGAAGCGTTCCGTGATCTCTGGATGTTGATCATTGCGTCGGGCCAGTGGTGAGACTTCTGCTGGATAGTCGATGATGTAAGTAGGCTCAAACAGTAACGATTCGGCGGTATGTTCGAACAAGGTGAGCTGCAAAGCGGCAAGGCCATCATGCTCGCGCACTGGTGCTTTCAGAGCGTGGAGTTTTTGGATGAGTTGTTCGCGGTTATGTAGGATCTCGTCGGTAATTTCGGGGCAATAGGTTTGAATGGCTTGTGGAATAGTCAGTCTTGCAAAGGGTTTAGAGAGATCAATAGTGCGGCCTTGATACTGGACCACTTCGGTGCCGAGCGCGGCGCGCGCGGCGGCGCGCAGGATATTTTCCACATAAACCATCAAATCCTCGTGATTGGCATAAGCCATATAGAATTCAATCATGGTGAATTCAGGATTATGGCGAGTGGAGATGCCTTCGTTGCGGAAGTTACGGTTGATTTCAAATACTTTTTCAAAGCCGCCAACCACTAGGCGTTTAAGATAGAGCTCGGGGGCGATACGCAGATACAGTTGCATGTCGAGAGCGTTGTGATGAGTCATAAAGGGACGTGCGGTTGCCCCTCCAGGGATCGGATGCATCATCGGTGTTTCGGCTTCGAAAAAATCATCATGAATCAACAATTCGCGAATCGCTTGAATGGCCTGAGCGCGTAACTTGAAGGTGCGGCGAGTCTCTTCGCTCATGATTAAATCGACGTAGCGCTGGCGATATTTTTGTTCTTGATCGGTGAGGCCGTGAAACTTCTCGGGCAGAGGGCGTAGTGATTTGGTTAACAGGCGCAAAGTCGTCACGCGGATCGTGAGCTCACCTTTTTGGGTTTTAAACAAATGGCCACTGACTCCAATAATGTCACCGATGTCGTAGTGCTTAAAAGCTTGTAGTGCAGCCTGACCGGTATCGTCTGTGGAGACAAAAATTTGGATGCGACCGCTCATGTCTTGAATGGTGGCAAAGCTGGCCTTGCCCATCACGCGCTTGAGCATGATGCGACCGGCAACCGATACCGCAATTGCAGCGTCGATCAAGGCTTGTGGTTCCAGTGCGCCATGGGTTTGTGCTAGGTCTGCGGCATAGTGGGTGCGTTTAAAATCATTTGGGAATGCAGGCCCTTGTTGACGGAGGGCGGCGAGCTTAGAGCGTCGCTCAGCGATAATTTGATTGTCATCAACAACGGGTGTTGGAGTGGATGGTTGAGCAGGTGGTTGAGTAAGTTCGTGATTAGCGTGGTTACTAGTGTTTTCCATAGCAATCGTTCCAGAATTAGAGCCCGGATTTAAGGCTGGCTGTGATGAATGGCTCGAGGTCACCATCGAGCACCCCTTGGGTGTTGCCTACTTCTACATTGGTGCGTAAATCTTTGATGCGAGATTGGTCGAGCACATAGGAGCGAATTTGATGCCCCCAGCCAATATCAGTTTTGGCATCCTCTAGCGCTTGTTTTTGCTCGGTGCGCTTACGTAGCTCCAGTTCGTAGAGTCTGGACTTGAGCATCGCCATCGCCTCGGCTCGGTTGCGATGCTGGGAGCGGTCGCTTTGACACTGCACGACAATGCCTGAGGGCAGATGCGTAATGCGCACTGCGGAGTCGGTTTTGTTAATGTGCTGACCACCGGCACCAGAGGCGCGGTAGGTG
>Ga0214919_10011199_pt1 | contig 11211 bp, 8 predicted proteins | sample LL1503_MetaG_FD_177994 | JGI IMG/M metagenome (GOLD analysis project Ga0214919, IMG submission 177994) | Freshwater microbial communities from Lake Lanier, Atlanta, Georgia, United States - LL-1503 | ecosystem: Environmental > Aquatic > Freshwater > Lake | place: USA: Georgia | collected 2015-03-15
ATTCTTCACGTGTTCCTCACCCGTTCGCCGCTAATCCTTCACCGAAGTGATCTCATCGCTCGACTTGCATGTGTTAAGCACGCCGCCAGCGTTCGTCCTGAGCCAGGATCAAACTCTCCATAGAAAATTTGTTCATGGCTTACGAGACAAACAAACTGTCGTTTATTTTGTCTTTACCAAAGGAAATCAACGAGTATTGCAAAGCACTGAATAAACAGTGTTTTACGCATACTTCATTGAAGTATTTATTTAGAAAATGGACCTTATTATTTGCATAACAAAGTAAGCCATCTTCTGGCATTGACTTATGGCACGCTGTTGAGTTCTCAAGGTACGGATGCGCACTGCGTTTCGGCTTATGACCGATTTTCAGGGCAGACTGCCAAATCTAGTCCATTTACGCGGGCACGGTCAAACCGGCCTCTGAGATAGGACTAGCGCTGGAAGATGCTGTACGGCCTAATTCGTCCGTTCCACAGCAAGGAGCGTAACTATAGGCGCCAGGGGTGAGGGGGTCAAATCCGCTCTGCCCGATCGTCAGTGGGATTGGTCCTACTCCAAAAAACGCAAAAATTGCAATATTTAGGCGTAAAAAGTGGATAAAACGCTAGCAGGGGTGGCTTTTAGATCAATTCAACGGCAGCGAGATCGCGTTTGCCTTTACGTAAAACTGCATATTTACCGCATAAAAAGTCACTTTTTTGCGGGGCGAAATCCTCGCCTGAGATCTTCACGTTATTTAAATACGCTCCGCCTTCTTTAACAATCCGTCGCGCGGCTGACTTTGATTCAACCACGCCGGTAGCCGTTAGTAAATCGACCCAGGTCGGAATTGCGTCGCCACTTTTAACGGTGGTGCGAGGCAATTCCGCGAGTGCCGATTGCAAAGTCGCTTCATCTAATTCGGATAACTCGCCTTGTCCGAATAACGCGCGCGCAGCTGCCTCTACCCGATTGCAAATATCTTCAGAATGAACAAGTGAAGTTAGTTCACGGGCAAGGGAGCGATGCGCCTCGCGGGCGCCTGGATTCTCATTATGTGTATTCTCCAAAGCTTCTATCTCGCTCTTGGATTTAAATGAGAAAACCTTTAAGAAATTAATAACATCTTTATCATCGGTGTTAAGCCAATATTGGAAGAAGGCGTAAGGCGAAGTCATCTCTGGGTCTAGCCAGATCGCTCCCCCAGCGGTCTTGCCAAATTTACTTCCATCAGCTTTGGCAAGTAACGGAATTGTGAGTGCATGACCACTGCCGCTTTCTACACGGCGAATTAGATCCAATCCGGCAACGATATTTCCCCATTGATCAGAACCACCAAGTTGCAAGATGCAGTTGTATCGACGATAAAGTTCTAAGAAATCAAATGATTGCAGAACTTGATAGGAAAATTCGGTGTAAGAAATCCCGCCACCTTCTAAGCGAGAAGAAACTGAATCCTTAGCCAGCATTTGATTAACGCTAAAGTGTTTACCGATATCGCGCATAAATTCAATTGCAGAAAGTGGCGCAGTCCAATCTAAGTTATTGGCGACAATTGCCGCATTATCTTTGGCGTTGAAATCAAGGTACTTCGATACTTGTCCGTGGATGCGTTCGACCCATCTCGCAACTACATCTGTGGTGTTAAGCGAGCGTTCTTCGCTCTTTCCGCTGGGATCGCCAATTAAGCCGGTCGCTCCCCCAACGAGTGCGATAGGGATATGCCCCGCTAATTGAAAACGGCGCAGAACCAGCAGTACGACTAGGTTTCCAACGTGCAGGCTTGGGGCAGTTGGGTCGAAGCCGATATATAAAGTAGTTGGTTTGGAAAGAGCTGCAACCAGCGTTGCCTCATCGGTCGATTGCGAGAATAAACCGCGCCATTTGAGATCCTCTAATAAAACCTTTGATTGTGGCGCCATGGCTGGACTCATTGCCCCATCATCTCGGAAAAGGAGGTGATCTGGATTGATATTTTCGATTTATACGCCTTAGTTTCGCTAGCTGCTTCGGCTAATTGTTTCGATAACGCCGCTCCACCCGTTGCCCCAACTGTTTTGCGCGATGCAATTGCACCATCAATCGTGAGCGAGGTACGAACTTCTGGAGTCAAGGATGTATGAACTCCCGCGAAATCTGAGTCACTGATTTCATGAAGTTGAATGCCTTTGCTTTCGCAGATCGCAACACACTTACCCGCGGCTTCATGCGCTTGCGCAAAGGGAACTCCGGCTCTGACGAGAAAATCAGCGACCTCAGTTGCTAAGGAAAATCCCTGCGGCGCCGCAGCTAACATTTTCGCGCGGTCAAACGTCGTCGTAGCAACCATTCCAGTCACTGCTGGCAGGAGTAAATGTAAGGTGTCAATCGAGTCAAAGAGCGGTTCTTTATCTTCTTGCAGGTCGCGGTTGTAGGCAAAAGGTAGACCCTTCAACATCGCAAGAACTGCGGTGAGATTTCCAATCAATCGCCCCGCTTTTCCGCGCGCAAGTTCTGCCACATCTGGATTTTTCTTCTGTGGCATTATCGATGACCCCGTGGAATAGGCATCGGCAACTTTTGCCCAACCAAATTCGGTAGTTGCCCAAATACACCACTCTTCGCCGATACGAGATAGATGAACACCCACCATTGAAATTATGAAGAGCGCTTCAGCAACAAAATCACGATCTGAAACTGCATCGATGCTATTTGCGGAAGAACTGGTAAAGCCTAAATTTTTTGCAGTCACTTCGGGCGCTAACCCAAGCCCAGATCCCGCAAGTGCCCCAGAACCTAACGGGCTCACCGAAGTTCGGGTCAACCAATCGTTAATACGATCAATATCCCTCGCGAAGGCGTGCACATGTTTTGCTATTTCATGCCCAAATAAGATTGGTTGGGCATGTTGCATATGTGTGAATCCCGGTGCCGGAGCATCGCTATATTCGTTTGCTTTGGCAATAAGCGCTTCCTGCAACTCAACGAGTTGATGCGCAATATCGAGCAGATGATCAATTGCGAAGAGTTTTAAATCGGTCGCCACCTGATCATTACGCGAACGACCAGCGCGTAGGGATCCGCCAACCTCACCGATTTTCTCGGTTAACCCGCGTTCTAGAGCACTGTGTACATCTTCGTCTGCTGCAAGAGGATGGAATTTACCGCTAGCGACTTCTGAAATCAGTTCGCGTAGCGCGCCTTCAATCTTCTTCGCCACATCTGACTTTAAAAGTCCAGAACTTTGCAGAACTCTTAGATGCGCGAGTGATGAACGCAAGTCATACTGTGCAAGGCGCCAATCAAAGTGGATACTGCGAGAGAGAGCAAAGACGGCATCGGCTGGTACATCAGAAAATCTTCCACCCCACAGAGCCATTACTTTCTCGCCTTTCGCTTGCCTACTGAATTACCGAAGGAGAGTAATTCTTTCGCTAATTCCGCTCCACCGTTGGACTTCTTCGATACGACTAAGACCGTGTCGTCGCCGGCGATAGTTCCGATAATGCTTTTAATCCCAGAATTATCGAGCGAACTCGCTAAGAACTGTGCTCCGCCAGGTGGGGTGCGGACAACAGCCAAGTTGCCAGAAGATTCAACCGAAAGAATTAGATCAGCCGGCAGTGGCATTGATTTTGAAATCGCTCCATCAGAACTCGCGCCGATTTGATAGACGAGCTCACCGCTTTCATTGCGTGAGCGAACCGCACCAACTTCTTCGAGATCACGGCTAGCAGTAGCCTGTGTCACCGCAAAGCCCGCCTTCTTCAGAAGTTTTACTAGATCAGATTGCGAGTGCACGACGCCAGCTTTAATCAACGATATCGCTTTCGATCTACGAGCTGATACGGAAGATGAATTAAGGACTTTAGCCACGATCTACCTCCTGGATACATTGGGTAAAGATAGTTATGAACTTATCGATCTGGACTTTGGTGACAATAAGCGCCGGAGCAATACGAATCGTGTCCTCGTTTGGAGCATTCACCAGAATTCCACGGCTAGATAACTTTGCCGCTAGATTTTTAGAATAATTTCCGTCGAGTCCAATTCCTATCAGCAGACCTCGTCCGCGAACTTCGGTTACTCCTCTGATTACCGACAACTTAATCTTTAACCGCTTCTCGTAACTCTTAGCTGAGGCAAGTAAGCGATTCTTGGTTATGTACTCAATCGCTGCCAAACCCGCCGCCGCCGCGACCGGATTACCTCCAAAGGTTGTGCCATGTTCGCCTGGTACAAACTGTGGAGAGTTACTCCCTAAGGTGATCATCGCACCGAGGGGTAAACCTCCGCCTAAGCCCTTTGCCAAGGTAATTACATCTGGACGGATCTTCTCTTCTTCATACCCAAACCAGGATCCGGTACGACCCATACCAGTTTGTACGCAATCAAAAACCAAAAGAACACCATGCTCGTTGCAGATATCGCGTAACTGCTTCAAGTAGCCAAAGGGCGGAACTATGACGCCAGCCTCTCCCATTATCGGTTCGACGATCACCATTGCCGTCTTCTTACTAACCGCTTTACGAATTGCCGTGATGTCGCCAAAAGTTACATGCTTAATATTTTTAAGAAGCGGTTTAAATGGATTTCGCTTACTTGGTTGACCAGTCAAAGAGAGCGCCCCCATTGTGCGCCCGTGAAAAGAGCCAGTTGTTGCAACTATCCTGGAACGTCCATTTTTGCGGGATAACTTCAGCGCTGCTTCATTTGCTTCGGCGCCTGAGTTGCAGAAGAAAACGCGTGCGTGCTTATCGTCGGTTAGCTCCTGCAGTTTTGCAGCTAGCGCAATTCCTGAAGGATGGCTATAGAAATTGCTGACATGTCCGAGCGTTGCAACCTGTTTGGAGACGGCACGGACAATTACCGGGTGTGCATGTCCTAAAACATTTGTCGCAATTCCTCCTAGAAAATCTAGATACTTCTTGCCTGCCACGTCAGTGAGAACGAGGCCCTTTCCAGATTTTAAAGTGATCGTAGGTTCGCCGTAATTATTCTGCATTACATCAGACCAATTAGTAACGCTCATATTAAGTTTGCTCACTTTGTTACCAACGTTCCTCCATGATTGGCCAACGCTGAAGCGAAGGCTGATGGATCCGTTCCATCTATGATTCTGACAGCGCTAGCGCCGCCTTTAATCGCGTCTAAACAAGCCTGCACTTTTGGCGCCATTCCTTCTGCAAAAACTCCTTTAATCGCTGCTAATTCGATTGCTGAAATTTCTGAGATCAGAGATGAGGTATCTGGCCAAGAACGATAGATACCTGCTACGTCGGTCATGATTATCAAACATTGCGCATCTAGCGCGCCCGCAATCGCTGCCGCCGCTAGATCTGCATTTACATTTAACCCGCCTTTAAAGCTCTCATCTGTCGCAATTGGAGAAATAACTGGAACTTGTCCACCTTTGAGCGCGTTCTTGATCGCCTGCGGATTCACTGCGGTGACAACTCCGACGAGCCCTAAATCAGCGGGCGATCCATCAACCAAATTGCGAAGTGGCTCAGCTATTAACGATTCGCTGGTGCGTCCCGAGAGCGCAACTGCATTCACTCCGGCTTTTTGAAGAGATCTGGCAACTCCTGGTCCAACTTCATCCGCAAGAACACGTTCCACAACCTCAAAAATTTCAGGGGTAGTAACCCGAAAACCACCTACAAATTCTGAGGTAATTTCTTCAGCTTTTAAAGCGGCATCTATCTGAGGTCCACCACCGTGAACGATTACCAACGCAACACCGCTTTGCTGAGCTAGGGCGATAGCTTTTGCAAAGGCCCCATTCTCATCTTGCATGGCGTGCCCTCCGAATTTAACTACGATCATGTTGCGTACGCAGAATTCTCGTGAACATAGTCATGGGATAAATCATTGGTGAAAACCGTCGCACTCGCCTGGCCCATCTTTAGGTCGATATCGATAGTAACTAGGCGATCTGTAAAGGAAACTTGGTTTCGATCAGCAAATGGAGCACTTGATTTCGCTACCGCGATTCCATTGAGGGTTACATCGATATCTAAAGGATTCAACGTCACTTGCGCCGTACCAACCGCGGCCAGGACTCTCCCCCAATTAGGATCGCCACCGAAAATCGCGCACTTGAGTAAATTATTTCGGGCACAGGCACGGGCTACTTGGACTGCATCTTCTTCAGTCATCGCGCCAGATACCTTTATGGCAACTGTTTTCGTTGAACCTTCTGCATCAGCGATCAATTGTTGCGAGAGCGAACCGCAAACTTGCATTAGTGCAGACTCAATCTCGATTTCTGTCGGGGCATACCCACTAGCTCCGGATCCCATTAGCAATACAGTGTCATTTGTAGATGTACAACCGTCGGAATCAATTCGATTATAGGTTCGATCGCAGACGCGTTGAAAGATCTCTTGCGCGCCATCAGGCAAAATCGCATCAGTCATTACCACCGATAACATCGTCGCTAATGCCGGTGCGAGCATCCCAGCACCTTTAGCGACACCTGATACCTCAAAATTATCGCCTTTGAAGTTAGCGATCTTGGCCACGCTATCTGTTGTCATAATCGCTTTCGCAACCTCTTCGAGAGCGTTTTGGTGAAGGTCTTTCGTAATGAGATCTATACCTTTAAGAATCTTCACCATCGGTAAAAGTTCACCAATTAAACCTGTTGAGCAGACAACGACTTCACCTGATGAAATGCCTAGAACTTCGCCAACGTGTTCTGCCGTCTTATGAGTATCTGCAAAGCCTTGCGGGCCAGTGCAAGCATTTGCTCCACCTGAGTTGAGAATTGCAGCGCGGACGATCTTCTCTTTTGTTACTTGCTTACTCCAAATAACCGGGGCGGCAACAACTTGATTGGAGGTGTAAACAGCAGCTGCATCGAATTTAGGTCCGTTATTTACGACCAAAGTTAGATCTAGCGCACCCGAACTCTTCAAACCAGCGGCGCAAGAGGCAGCGGTAAAGCCGTTTGGTAATTTCATACGCCAAGGCCTAAGCCAGTTAGCCCAAGGTTTTCAGCGAAGCCACACATTATATTGGCGTTTTGAATAGCCTGACCAGCAGCGCCCTTTACTAAATTATCGATAGCAACGCTGATTACTAAGCGATTTGTGTGCTCGTCCACCGCAACTTGCATTGCAACGTAGTTACTTCCTAGGACAGAAGAAGTTTGTGGCATTTGCCCCGTGGCCAGGACTTTTACAAACTCTTCATCTTTATAAGTTTCTGCATAAATCTTGTGCGCTTCACTAGTTGTGATTGCAGAATTCAGCTTCATCGTAATTGTCGCCAGGATGCCGCGTGGCATCGGCGCAAGGATCGGCGTGAACGAAATCTTGCTCTGCTTACCTGTCGCGCGAACCAGCGCCTCCTCAATCTCCGGAGTGTGTTGGTGTACTCCCCCAAATTTATAAGATGTTAGGCTTCCCATAACTTCACTGGCGATCAAATTAATTTTTGCGCTTCGCCCCGCTCCTGTTGTTCCAGATGCCGCAACCACAACTACATCACTGATATCTGCGATTTTTGCCGCTGGTGCGGCTCCAAGTGCAATTGCAGTTGCATAACAACCCGGATTTGCCACCTTTGACGATTTAGCAATTGCAGCGCGAACACCAGGAAGTTCCGGAGCGCCATATGTCCAAGTTCCGGCGTGATCTCCGCCGTAATATTTTGCCCACTTGGATCCATCTTCTAGACGGTAATCCGCGCCCAGATCAACGATCTTCGCTTCTGCAGTCAACTGTGCAATAACGCTTGCGCTCTCACCGTGTGGAAGTGCCAGGAAGATCAGTTCGCAGCAATCGAAATCTTTAGCGCTAAAGGCGCTGAAGGTTCTATCGCCATAACTCGATAATTGCGGATGCACCGAAGTAATTCTCTCGCCCGAGTTGGAATGCGCTGTGACAGTGCAGACCTCGAATCCAGGATGGATAGCCAAGAGGCGCAAAAGCTCTCCCCCTGCATAACCGCTGGCCCCGATGATTCCGATTTTCATACCGAAATAATAGCATAATTATGCATCAGATTGCATAATTATTCAGGTTTAGTTTGTACGGAGAAAGGCCTTTGTAGCCTTCACGGCGGCTGCGACAGCGGATTCGCGCATCGCCGAGACCTCGGCCCCAGTCAGGGTGCGATCAGATGCTCTGAAGGTCAACGTAAATGCCAGCGAAATCTTGCCATCACCGATCTTGTCGTAACGATCGAAGAGGGTGATTGATTCGAGAAGTTCGCCCGCACCTTTGCGCAACGCTTGCTCGACTTCTTGTGCAGAGATGCTCGCCTCAACAATAAGTGCAACATCTTGAACCGCAGCTGGCATTGTGCCGACGCGCGTTGGGCGCACGATTTCAGAATCTGGCAGAGCACTTAACCCAACAGCGAAGGCAACACTTCGTTCAGGTAATCCATACTTGGCGATAATTCGTGGATGAATTTCCCCTGCGTGAGCAACTGCTTTACCGTCAACGATTAACTCCGCACAACGACCGGGATGCCAGGGCGCGAAATCAGATCGCTTTATGCTCCACTCTAGATTGCATAGACGTAAAATATCCTGCGCATAGGCGATCGCATCTTGCCAGGTATACGCGCGCGCCTTACCTTGCCAATTCTCGCCTTCGTTGTTGCCGACCAGTAAACCAGCGACATGGAAGGCCTGTGGTGGCACGCTCGCATAGATTGCCGAAATAGTTTTAGCATCAGGACGCGTTCCGATAACTGGTGATATAGCTTGGGTCAACTTCTGTGAACTTCGAAATATTGATCCCATCTCAAAGATGGCGAAATCTTTTGCACCTCGGCTGATATTGCGCGCTGCTACTTCAATCAATCCTGGTACTAAGTGCACACGCATTAGCGGAACTTCATCTGACATTGGATTAGCTATCCGATAGGTTGCCGCTCTTTCACCGACAAATCCCATTTGATCAATGGTCTCTTGATTTGTAAATGGAAATGTCTGAACTTCAGCGAGGCCTCGTGCGGCAAGCATTGAAGCAATCGCGCGACGGCGCTTTTGAGTTGGTGTAAGGCTGGCATGATTTGGACGCGGTGGAAGTACCGAAGGAATCTTGTCGTAGCCGATCATGCGAGCGACTTCTTCCGCTAGATCACTCGGGGTGAGCAGATCAGAACGCCAAGAAGGTGGGTCGACCGCGAAGGTCTTCTCGTCAACATCACAGCCGATTATTCGCAAGACGCGAGCAGTTTCCTGGGGTGAAACTTCCATTCCGAGAATCTTTGGAATGAAGGCAGGATCAAGTTTTATAACCGGAACATATCTAGGTTCACCAGCTACAACGGTAGCTACGTGCTTAGCCGAACTGTTCTCGGTCAAAAGTTGTACAAAACGTGCTGAAGCAAATTCAGCTAAGCAAGGATCAACACCTCGTTCGAGGCGACGGGAGGCTTCGGAGGAGAGTTTGTGGCGACGTGAATTCTTTGCAACACATACCGGATCAAAGCGCACCGCCTCCAGTGCGATATCGGTAGTGTTCCCGGAAATTTCAGAACTTTGTCCACCCATTGTGCCGGCGAGAGCAAGCGGTGACTTATCGTCGCAGACCATTAAATCGTCTGCATCTAATTGACGGACTTGGCCATCTAAGGTGGTGAAAGGTTGCGCCTTACCAGCACGCTTGATAGTCAATCCCCCAGAAATCTTTGCTCTATCAAATGCGTGTAACGGTTGACCGAGTTCCAACATCACATAGTTAGTTACATCGACAACAAGAGAAATTGAGCGCATACCCATCTTCTCGATACGTTGGCGCATCCACATTGGAGTTTTTGCTGATGGATCAAAGTCAGAAAGAGTGCGCAGGTAGAAGACAGAAGCAGTATTTGGATCCGCGATCTTTGCCGAAACGCCTTTACCTGTTTCAGCGAAGCTGAGCTCACGTAAAGCATCCACTGGATCGACAAATTTAAGGTCCAGCGCGCCGGCAACTTCACGGGCGACTCCTCGGATACTCAGCGCATAACCACGGTCAGGGTTTACCGCGATATCGAAGGTAGTGTCGTTTATTTCTAGTCCCGCAATCGCATCACTGCCGATAGCGGCATCACCTTCTGAAAAAACCATAATGCCAGAATGGTCTTCACCTAGACCTAGTTCACGTGAGGAACAGATCATGCCGTCAGAGACTTTGCCGTAAGTTTCGCGGGCCAGAATCTTGAAATCTCCAGGTAGAACTGCGCCTGGAAGTGCTGCAACGATTACATCCCCCACGGCGAAGTTAGTAGCGCCACAAATTACATAGCGAACTTCCTTTTCGCCACAATCAAGCCCCACATAGCGAATTGGTTTCTTAAATTCAGTAATCTCTTCGATAGTTAAAACTTTGGCAAATTTGAGTGGACCTGTCAGCCCTGCACCACCTTGAATTACCTCTTCAACTTCAAATCCAACGCGAATTAGCCCTTCTGTAATTTGATCAACTGAAACACTTTTGGGAATTTCCACAAATTCGCGGATCCAAGATAAGGGCGCGCGCATTACAACCCCACCCCAAATTGGCGAGTAAAACGCAAATCGCCTTCCACAATGTCATGCATATCGGTGACGTTATGGCGAACCATCAAGGTACGTTCGAGACCCATACCAAATGCGAAACCGGTGTAGATCTCAGTATCTATTCCACAAGTCTGCAAAACTTTTGGATTGACCATTCCACAACCGCCCCATTCAATCCAGCGACCGTTGAAGAAAATGTCTACTTCTGCACTTGGTTCAGTAAATGGGAAGAATGATGGACGCAGACGCGTAGTTACATCTGGTCCAAACATAGCTTGCGCGAAATTATCGAGAGTGCCCTTTAAGTGAGCCATCGTTATGCCTTTATCGACTACCAAACCTTCAACCTGATGGAAGACCGGACTGTGGGTAGCATCCAATTCATCTGCGCGAAAGGTGCGCCCAGGACAGATCATGTAAATCGGAGGTTCATTCTCCAACATCGAGCGAATTTGAACCGGCGATGTTTGGGTACGTAACACCATTCCAGATTCAACAGGTTCAATATAAAAAGTATCTTGCATAGTACGTGCCGGATGATCTGCTGGAATGTTTAAGGCGTCGAAGTTGAGCCATCCCGATTCAAGTTCCGGTCCTTCTTCAACGCTATAACCCTGCTCGATAAAGAAATCACTAATCTCATTTTTAATTATTGAGATCGGATGTAATCCACCGCGATGGGCGCGATCAACAGGGAGAGTGATATCAACAACTTCTTCTAATAAGACTTTCGTATCGCGATC
>Ga0214919_10011200_pt1 | contig 11211 bp, 16 predicted proteins | sample LL1503_MetaG_FD_177994 | JGI IMG/M metagenome (GOLD analysis project Ga0214919, IMG submission 177994) | Freshwater microbial communities from Lake Lanier, Atlanta, Georgia, United States - LL-1503 | ecosystem: Environmental > Aquatic > Freshwater > Lake | place: USA: Georgia | collected...
AATTCTTCGAAGTTTTCAACTTCTGTTTCGCTCATGACAAGAAAACCATTAACTTCGATTTCATTTACCATGCTGCTAAATTTTGCCAAATATTTTGCCATTGTTATTAATTTTTCTATAAATATAAGAAAGCCACTTTAAAAATCAAGTTAACAACTTAAAAAAGTTAGCTGTCTCAATTTCCATTATGGCTTTACCTAATTCTGGACCAGGTTTCAAACCTTTTTCTCTCATTACATCCTCACCAGTTACTGTTAACTCAAAAACCAAGAAAGAATCTATCAACTGTGATGAAATCCCTTCACGTGTTGAGAAGTTTAATATTTGGTCAGTGCTTACTCCAGAGTTTTTTTGTTTTCTTTTGATTTCAACCGCAGTTTCAACATCCAATTCTTTTAAAGAGATAAGAAACGTAATGGCTTTAATTTCATCTGTTGAGTAAGTCAATTTGTTCAATTGTTTTGCCAATAATGTTTTATCGTTATCTTTAAGCAATGATGCCATAACAACGATTGGGTCATCTTGAATAATAAATCTATGATTAACTATTAATTCTGGAAATATCCAATTAAACAAATGAAAAACATCAAGAATAAACAAAAACTCAGATATTGACTTAGCTGATTTAAGCCCTTTTAAGAACTCATCTCTGATTCTCTCATGACTTATACCATCAAGGCTAGAATCTTCACTTAAAGCGTTTGCAATGTCTATATCTAAGTCACTACCGAATCTAGCAGCAAAGCGAATTGCTCGTAAAATACGAAGTCTATCTTCAGTAAATCTATCTTTGGCTGAACCAACAGTTTTGATTACACTATTTTTCAAGTCTTCAAGCCCACCAACCAAATCAACAATCTCACTAGCTTCAATATCGAAAAAGAGTGCGTTGATAGTTAAGTCACGTCTTGAAACGTCACCTTCAATAGTAGTAAATTCTACTGAATCTGGTCTACGACCTGACCCCACATCAATACGAAAAGTAGCGATTTCGAAATCACCTGATTCGGTGAATACGTTGATTACACCAAATGCTTTTCCAGTTGCAAGTGTTGTAAAACCTGCTTTTAGCATCATTTCTTCTACTTTATCTGGAATTGCGTTTGTAGCTAAGTCAAAATCTTTAGGGTTAGACCCTAGTACAGCATCACGAACAGCCCCACCAACCACGAATAGCTGGAAACCATTGGATTTAAAGATATCTTTAATAGTTAGGATATCTTTAGGTAGTTGCATATCAAATTTTACTCTCTGTGTCATAATTTCTATAATTTGACTGCAAAGATATAATTAATTTTGATATTACAAAATTATTTTAGTGATTTTCTAAGTAATTTTTTAATGTTAAATTTACTTTCAAATAAATGACCTTGATGAATTAGGTTTAACAATGTTTCTAAATCAACATTACCTGTTTTATTATCCATACTTACATTATAAGGTAAAACTTCACCTATATTGATTTTGTTTACTCTAAGTATTTTACCTTTATCAATTTCATACCTAGTACCTAAATCTATATTATGTTTTTCTAACTGTGTTTTATCTTCAACGAATTTTTTTATATTTTCATTTTCTGCATCATCAAAATCATAACCAATATCAGTTAAATGTCTAATAATACCATCAAAATCTTGTTCATCCATATTTTCACTATGTTCAAATAAACTTTCTATATCGTATTTATCAATATTATCAACATCATTTTCATAAACATAACCTAAATAGTTAGCGTGACTATCCTCACCATATCTCAACGTTCTAAGGGTTTGCTTTAATACATTTGGACTTACATCACTTCGCAAAGCTTCTTCGAAAGTTTCGCTATAACCACCACTAGCTATGTCTTCAGCACTAGTTTCTAATACAAAATCCCAAAAATTATCATTAGCTTGTTTTAAAAATTCAAAAGGTCCAGAATCTTCCATAATATGGTCAAAGAAATAACTAGCAGGTATTGGTCTATCTGTAGCTGTCATAAGTTGGTTGCTTTCAAAGTGTAATTGATATTTTTCATCATTATATTTATCAATCATCACATATAAAGGTCCTTGAGAGTTATGGCTATCAAATGCATTATTAGCTTCGTCAGCAGCTGTACACCATTTAGTACCTTTACCTATAAGACATGAAGCTCTTTCAGTTTTAGGTATCATAATTAACCATTCATTATCCTCATAAACCTTATCAATCTCGTTTTGTTTAATTTGTCTTATTTCATCTTTGTTGCTGGTAGCCATTGTATCACCACCTTCTTCAAATTCTCTTACAACATCATATAAATCATTAAGATTTCTAAATCTATTTATGTCTCTGGATTCTGCTGGTATCTTATTGAAGAATTTATCAAAAAGTGTTAAATATTCTTTTGCTTTATAAAAATCTTCTTCTTTTAATTGATTTGTTCTAATTAAATTATATAACCATGTGAAATAACCTTTGTTAAAATTATCACCTCTTCTAGGATATAAATCATTTAATTTATGGAATAATGTTTCATCACCTTTAAGTGCTGGAAACTTTTCTACATTTGAGTAAAATTTAGTCCACGCATCATTAACGGTAATCTCGGTAATAAGTTCTTCTCTTAGTATTTGTTTAATTACATTCTTCATGTCTATAAATATCAATTAAAATAAAAAAGGGCCATATAGGCCCTATTTTTTTAATATCTTTCCAAGTCTTTTAACTCGTTCCCTAAATTGGGCTTCTGTACCATTATTATCAATAATTATATCAGCACATGATTTATCAATATTAAATGAACTTACATCTTCCAATGGAAGCCTTTCACTAGCATCAATCCAAATAACCAAATCAAATAATCCTTGTTTGATACATTCTTCAATCTCACCTCTATCTCGCATTCCAACATAGCAATCTGCCATTTCTAGAATACCTTTGGCAAGTCTGGCTTTATCATCTACGTTATAATCGCAAATCATTTCATACCACTCTTGTCTATGGTTCATACGGTCCTCAAAACATTCAACAGATGTCTTGTATCCGTATTTTTCTTTTAATTCATCGTAGATGAATATATCAGCAGCGGCTTGTGATGAAGATATGAATGTTAACCCAAATTCATCTCTAAGGGTTTCGGCAAAACTATCTTTACCATGCCTGGCATTCCCTATAATAAGTAATTTTGGTAACATTATTCAGCGTTTATTTCTTGAGATTCATTTGTTATCTTATCTCTACGGATATCCATATCCATAAGTTCTTCACCCAATGATTCATACATTTCTTCATTGGTTGATTTCATTTCCCAAGCATTTGATTCGATATAATCAATAGCTTCTTCTCTGGTCATACCATCTAATTCAGCGTAATCTTCAACATTAAGTTCTACAGCTTCTCTAAATAAAGATGTTTCATAATATTCAGTAGCAAATACTGAAATAGTTTTAGGTGTTTCTTGTTTTTCTTCTGACATAATTTTTATTTATTTATAAGGCTTAATAATAGTTTAATTTCATGAACGTATTCAAATCTAACACCATAAAAGTTATCTAAGACAACCTTTTTATCATTAAATCTGAGACAAAAAGTATCTGTACGTCCTGACCCTTTGTTAATTTGCATAACAGCATAATCTAATTTCCAAAATCTGTCTATCCCAACATGCATTTGAGGTTCTCTAAATCTTACAATTTCAAAACCTAAATTGATAAGTTCTTCTTCGTTTAAGGGTACACCTGTTAATCTTTCAATATCAACTATTGCTGTTGGATATTCAATACCGACTTCTAAGATATTAGCTTTATCGTATTTCTTCCAAACAACATTTACTCGTTTGGTGCCATCTAAAATATATTCATGGTTTTCTACTATCATATTATTAATTTTTACAAAAGTACGAAATAGTTTTTAGATAAACAAACTTTTTGTAAAATAAAAAAACCCATATTTCTATGGGCTTTAGTTTTTCACCTGCAAGAACCTTTTAGTAGCAACCTAAAAGGATGGTGAATTTTAATTTCAGAATAGCATATTGGATTAATTTTCAAGTTTAATTTTTTGTTTATTTGCTGTAACTATTCTTTGTTTTTTAATGCTTTATTGATTATGAAAGAAATGGTTCCTTTTGACGAAATACTATATTTTTCCATTAATTCTTTGTAAGTATAACCATTTTTTCTATCTTTTAAAATAGCTTCGTGGTCATGTATTGGGTTACTAGCTCTAATAATTCTTTTTTCCTTTGGAATATCCATCATATTATCAGAATGGCTTCCAATTGCTATATTATCATATTTATTATCGGTTGAATCACCATTTAAATGTCTAACAACAACACCCTCTAAAAAAATAATATCACCAAATTTTTGAAACCCTTGTAACCTATGAATAAAAGACCTAGTTGGTTTTGAATCGTTTAATCTAATATTAAAAGATAAATAACCAGCACTATTTTTAGATAATGAAAGTTTTTCATTTTTAGAATTAAAAGTTACCCCATCTTTATCAACATAATAACCCTTTTCTTTTGATAATCTAATTATTTCTTCTTGTTTATTCATATTTGTTTTTTAACTTCTTAGTCACCATTAATTTGGTGTGCAATTATCACTACGTGCAAGTGAGTTAATTTGATAATCTAGCGTAGCCAAGAGTCGAACTTGAAGTTTAGGGTTATTTTGTTTTTGCAACTCACGAAGTTTACATCTAGAGCCCTATGTGTTACCGTTACACTACCACGCAATATGTTTTATTAGACTACTATAAAGGACTCGAACCTTTTACCCTCACCCCATGGATGCCGCACTTCCCTCATGCTTATAGTAATATTGTTGACCAGAATCACTTTTTTTTCCATATAAAGTGTTGTTTGATTGCTGAACGGATTCTTTTGTCAATGTATTTTGGAACCTTTCAGATTAGTGGCTCTGCCTTGCGGCTGTCCAAGCTTGATTATCCTGTCCCATGTATTTATCTCAAAATGGTTGTTTGTGTTTTTCATCCCAGCGGATTAACCCATTTTACGTCTTCGGCTTTGCTTTGGCGAGAGTCTACTTTTCTTCGACTACATCCTACTTGCACCTTTTGGGGTGGTCTGACGTTTGTTTATTTTTTATACTGGTTAAACTTCCATTTACCACGAACAGCGATACTATCACTGTTACTTGCTGGTTCTCATAGTTTTCTGTTTTTTTGTTGCAGAACCCATTTTTCTAGATATTTTTTAATATGTGTATGAACGTGTTTTTAATAATTATATGCAAATGTACTAATAAATATGTTATATTCCAAGTTTTTTTATAAGTATTTTTATATTATTTTTTAATGTCCTGATTTTCAGGTTCTTGTGGGTTAATATTTTTTACCATTTCATTGACTATTACGAAAATATCTTGTTTTTCGTTAAGCATATGAACAACATTAAGAACTTCATAATATTGTTCATCCATGTAGATATATTCATCTCTTCTTGGGATAATTATCATCTCTACATTTCTTTTTATCGGATGCCATTTACTTGTTAGTATCGACACAGTATATTTTAATTCATTCATAATATAAATATAACAAATAAAACCATTTTGTAAAGTATTTATATATAACATAACATCATTTAAAAATCTAACATCATGAAAAAACAAAACACTAAAGGTTGCGGTTGCGGTGGCGGTACTAAACCACCAAAAAAATAATTAAAGGGCTATTAAGCCCTTTTTTTATTTGATAAATTTAACCCCTGAAAAAGCGACTTATCAGGGGTTTGTTATTTCTAATACGAAGGCGGTTAAAGCTGTATTAGAATCATTAAGAGTGGAGATAAGGGGAGTCGAACCCCTGTCCAAAAGCATTCACAAAAGGCTTTCTACATGTTTATCCAATTCATTTAACTGGCAATCTTTCAAGATAGTGATAGTCCCATATCTATAATGACTTGTATCCGACTTAACCACTCATACAAAAGTGGGTTCTAGTGATTTATCACCATCCAGTGGGTTACCACCATTTGCTTCATTTAGGCTGCAGCTAACTCTCTTGTAGAAAACACTGATGCTTCGTTCAAGAAATTTTCTGATACGTTAAATACGTTGTCAATTCAATTTTTTAATAGACAGATTTAAGTGCTTCCAATCTAGCACTACATGCTTACAATCTACGACCATACCCTGTCGATACCGTTTATCCCCATAATGTTTAAGAACTTGTGATTTATAAATATGTGGATTTCATTAAAAAACCCACATATCTTTAAATCTTGTGCAAATATACTACATCTTTTTATACGATGCAAGTTTTTTTGCAATTATTTTTTCTTTGATGTGATAATATCATCAATAATTCCATAAGCTTTTGCTTCTTCAGCATCCAACCATAAATCACGACTTGCATCTTCCAATACTTGTTCTGGTGTTTTATCAGTATATTCACCTAACAATTTGAATAATTTGGTATTATATTTTTCACCTTCAGCGATTGAACGTCTGATGTCTTGAATATTTCCAGAAGCACCTGTTGATACTTGGTGAAGCATTACTCTACTATTAGGCAACGAATAACGTTTCCCTTTTGTACCAGCACCTAATAAAATACTTCCCATACTTGCCGCCATACCAGTGTTAACTGTAACAATGTCAGATTTTACGTAGTTGATAACATCTACAATTGATAGTCCAGATTTAACTGACCCACCAGGTGTATCCACGTGAAGTGTAATGTCTTTCACTTCTAAGTTATCTAAGAACATAAGTTGTGCTTGTACCACTGTGCTCATTCTATCATTAACTGGACCAGCTAACCAAATGATTCTGTCCATCATCAAACGAGAGAAAATATCCATTTGTGTTACACGCATTTCTCTTTCTTCAAGAATATATGGTGTTAAAGATGCGTTAGCACCTTGGAATCCAGATAATACTGTTGGGTTGTAAATCATTTGTTGAATACCTTCCCAAGTGTTGAATTCATAATCAGTTACACCGAAATTTTCTTTGGCATATTGTTTAAAGTCATTTGTTAAATTCATGTTTTTGTTTTTGGTTTAAAAATTTAAATTTGTGGTTATGAACACTGGTGTAAATTCACCCATCCATGCACCTTTTATGTTGAACTCAAAATACTCACATGCCATACTATATTTTAACATTTCAATTGTTTCACCTTCTTGTAAATCAGATTCATCAACTTCCATATCCAATGCTAATATGTTAAGCATTTTTTCAACATCATAAGCAACAACAGGGCCGAGGTTTATTCTCTCGGCCATGCCTATAATTGCTTCATCAAATCCATCACATAATAATGCTTCTGGATTAATTTCTGCTATTTCATCACGAGTCATTACTCAGATTTTTCAGCAGCATAAAGAGTTTTAATAGACTCTCTAACCACATTCCAAGTTTCAAACGTGAACTTAGAAAGGATACCAGAATATGCAATTACGTCTGGTTTTGTTATTACTAGTCTATCCTTTTCAGTATCGAAATGGATGCTAGCTAATGAATCCTCAACAACTATGTGTTTTTGAGCATCAGTTAATTGTTCGAAAATCTTTTCGTTCAATACTATCAACACATCATCACCTGTACGATATTTTAGTAAATCATTTGCTTTATTAACCTTGAAAAGGTCTTTTGCGGTGTTATTTACAACAACAGTAATGTTAATGTATTGGTCTAACCCAATTGCTTTGATTTTTTCATCATACAATGCTTGGGTGTCTTCAAATGGTTCGTCAAATTTTGCCATCTTTTTTAATTTAATTTATAAAGGTATTGTTATTTTATTATTTTAGCAAACTTACAATTAATTTTCTATTGTACCAACATTTTTCTCAAGTTTTTCTTTTAAATCAATTAAAACCGCTTTAGTGTCATCATCTAATGTCTTAGGGACTTCAACACCTAACGTAATAAGTATGTCACCTCTTTGGTCTTGACGATAAGCTTTCATACCTTTCCCTTGTATTCTTAAATGACTTCCAACATCGCTATATTCTGGTATTGTAACCCTAATTTTACTACCTTCAATTATATCAACTTCAACTTTACCACCTAAAATAAGCAAAGGGTAATTAACTTTTAAATTAAGTTTTAAATCGTTTCCACTTCTTTCATATATCTTATGTTTTATTTCTTGAAGATTAATAAGTAAATCACCACATTTACCACCTTTGATTCCATGTCCTTTTCCACCCATCACAAAAGTCATTCCTTCTGCTACACCTGATGGTATTTCAACATCAATTGTTTCTTCAATTATGTTGGTTCCTTGACCATTACATGTACCACATTGAACTTTATATGTTTTACCGATACCAGAACATGTTGGACATGGCATTTGTTGTTGCATCATACCTATTGGTGTTTGAAGTATTCTAGTATGGATACCAGTACCATTACATGTTGCACAATCATCAATATCTGTACCACCATGACCACTACACGTAGTACATGTACCATTTCTAGTGTATTTATAAGTTTTTTTAACACCAGTATATATTTCTTCTAGTGTTAATTTGATAAGTAGGTTCATATTGTCACCAAAACGTTCTACTGGGTGTTGTTGCTGAAAACCATTAAAACCACCAAATGGGTTACGGAATCCACCAAACCCAAATGGGTCATCGCCACCACCTCTAGGGTCTTGGTGACCAAATTGGTCATATTTCTTTTTCTTATCAGTATCCGATAAAACCTCATATGCTTCATTAACTTCTTTGAAAGCATTTTCATCACCACCTTTATCTGGATGTAACTCTTTAGCAAGGGTTCTAAAAGCTTTTTTGATTTCGCTGGCACTTGCACCCTTTTTTAAACCTAAAACTTCATAATAATCTTTCTTATTCATTGTAATGTATTTATATTTTCGCAAAATTACGTATAATTATTGATATAAACAAACAAATTATGGTATTTAGAGTAGTTTTATTGGCAAACGGTAAGTATAAAAAGACTTTACATAGAAGCAAAACTAGTGAAACGGCTTATCTTAACTTTCATTCATTAAAAGAGGAAAATAAAGTTATGTTCCCTAGAAAATTCATTAACTCTAATGGATTGAAACCTATTAAGTATCAAATATGTGTTACAAAAATAACCGAAGAAGGCGATACATTTCGTATTCTTAGAGATGGATATGGAAAATTATATACCGAAGAACCCCTAGGTGATTGGACAATATTAGCTTCAGCTGATTATGATGTTGAAGAAACATTTTGGATTCATGGTTTAGAAAATAATAAAGATAGACCTACCGTATCTGAAGTAGTAAAAAGACTTATGATAGGTGCTCATGCGAAAAAAATGGTTAAACAAATTATTGTAGTATATAATAAGTTAATAATATATAATGAAGACCAATTTGATATGGTTATTTGTAAGAAATTGGAAGATGCTCAACGATTACACCATACATTAGCTAAAATTGCTAAAAAACAAAAGATTAAGAGTCTTTTGTTTATGGGTACCGCTACTCCAGCTACTATTGGTAGAATGTATGATTTAATTCACGAAAATACTGGCTGGCCATATACAAAGATTAGACGTACTAGCACTAGACCATAAAAAAAACCCACAGTAATTGTGGGTTTTAATTTAACTAAATAAACTTTCAAGTTTTTTAACTAAATAATCAATCCTTTGATTATTTTTGTCTATTATTAATTGTTGTTCAGGTGGAATATTACCAGCAAATGCTGATTTTATCTTAGAATTTTCTCTTTGTAATTGGTCGCTTTCTCTAAGGCAATTATCGTAAATTATTGCTTTGTTTTCGTTAATCATTTTGTTTGTCGCATTTGCAATTTCCACCACATTTACATGGGTTATCATCAGGTGTTATTTCTTCATCCAAAAGTTCCATCTCAGCAGCTATTGAAAACTGTTCTTTGATATCTTCTATCATTTTATTAACTTTTTCCATATCAGGTTCTGACATAACTACTGGATTAATACATTCTACTCTTTCTTCACCACGAGTTGGTAAAAAGAAAGCGATTGCGTTAGCATCTTTTTGTGCTAATACGTCATTAACCATATCTACAAATGGTTGTGCAATTTCTCTATTGCTAAGTAATTCTATATCTAAATAGAATACTAGTACTAATGGGTTTTGTTTTTGTTCTGCCATTTTATCTATTGTTTTTAAATTCCTCAAAGGTAACTTCTTGGATTATTTCTTCTACAGCGATATCTAGGTCGAAATTAGCCACAATAAGTTCATTTACTCTCATTGCTTTATTTTCAGTTCCAAGTTCGCTGTAACACTCTAATTTAACGTCATTTTCAATTAAGTAAATCAAATATACAGGAACATATTTGTTTTTATGTATTTTACTGAATAATCTGTCAGATTCTTTAATAAATATCGATTTCATAGTTTTTATTTTTAATTAATCAAATTTACTGAAAATAAAAATAGGTGTAAAGAGTATAAATGAAAAAAACCCACATTTCTGTGAGTTTCTTTTTTAATTTGTTCCAAGATAGAGGGGCATTTTACTTCTAACCCTGTTGAGAAGTTTTCCCATTATATAAAATTGTTAGAGGATTGGGTTCCTACGTTGCTTAAGTTAGATAATTGTTTTTTGTGTGTTTGGTTGCAGCACTTATCTTTTTTGAACAAATATATTATACTGTAATCGCAGCGTAACGCTCTGAGTCGATTACATTCATCATCATTGAGTATGGAGTCATTTCTTTACCACCTAACAAGTTAGTTAGTAATGAAGGTGAGAATCCAGACACCAACGCAGTACCATTCTTGTCGAATTGAACTGGTTTGTTAGAGTCGTTTCTAGAATGGATATTCCAGTAAACAATTTTTGGCATCACATAACCTGCTTCAGCATACATTCTTTCGAATGATTCTTGAGCAGTAGAGTTCCAATTTCCTCTAGTACCAGCATTGAATTCCATATCCGAAAGGATAAGAATCATTGTTGGCATTTCGCTTTCTTGAACATTGTTGTCCACAGCTTTTTTCAAGATTAACTTGAATACAGCTTCAACATTGGTTGACATATCCCATTGAGCGTTTTCTAATTGATTGTATCTTTCAGAAAGACTTCCTTTAAGGATTTGTAATTGTGGGTTGTTTGAGAAAGTAATAAATGCATCTTGAAATGCACCTATGTTTCTTTCAGAAATGTATAATCCCAAAGAGATTGCTACATCCATACAAGTAACGGTTTGTGATGACCCTGCAGGACATGACATTGAACCAGAAACGTCAACAACTGGAAGGAATCTT
>Ga0214919_10011201_pt1 | contig 11210 bp, 2 predicted proteins | sample LL1503_MetaG_FD_177994 | JGI IMG/M metagenome (GOLD analysis project Ga0214919, IMG submission 177994) | Freshwater microbial communities from Lake Lanier, Atlanta, Georgia, United States - LL-1503 | ecosystem: Environmental > Aquatic > Freshwater > Lake | place: USA: Georgia | collected 2015-03-15
GCTATAAAAATAGCAGATTTCTAATATAAAATGAGTAGTATATCAATAAATATAAACAGAACTACTGGATATACGAAAGCCACTAAGTTTAGTGTTTCGGCTAATTATCCAACATTAACAGATTTGATAAAAACCAAATGGACATTTGGTGATGGTAGTGTGTTATATGATAAAAATTCAGTTGATTATTATTATTTAATTCCTGGGAAATATGATATTTGGTTATTTGCCTATACTAATACCGATGTTTTAACAGCAAAAGAAACCGTAAGGGTAGAAAATTATGTTAAAGATTCGGTATATTTTAACATAGTTCCACCTCCTACATTTGCAGGACACTATAATCGGTACCCATTTAGAGTACATATAACAACAGCATCGACCAACGATAATGTAATAGATTTATATGCACAATATTCTAGATCGTATCCACACCAAGAACCTCAAAATAAATGGTCTTTTTTAAAACCACAATGGAGATTTTTAGATTTAGACGGGAATCAAATTTGGAACATCAAAACAACAGATTCGGTATTAAAAATAACCGACGATGGTGTAGTTGATCAAATAAATGGAACAACGGTAGGTGTATCGGGATATGCTGATTTTTATTTTGTTGATGATATTTATAATACTGATTTGGCTTTTGATGGATCAAATTATACAACACTATGGGCTAGTTTACAGACAAGTGGACGAAGAGTTGTTAGTGATAGTTTTAATGCGGATTTAACACTTCCTGGATATGCTAACACAACATCCAGAGCATTTACACCATATATGGTGTTGAAACGAACACCTGAAAAATTAATAATAACCGAAAATGGGTTAAGACCACATTCAAATCCTAGATGGACAGAATCTATACAACCAGTGATAATAAAAGCAGGGTTTAATGAAAACTATCCGGATGACTGGGTAGATGGTAAATCAGTTGTTCAATATGAAACAAATGCTAATTTTGCAAGATATATACCGTTAGGAACATCTAAAATTTATTTTAGTGCGGGTGTAATAAACCTAAGCACAAATTTTGTACCAGCCCCGGTTTTTCAATGGATTGATGATACCACATATAAAGTCGCGGGTTATCATAAAGGATCTTTTTATGTTGATCCATCTACGCCATATGCTTTTAGTACAAACATAACAGCAGCTGCTAATATTTTTACTGGCAATACGGTATCTGATTATTTCAATCCACATATATGGTTACCAAATCCAGAAGCTGGTACAGTATCTGTTGCACAGTATTATAAAAACAATAACGCAGATTTTGGAAATATAGATAATGAAAATTTAAGAATTGCCCAAGTAAAAACCTTTGATATGCCAGTTATCGACACCGTAGATTTTGTAAAAGATCCTATGGCACTATCAGGATTTCACGGTATTTATTCGGTTGCGGCATTACCGGCACCAAATTATCATGCTTGGTTGTGTGATTCCGAAATGAATATGTTATATAGGGTTACTACAACAGGGACTATATTATGTTCTGTTGATTTGAATAAGGTGGTAAAAGATAACAAATTAGGATATTCTATAAATGATGTAGTAAGTCCATCTCACATAACATTAGATGGTAATAAAAATATATGGGTATCATTATATGATACTTTGTCAGTTTTAAAATTTAATTCCATCGGTAATTTCTTATTAGCGACATCACCTTTACAAATAAAAGAAAATGTTCCAACTGGCGTATATGATTGGTTTATACAAAATTCTTATTATCCCACAACTAGTAATAACTATGACCAGCGTTTAATAGAACCCACGGGAATAGAAACCGACAAAGATAATAATATATGGGTTACATATTCCAATTATTTAAGTGGGTTTGTAATCAAATATAATTCTAGTGGTAATTTATTAACAACTATATCATCACCTGTTTGTTCTACTCCACAAGAAGTTATTACTGACAAGTATGGAAACGTATGGATTTGTAATGCGGCAAATGTTTGGGGTGCTTTAGGGTCAATACAAAAAAGATCATCTACCGGAACATTACTGAGTACATTTTCGGGAATACATAGTCCAAATTATTTAGCATTAGATGTATCGCAAAATTTATGGTTTTCTTATGATTATAATAAAATAGGATACGTGGAAAATATAAACGGTACAACATCTACATATGTAGTATCTGGCACAACATTGTGTTCTTCTTATACGCCATATGCAGATTATCCGAAATCAAATACCGCATTTACACATTATCCTAGTAAAACACCATGGTTTAATACCAATTTAAATGTTGATGAGACAGCAATAGAAGGGATTGCATGTGATATGAGAGGGTTTCTATATGTTATAAATTCTATTGAAAATATGGTATATGTTTTTGATACAGTTACTAAAAAACTAAAAGACCATTTCGTAATATCACCACAAGGATTTTTATTCTATCAAGACGATCAATTAAAACCAACTAAAATGGAATATTATAATTGGAGTAAATCTTTGCAAGCTAGTGGTGATTGGACGGGATTAAGATGGACAAATAAATTCGGTGAAAAATATTTAATGAATTATACCACGGGTAATACATTATATATTTCTGGTATATCGGATAAATTAAATTTTTATGATAGATCGGTATATACCGCATTTAAAATAAATGAAGATTTTAATTTGGCCGAAAATATGAAACAATTTGCTCATATGCCAATTTTACAAAAAAGTGAATTTCTATTTGATACGTTTTTGTCTAATATTTTTGGAAAAGAGCCTTTTTATCAAGATGATTTGGCAACTACGGCTTATGAGAAAATAGCAAATTTCGTTTCTAATACATCAGATCCTGATACATGTGAAATACCACAATTATACGATTTGGCACAAATGATAAACTCGGAATCGGAAGATTTACAATTGAGTTATCCCCCGACTATAAAAAGAGTAATGAATTTAGCAAGTGTGAATCTTTCTAAATTGATTGGAACCGAATGTAAATGTGGACTTTCTTTTCAAAGACATAATGATTGTGCCAAACTCGATATTTGTCCTTATTGTAATAAAGAAAAACAAAATAATAGAGGAGATTTAATAACATCTATAAGTTATACAATTACAGCTGGTATTCCGGTGGTTTTAAAATCCAAATCTATAAATGATTATAAATTAATACAAACCGGGGAACTGGATAATAGTGATAAATATACTATAAATAAATTAGCAACATCTCTTGGATTAGGAGATGAGTGGGAATTGTACTATGAGTTTTATAATTTTGTTCCACATTGGAACGGTGGTATAATAGAAAATTTAATAGATTGGAATAGTGATCAAACCACGATAAACAGACAATTATCAACCACAGACGATTGGTATAAGGACGAAGGATTATTGGATATATTTTTCAATTACGAATTATATAAAGGCTTGGGGCTATTAGATGATTGATAAAATGGGTTTTGTGCCTAAATATTATTTAGAATAATGAGCGATATCGGATTTACAATAACAAAAATCGGAAATTTCCCAACGGAAACATATGACTTTGCCCCGATACAATCCATATTTAACAGCATAGGAACATATTACTTTGAATATGCTACTTTTTACTGTAGACAACCTTATTTGTGGCTATCTAAATTAAATAGCCCCACGTATAATACACCAACGGGTACAATAATAAATTATAGTCGTAGTTTTGATGGTGGAAATATAAATTATACAAATAATGGTAAAATAACATTCGAGGCATTGTTAGCTAAAAAATCTTTAGATTCTGGATATGCGACCAATTATTTTTCTTTAGTAAGTCAGGAAAAGTTAAATGGTGATGTATTAGCATATGCTTATTTATTTTATCCTGACCAGTTAGTACTTACACCAAGTGCCGTATCAAAAAATAATAATGCATCGTATAGTATAACATTAGTAGCTAGTATACTAGAAAATAAATCTATTTTTTTAAAAGATGTTTTGCCGTTAGATGATGAGAATGCGCCATTATTACATACTAATTATATCGCATCCGACAATAAAACCATAGCAGCATATCCTACAAATATTAATAATGCTTGTAGTTTTTTATATAGTATATCATCAACAAAATCAGTATCTAGAGAGGATGTAATAGTATATAGTCAAACAAATCAACCAAAAAATTACTCCGAAATTATTGAAAATAATTCATATTTTAAAAAGATAAGAAACGATAGAACATTTTTTGAAATTGGAGCAAAATTCTATATTACCGGTACGGTTCCGGTTCAGGAGGGGAGTTATAGTCTCAAACATCCAGATAATATTCCAAGCCCCAAACCTTTATCAAAACCTTTAATTTTTAATAATGTTTCAAATAATACACAATCATTTGCGTTTTTACAAAGCGGTATAGATATAAATACACTCCTGGGTGCTAGTTCAAATTGTATTTTAAGTGCCACTTTAGATTTAAACTCAACGCAATTAAATTATTATTCACGTAATGGTTTAATCGGGAGTGAAGATTTTAAAATTTCTTATATTGTAGATTCGGCAAATTTTTTAAATAATGAAACCGTGCAAAATACGGTTATATCTTATAAGATAAATAATACAGTAACACCATTAACATCGGCTATACCATCGACAAAAGCTGGACACAATACCGTAACATATGTTACAAAATATCCACCACATTTTTATTCATATAAAATATCATTAGTTGCACCACCGAGTATAACAGACCCAATAGATGAATATTGTTCATCTTTTAGTTTAACATCTGTTGCCTATAAAGAAACATCCATATCGGTTTTGATATCAACATACCTCAGAGATGAATTCGGTAAAATTAATCTAGATTTAGAAACATATGGATATTATGACAAAATAAAATACCAACCAGATTTTCTATTCGATCCAACTTTATTAGATGATATTACCGCAAAGGTTGGTACTAATGCATCTAGACCAACGACATATGATTTAAAAAATCCAGCATGGGTAAACGCGGTCGATAATCCCGTATTAGAAATAACATTTCCTGCTAATAGAGAATCTTATACGGATTTGAGCATTAGACCAATGTTGTCAAACGGTTATAGTGGTATAAATGCGGCACAAAGAGTATCCATCATACCGATCAACGGTGATTATACTTCCCCGCCTTATGCATTAACCATTAAACAAATAAAAGAAGGTAATGATTATATAGATTTAAGTATCGAGGCTTTGAGTAGTAGCACATCATTTCCTTATATAGATTTATCAAATTCTAAAATACAGTGGAAATTAAGCAATCCAGGTTCCTACATAAAACTTAATTATCTTAAAAAAAATTCTTCTGGTGAATATGAAGCTATTGATTTCATACAACCAAATACTACATTAAATTACGACGAAAAAAGTTGGGCAATTAGATTATCCGGTTATGGTCCTATAACTACACAGATAATGTTATCATCTCAAAAATATAATGTAACAACTAGTTTAAGTACAGATCCTCAATTTTTTGATTTTTATAATGAAAAAAAATTAATAATAGAGCCTTCTGTAAATTTAAATAATGAAAGTGAGATAAGAACAATAACATTAAGTGCATATGTTCCATTCAGAGGTAGACTATATAATTTACCACAAGATGGTGTTATATATTGGGATTGGACATATGGTGGAGTATATAATGATACCGTTCCGGTAACAGCAAAGTATGTGAAAAATGGAACCGGTTATTATGAACCATTTACATCAGACACCGCAGCAAATATAGACAAATTACAATTTTTAATAAAACCTAATGCGTCAGAAACCGCTGGTAATAATATAGTATTAATACGGGCATATACTGCTGATACTATAAGACCATATACAGCAACATATACTTTAGATTTAGATGCTTTTCCAAGTAAAACAAAATATAATGCGGATTTTTATATAACATATACAGCATTTCCTAGTGTTAAAATATTAGATACAAAAAAGGGCGAATTTATATTAACCAGAAGGAATGATGCAAATGCTGTATATACATTAACAGTTAATCCGGATATTATATCAACCTTAACAAATAAAACATTAACATGGACAATAACCAATGCGGCGGGAACCATAACAACCGTAACGGGGAATACATATAATTTTACCGCAACTAGTAGTTGGAGATATTATGTAAATTTAAAAATATCAGGAGCAACCGTTCCAGGATGGAGCAAAACACATACAGTTGAACAAAATGCAACAATCTATAGTTTAGATACTAGTGTTTTTGATAAGAAATTAAAGTTTATAACATATCCAGAATATACTTGGAAAAATAGTGATCAAGCAACAATCTTAAACAGTTCCAATTATACTTTAGCAACATCACCAACCGCATATGCATATAAAACATCAAAAACCGAAAGTTTTTGGGTATCTTCCGATGGCATTTTTGATAGGTTTGTATATGCAGAAGGACCGACAAAAAAAATATTAAAAGATAGTGAAAATTATATCTACAATGATAATTTAAAACAAATTACTATAGATTATAATAATCGTTTATCTTCCAGTGTCGGTACTACAATATACCTATCAGCATATAATGAATATTATCCATACAATACTCCATTATATTATAGTTCAAAAGAAGGCAGTGTTTTAGTAACCAGAAATTATAATATCACCGCAGAGTCTATACCATATAGTCCAAGTACACCATCCAATTCACTATTCTTCCAAAATCCCAAAATAGTTGATTATAATGGAATAACACACACTTTTAGTGCAATTATAACATCATTCAATTTAGATTTTAGTAGAAATATATATGTAAAACAAAAGTTTAATACAAATCCTTTAAATACACCAGCAAAAATATTAACAGATTCTTCTACTGTTGTATATACATTGTCTACGCCTAAATGGTTTTCTAAAAAAGAAGTACCGGCGATTGATGGTACATATATGGTTTTTACAATAAAACCTGGTGATGATATGTCACCATTAAGAGTCAGTGATGTTAATAATAATACATTATACTTAAATGCCAGTTCTAATCTAAACATAAAAATACCAGAATCTACTTTTGGTACCGTAAACGTCGGAAACCTTGGGCTTCGCATCGGAGGAGATTTATGGGATGCTAATAGAATCAATATCAATAATAGATCAAATTGGGAAACTCTTGTAGCATATACAACATCTACTCAACCGGAGATATTTTTAAATACATTTTATGCATTATCTGGTTCTACCTTATTTGTGGAATTCAAAACACCGGAATATAATATAAACCCGATAGTATCATATGCTGTAAATTTTGGAGGAACCACCAATCAAATAAAAGCAAAAGGTGAAAAATTCTTTAATACATTTACCGACACGGGAACATATTATGTTTCATATAGTGCAATATTTCAAAATAATACCAAAAAAACTTTCATAGAAAAAATACCATTTGTAATAAAAAAAGATTGGCCTCATTATAATGAAGAATCGGTTAGAATCATTAGCGAGACTGTTCTAGAAATGCCATATTCATTAAATGATATACATATTCAACCAAATGAATTTGGAGATTCTGATATTTTCAATACAGCACTAACAAGAATAGATCAAAATTTAACTTATTTGAAAAACAACATTCAAACAATGAATAGTTTCGCACCTAGTCATTATTACGGGTGGATGGGTTCCAATACAGATAATCGTTCTGGTGGTATAAGATGGTATACGCAATCATATGGATCAGAATTTTACGATTATCCAAGTTATACAGCAAACACCGGAAGCTCATATTTCACCAACATAAAAGATATATTTTTCGGAAAATATATTTATGTACTAGATGATACTAAATTTAGACTTTTTGAAAATGATAAAAATTGCAAAGAAGTAAAATTTTTAAATGCCGTAGATATGACTGATTTATTTTTCGATCCAAAATCGATAGCAGTAAATTCGGACGAATCTACCATATATGTAGCAGATTCTATTAGAAACAAAATATACAGATTTGATTTAGATTTCTCAGATATCACCAATCCAATATTCTCATTAGTATTAACGGTTGGTACTTTAGGATCATTGAATGATACTGCGAAATTCGATTTCCCTTCTGAATTATGTTTCAATGATGATTATGTATATGTTTTAGATTACAATAATAATTGCGTAAAACAATATAGTTCAGACTTATCATGGATACATACGTATTATGACGATATCTTAAAAGATGATCAAATATTAAATATGACTGTTCATGTAACCGGTCTATTATATGTTATAACCAAAAATTTAAAGGTACACATATTTGATACTCTTTCCGAAACTGTATATTCAACATTTGATACATCAACTATAGGAAGTTCCGAAGTAGTTAAAATGGCTTTCGATGAAAGCGGTGAATTTTTATATATAGTAACCAAATTGAATGTTTTTAAATATACTTCATTGGGAGAGTTTGTAACAACATTTAATTTACCCGATATAACTGGTTTAGAATTTACATCGGGTAAATCATCCACAAATAGAGAAATAAACATTTCCACAAAAACATCAATATTAAGATTTCAAGATTTTGTCCAATTGTATAAAATTGGTGATGGACTAGAATCAAAATATTGGTCGATGGATCAAATATTATTAAAAAAAGAAGAATTTGCTACTGATGTTAACTACAATTTAGCATTGAATAGAACAGCACAAAACATAAAAACTTTTAGAAATTCCCTAAATGGTAAATTTGTATTAGTTGCGGAACAAACAAGCAGAGGAACTGCTACATATTTTTCTCTTCTTCCAATATCAAAAGATGATGTAGCCGTATTTGAAAACGACATAGAACAAGAAAAACTCAGAATCGGTACTAACGAATTCCATGTTCCAACTGTAATAAATAGAGAACTTTCAAAATTATATAACTCACAGCTTAAATTGAAGGAAAACCTAGATGTATCATCATCTAGCAATAATAGTTCAAGCACAACAGGCAATAGCAATTCAAATTGTAGTGGAGAGTTTTGTTGGTCATGGAAAGCTATGTCTTGTTATGAACTTACCTTACCTTTGATCCGGTTATGTAACATAAATCCTATAACATATGAAGAATTGTTAAATACATTTCCGGTTAATTATGCTCCATCTAGACTATGGCAATCTGCTACATCCGACTGTTGCAACGAATATGCTTCACCATTGGTATAAATATTAAAAAGCACCGATATATAAACTTATGAGTAATAGATTCCATTCAAAATACCACAGAAAAAACCATCACACATATGGAAATGCTACAAATCCAGAAGCATCTCATGATCCTATTGCTAGTCCAGATCAACCGTTTTTAGGGGATTTTTCATTACAGGGAGCATTGTGTGCGGTTGCACCCGCAAGTGCATATGCTGGATATTTTTATTCTAATAATACTGCCTTGTGTGCTATGGCTGGAAATAGAGGTTTATACGTCAGAGGTTTAAATCCTACCACCAGTGTTGGCATAGAATCATTTAGTTTAAATATACCTCTATCTACTGCATATGGTAGAAATTTATTACATGGACAAGTTGGAATTAATAAAAATATAATAACCACCGGATATGTTTTAGATGTATTGGGTGATACTAACTTGGATGGAAATTTAAATGTGGTTAAAGACGTTCAAATAGACGGCGAAGATTTAACAGCATCAACTGCAACTTTCAATTTGTTAAATACATTACCAACAACAACTATTAATTTTGGTGGAGCAGCAACAAATATAGAAATTGGTAGTACCGCTTCCACTAGTACAGTTAATATAAATGGAACAGAACAAAGCACTAACTGTACCACTGGAGCACTTGTAGTAGATGGTGGTGTTGGTATTGCTAAAAACTTAAATGTATGCGGAACAGTAGCACTCAATGGCACAACAGAAAGTACCTCATGTACTACTGGTACATTAGTTGTTGCGGGCGGTGTTGGTATTGCTAAAAACTTAAATGTATGCGGTAATGCTACTATTGCTGGTGATTTAACAGTTGATGGTACATGGACATATTTAAATACTGAAGTACAAGTCACCTCTGCAATTCAAGTGTATAATACTGGAACTGGTCCCGCATTAAAAGTTACACAATCTGGCACACAGCCAATTGCACATTTTATTGATAGCAATGGTGATGATATTGTTTTTAATGATAATGGATATGTTGGAATAGGAATAAATACGCCCACTGAAAAATTAACAGTAATTGGAAAAGTGTCTGCTACTGGTTTTAGAGCAGATCAAGGTAAGCCGTCAAATGTTGATTCATCAACAAATGGATATGCATTTGGTTCAGATGGTGATACTGGTCTTTTTAGTCCAATAAATACTGGTGGTGCTGCTAATGGATTATTATCTTTATATTCTAATAATGTAGAAAGATTAAGAATAGACAATACATTAGTATCTATAAATTCCGATTTATCTGCACAGGACGATATATATGTAACAGACAATTTGTATTTTGGTGGAGGATTACAACCGGATACTAATTTGTATAGAAAAAGTGCAAACTTATTAAAAACCGATGATTCTTTTGAGGCAACTAAAATATATTCAACAAATACTGCCGGTAACAGTGATCAATGGAATTCTACTTATACTTCTGTTTCCAAAGCCTCCGCAGATTGGGATTATGCCGCAACTAATATTGATGGTAAAATGCCATTATTTACTAATATACCTGTTTCTAAAATTGGAGATTTGTCATATTTAGGTTTGGATATTAAAGGAGATTTTAAAAGTCCACAAGCAACTGATTGGTCTAAACCATATATAATGAGGGAAAAATCCGGAAAATATATAGGGTTAAGGGGTGGTTATAACGGTTTATATAGAAAACAATTTTATTTCTATGCATCAACCGAAGATTTAAATGATTTGTTAGTTACTGATATCGAATATAAACCTAATTTTTTATCTACTACGGAGTATGTTGAAGATATATACGGTGCTAATGAATATGGATTTTCTGTATTAATAAGAAATACAGTAAATTCAAACTATAAAGTATATTGGATTAATATTAATGATACATTAGATTTTTCATATCATACATACGTCGATATAACAACAATATGGAATACTAATGGTCTTGGGTCTTTAGTATATTGCCCAGAAGCGTCATGTTATATTGGAACAAAATTGAACCCAGTAGTTTTTTATATTTTTAATTTAGATTTGAGTCTTCGTGGAAGTGCTTATACACATGTCAATTTGGCATTTGGTTCATCCTATCTTACAGTTGGTACTTATTATGGTA
>Ga0214919_10011202_pt1 | contig 11209 bp, 11 predicted proteins | sample LL1503_MetaG_FD_177994 | JGI IMG/M metagenome (GOLD analysis project Ga0214919, IMG submission 177994) | Freshwater microbial communities from Lake Lanier, Atlanta, Georgia, United States - LL-1503 | ecosystem: Environmental > Aquatic > Freshwater > Lake | place: USA: Georgia | collected...
ACATCCAAACCAAATTTGACAAGGAGAAGGCATTCGAGTTGTGCCTACAAGATTGCAAACGATTAAAATGCGGAAGCGACGAAGCATGCAAGACAGGATGCATCGTAGATTATAACTCCGTATAATTTAATAAAAATTAAGATCGAAACGTAGGTGGTTCTACTGAAAATTTATTGTTATTATTATTTTTATTTTCGGAATTTTTATAAAACATCATGACAAATAAAAACAAGAGACCTAACGCGCTAGACCATAACATGGAATAGACAAGGCATTTCCGAATTGATATATTTTTCTTTTCATTTTTTTCGATATCCATATCCATAACATAAGAAGGGCGATAAACGTAATAATAGAGCATCAACGCTAAAAATGCGATCATCGTAATCATTAGGCATTTTTCATCCGTATTCATTTATTTTTAAGACTTTAAAAATAAAAAATAAAAACAAATCGAACATGTTGAACCTAATGCATATGACAATGTTTGAGAAGGTAGTAAATTACAGGTTAGACATTTATTTTAGATTTAGAAATAAAATAAGAAAAGGAAAAAAAGAAAAAGGGAATATAAAATAAATGTCTAGTTTCGCTACCAAATCAGTAGCCGAACGTAAATCTGAAGTTTTGAGAATTCTCAAAAAATATCCCGACAAAATACCCGTCATGATCATCAAAGATAAAGGGTGCAAAACCATGACCGAACCATCAAACACCAAATTTCTGATCCCCAGAGAATTAACCGTCGCTCAATTTGTCTACACTCTACGAAAAAGAATTTTTCTGAAACCCGATCAAGCCATCTTTTTATTTTTTGGGTCGGGAAAAGAGATGCCTGCCACTACCGAACAAATGATTAATATATATGAACGTAATCGTGACATAGAAGACGAGATGCTGTACGCGACATACTCTACCGAAACAACATTCGGGTCGTAGACGTAGAAATGACGTAGAATAAAAATAAAAATAAAAATGAAATTATAAAATAAAATCTAAAAAAAAATATACACCAGAATATGTTTACTCTCTCCGTCAAAGATCTCGCAGGAGGAATGTCGCTCATTCAAACCTTATCTCTACAAAGCGCAAAAGAATATTTGTCTCACACGTACAAAAAAGATGTCGGTTGTATTTCGCTTCTCGATCTATCGACTGGAAAAGAGCTGTGTGATGATGTCATATACAGCGATATGGAATGCGGTGTTTATGTTCATTCTTATTCTGCAGAAGATCAACTAACATTTGAGAAATTTAGTTATCCGTCGGGCGAAAATACGGTCTTCTTTTTTGACGTCTATATGAATTTTAGTTTAAGTGTTCCGTCGATTGAGAAGGAATTGTTTATCATTATTCATAAATTACCCGAATTGTTTGAGTGGATCCATGATCGAAATGTCACGCATTTTACACTTGAAACATATTACATCACCCACGAATGGTATCGAGATATTTCAAACATTCATGAAATTTTTGATAATATCGTTACAGGTATTGCCAATAATAATACATTAGTGAGTCTCAATCTCTCCATTTTCTATCTGTATCTGTACAATCATCCCGAAAAACGTGACAAATTACAAGGAATGCTGAACATTCACCCTACATTGGAAAGGATTTATTTGACCCGACACGACCAACGAAACGACAAGGTCGTCAAGCTAGAGAAAATCGAAGTTGAAAATACGGAAAATGCGGTCGAACACCAGTAATAAAAAAAGATAAAAAATAAAAAATCATAAAAATGAATATTATTTTATATTCATTATTCTTATCTTACTCTTATCTTACTCTTATCTTATTCTTATCTTAATCTTCTTATTTTATTACTCTTTATTCTTAGTCTTTAATTACGAGAATATGAACACATCTGAAACTCTTGCGTCAATTAACGTAAGAAGCAATGAGGAGACAGCGTTAGCACAACAACAAGTTTTTTTGAATATCAATCCTCCCTTCCAAAGAGAATATGAAGCATGGGATAATAAACTAAAAACGAGACTCGTGGAGACGATGTTAATTGGTCGCGCGATGAACCCCATTTGGGTTGTATTTAATGACGAGGAAGACACCGAAGAAGTATTGGATGGAATGCATCGTTTAACGACCGCTCTTAATTTTTTGAACAATAAATTTGAAATTGGAAAAGATTTGATGGAATTGGACGTTTCAATTTTCCAAGGAAAAACTTTCAAAGATCTTCCCCCTGAACAAAAACAAAAAATTAGAAACTATAAATTTGCAATTAATGGGCTTGATTCATCTTATAAAAAAGATCCTCAAAAATTACACGACATGTATGAACTATTAAATCGATCAAGTAAAACATTAAATGATTTTGAATTCCAAAAACCACTCTTACAACCCTTTTACGAATTGCTTCAGAAATATTCAAAAGATTTTCTAGAATCGGTTATTTTCCGCGGAAAAGAATCAAAACGCGGGAAAATTGAAGAAGAACTTGGGAAATGTCTAGCCATGTCAGAATACAGCGTTGGTCATTTTTCATCGATTAATGATATGTATAAAAGATGGAAGGTACGTATGTTTGGTGAAAAAGGAAAAATAACAGCCGAGGGAGTTAAAAAAGGAATGTCTGAATACACATCCCAGCTTTCAGAAAGACTTGATCGTATCACCCATGTTATGGGCGTGTATGACGGAATGAATCTGTTTAATTACGAAAAACGATCAAATAATATTGAATATATGATGATTATCAACCGAACCGTCGCGTTAATTCAAACAAACGAACGATTTAGCCGAAATTCTGGTATATTGTGCGAGAAATTCTCATCGTTTTTGGGAAACGACGAAAAAAAGGATTCCGAAAAGGACGGAAAAGATGAAAAAAATGAAAATCGAAACAACATTTTTCAAGCTAAACTTATTGCACAAATTGATGGAATTATTAACAATGTAATCGACGAATTAAAGGGACCGCGTTTGTTCTCTAAAGAAATGATTAGTGAAAAATTAAATGATCAGAATAATATTTGCAAACTTTGCAATAAACCCATTACCCCTAAACAAGATTACGATGGTGATCATATCATTCCTTGGACAAGTGGCGGAAAAACTGAAAAAGATAATTTACAAGTTGTTCATTCAAGGTGCCATAAGATGAAATGAGAAATGAGGAATGAGAAATTAGTTAAAAAATAATAAAATAAAGTTTGTTTAACCTTTATTTTTAAAATTTAAAATATTCTAAACGCGCTCCAGGTATCATCCTTGTTATTGTAGATAAACCTAGATTATCTATCCCTAAATAGGAAGATGCCGACATTAACATTTCAGCAACGTGGTGGGTACGCTGACGAGCTGCATCTACTGTTTTTACAAATACTGGTACAGATGTTGGAATAGAAGTAGCCGTCCGTAGTACAGAACCTCCTATCATAACAGTAGCACCTACGGCTACCACTTTCAACATCTGTATTCTTTCATCATGTTCTTTCTGGGCAATTTTAGTAAGGGCTTCTTGTGTAGCTTCTTTAACGGCAGCCGTGTCATCACGAACTTCACCACCACTACCCAACAAATCAGATATTTTACCATCATTTTTATTTTGTGCCCATTTATCTGTCACATTTGGTCTAGATGATTCGGATGAAGATTTATGATGAGATGTAAAATTATTTGCCGGTGATGTACCACTATCATCGGGTAAATCATTTTCTGCCCAAGTCACAATTGGTCTAGATGATTCGGATGAAGATTTATAATGAGATGTAAAATTATTTGCCGGTGATGTATTTTGTGCTTCGTATTCGTTACGTAAGCCTTTTTGGCCAATTACACTAAACGATTGAGGGCCATGTAACCGTTCCAAATAATTCTGGTCAACTGAAAACGCTCCTTGTTTTTCCGCTTCTCTTAAATCATGTTGGTTTTGTTGATATCGTCGAGCGTCTTGTTGCTGACGTACACTAGACGATTGTGGGCTGTGTAACCGTTCCAATTGATTCTGGTTACTATCAATCGCTCCTTGTCGTTGTGCATTTTGTAGATCACGTTGATATTGACGTGATTGTTGTTGAGCACGAACACTAGTAGATTGTGGACTTTGTAATTTATTCAAATTTCTAGACATCGCTCCTTGTCGCTGTGCATTTTGTAGATCACGTTGATATTGACGTGATTGTTGTTGGGCACGGATACTAGACGATTGTGGGCTGTATAACCGTTCCAATTGATTCTGGTTACTATTAATCGCTCCTTGTCGCTGTGCATTTTGTAGATCACGTTGATATTGACGTGATTGTTGTTGAGCACGAACACTAGTAGATTGTGGGCTTTGTAATTTATCCAAATTTCTAGACATCGCTCCTTGCTTTAACGCAATGGCGTCATCCGCTTTCTGTTTTACCGCTTCAGCTTCTATATTTTGCATATTTTGCATAATAGTGGAAGCTAGAGAACCCGTTTGCATCATTGCAAACAGACCAAGTGCCTTTGCTAATGGAAATGAGTCTTCTTCTTTTTCTTCTTTTTCTTCATCTTCTTCATCTTCTTCAATAATTGGCAGATTTTTTTCCAATAATAATTGTTTAACAGCTTTCACAAGATCTTCTTCGTCAATTTCTTCTTCCTGATTTTTATATTTAACACTGCGAATACACAAAGGACAATTTCGATTTTTTCCTTTTTTTATAATGTATTTTCGCAAACATTCAAAATGAAATTCGTGACCACAACCGAATGGGTGTACAATACGATTTAATTTATTGTTTGAATCTATCAAATGTTTCTTACAAATTTGACATTCAATTACACCAGAATTGATTTGTACTTGATATGATCGAGAGGGAATAAGATAGCTATGACCAGGCTCTTTATTTAGTTTTTTTATATCTTGATGAACGTAAGCTTTATGTTTCGTATCAAAAGTATCACCACACTCGCACTGCCATAGCATATAATCACCATCATCCCCATCCCCTATTTTAATCAATTCTGTTTTTTCTTCTGGTGCGGCCATTATAGAAGGATAATTAGGAGAACTAAGGTAATCATGACCGTATATTCTTTGAAGTTGATAAAAAATTTGATGTTTGTATGCCTCTGTTCTAGTATCGAATGTTTCACCACATTCACATTCAAATTTTGCCGAAAAATTTCCGTGAATTTGTTGATTGGATGCCAAATCACTCTTTAACTTATCGGCAATTTGTGACAATGTTAGAGGTATTCCGGTATATTTACCCAACTTCTCAAGGCCAAGAAGTCTCTGAGCCTTATCCGTTAGAGAAAAAGATGTTTCAGCTCCCCATTTTATGCTGTCTAATATTTTTTGGCCAGCTAAGTCCATAAAACCACGCTGTATAGGCATAATTATATTTGTATCCATTACAGATACCGATTCATATTGTGGTTCTTTTACATCGTCTTCATCCAGATATTTTTCGTAATAATCCGTATCCTCTTCATCCTTATTATAAGGATCATAATCATTATCAATAATTTCTAGATTATCTTCCTTATCTTCCGTATCATCCTTATCATTAGGTTCAAAATTATTGTTATTATTGTTATTATTGTTAATATTGGTATTAATTTCAGGACTAAGTATTAATGGACTATCTCCCCTTCCTCCCGCCATAATGCGTTCTTTTATATCGTCGATATGTTCTGGAATATCACTATAATCACTATAATCACGACCACTACTAAGTTTGCCTAATGCCTTAGCTGAAGATTTTCCTGCGAAATTATATTGACGAAATTCACTCGAAAGATTTTTTATATATTCTTGTAATAATTTGCGTGTTTCATTCTCGTCATAATTTTGATAATCGTCATGATTAATATTTTTCACATTTTTCAACCATTCCGTAAACATTGCTAATTGTAAAATGTTTGCCTGTGTATCTGCATCGAAATTTTGGAATTTAAATAAACGTTTTTGTCTTCTATTTAGATTTTTAGGTTTACTATGTTTACCCATTTATTTATTTTATTTATTTTATTTATTTATTTTATTTATAAATGTTATTGGATGTAAGTTCGAGATTTTCAAACCAACTTGAAGACGCGGTAAAGTTTTTTCAAGATCATCCAGTTCCGAAACATGGAGTTGTCATTAATGATTCTGATACATGGTACAAAATAGATGAAAATAAACAAGTAGATATAATAGACGAAGACATTGGAATTAATTCTCGTGACGAAACGGTAAGAATTATAAATATAACAAAAGAGTATACATCCATTCCACCTATCATTCCTGAAAATAATGAGATGTTACCATATTCTGAAGGACATGATCGATACGAAGATATTCGACCCTATAAAAATAATTTACTACCATCCGGGTCTTCTTACCGAAACCATGTAAGCCCCATTAAATTGAAAAATGATGATATCGAATACATTGCATCGCAATCGCCTTTGCCAGTAGATTTTAATGGTCCGGTGGGCGCCAAGGGAGACAAAGGGGACGAATTCTGGAAGATGATAAAAGAACAAAACATAGGATTAATTGTGAATCTGGTAAGCGCTGATATGTATTCTGAGAAGGAAGCAACAATTTACTGGCCTGAACCGCGCGAAATATCACATCCTGAAAATAAGAAAATAAATTTTTATGTTTTTGAGAAGTCAGAGTCAGACGCGTTGATGATTCACTATCCATATTGGGTTGAAAATTTGTGCCCTTCTGTACGTGATTTCTCAGATTTATTAAGGGAGTTTTTTAACAAACGAGATGAAATGTTAGACGGGAAAAAAATTCTTGTTCATTGCATGGCAGGTATCGGACAAACAGGAACATTTCTATCATGTGTTGACGCACTACTAAGTGAAGAGGATACAGACATTAAAGATATTGTATCATCTTTAAGAAGTCAAAGATGTTATATGGTAAACACTCTTGACCAATATTTATTAATACATGATACACTAGATAAATGAAATAAGAGACTCTTCTCGTAAAAAATAATTATGATATTGTATTAATATTAAATTAATACAATTTAAAAACCTCTATATATAAAAAGATGTCTAAGTACCTATGCAACTTTTGTAATACGACATTTTCTTCCGCTAAAAGCTTGGATAACCATAAAAAATATGCAAAATATTGTTTGACATTACAGGATAAAGTATCCGATAAAAACAAATGCGATAGCTGTCAAAAAAGTTTTTGCAATCGATCATGGCTTATTCAACATCAATTAAATTGTACTGAATATAAAATATCATTGAAAACGGAAGATCTGTTAAAAGAAAATACACAACTCAAATTAGACATAGAAAACTTGCGTCAAACCCACATTTCAATTATAGAAGAAAAAGATAAGAAGTTAAAAGAGAAAGATGATGCACTGCTAGAAAAAGAAAAAATTAGTAAAATCGTCGCCGAAGAAGTAAAAGATGACGACGAATATTCTGAATATTCTGAATATTCTAAAATTACCCTCAATCATGTCGTCATTTCTTCTCGTCCTATTGATCATTATGTGAATATAACCCAATTATGCCAGGCAGGTGAAAAGAAATTTAACGAGTGGTTTCGTCTGGATACTACAAAAGAGTTATTGAATGAATTGTCGAGTGATACCGGAATTCAGGCTTCGGAATTGATAGAGTCGAAACGCGGTGGTAATAGTAATGGAAATGGTAATTGGATTCACCCGGATTTGGCAATCCAACTCGCACAATGGATCTCTCCTAAATTTGCCATTCAAGTCAGTAAATGGGTTCGAAATCTTTTCAGCAAAGGTTCAGTCGATATTGACTTAGCTCGTCTTCGTGAAAAAGAAAAGGACATTCGAATCAAAGAAGAACGTATCAAAAAACTAGAAAACGTTTGTCTTAGCAAACAACGTCGCGTTGAATACCCCGAACGAAACGTTATTTACATGATTACCACCGAAGACCATCTTCTCCGACGAACTTACATCATCGGAAAGGCTAAGAATCTTACCCAACGACTTAGTACCTACAACAAGACATGCGATCACATCGTAATCCACTACCGAGAATGTAAAAACGAAGAAGACATGGACACGGCCGAAATGATCGTTCTAAATAAATTGAAAGACTACCGCGAACAAGCCAATCGTGATCGGTTTATCCTACCGGTAGACAGAGATGAGATGCTTTTTATCCAAATCATTGATTCTTGTATCAAGTTCTTAGTATAAATTAGCATTACTTAACAATAATTGTAAATAATTAGCATTCACTTAGCATTTAAAAATAATTACAACTTTTCGAATATAAAAATTAGTTAAAAATGCAAATAATTAACATTCACTTAGCATTTAAAAATAAATGTAACTCAATGAGAATTTCAATAAAAATTAAAATTAGTTAAAATTGTAAATATTTAGCACCAATTAACACAAATTTAGCATAAAAAAATAACTATTTAAAAATATTTATCTTATATAAATAACAATGTCGATGATGGAATGTGATTTTTGTAAAAAAACTTTCTCCTCTAAACCAAATTTAAACTCTCATCAAAAAAATGCAAGATATTGTCTTGATATTCAAGGTAAACAAAACGACAAATTTCAATGTGAGTATTGCGAAAAAATTTTTACAACTCACCAACGATTAAATGAACATATTTCTAGTACATGTAAATTAAAGTACAAATTATCCCACGAAGAAGAAATGAAGAAGTTAAAAGAAGATCTCGAAACAAGAGAAAAAGAATACCACCAACAGGCAAAGGAAAAAGAATATTATTTTCACCAACAGGCAAAGGAAAAAGAATATTATTTTTACCAACAGTCCGAACAAAAAGACGCTTACTATTTAGAAAAGTTGAAAGAGAAAAACGAGTACATTTCCAAGTTAGAAGCCAAATTGGAAAAGTTGGAGTCAGCAGTAACAGCGATTGCTATGGAGTCAAAAACCTCTGTAAATCCAGTTACGACCAACAATACGACTAACCACATTACCGTAACACAAACCAATAATAACGTCTTGAATCTCTCCAAAGAGCACGTTAATAAAGTCCTCACAGAGCACCTTAATTACGACGTCGTATACGCCGGACAAGCCGGCTTTGCTAAGTTCGTTGTCGACAAGATGTTGAAGGGACCAGATGGCAAGTTGACCTATAAATGCGTCGATCCGAGTCGGCAAATGTTCGAGTTTATAGATGAATCGGGAGAAACGGTCAGGGATATGAGGGCAGAAAAGCTGATTCAGTCTCTTTTAGACGGAGATGCGCTCAAAATCGGTCTGGACGCGGCAGCTAAAGGATGGAATACCGATGATCGTCAATTGAATAATGATCGAACAGCCACGTTTGGACCGAGGGTTAACGAATATACTGAATTGAATCGACATAACACGGTCTTTCGTAACAAAGTTTCGTCGTTAACGACGTAATAAAAATAATAAAAATAAAATTTTTCGTTTTATTTTTTGATTTTTTAAAAAATCCACACACACACACAATTTTTTGGATTTGTGTGTGTGTGTGGCTGCCGCGTACGTGATAGATTTTGGAATTATTTTTTTTTTAAATTTCTATAATATATTTTTATAGAATTATTAACATTTATAATTGTAGAAAATATAAAATTATAATTTATAGAAAGAATAGAAAGAATATTTTTTTTATTGTTAAATAAAATAGAATGAATCGTGATTATGATTCTCGTGACAAAATCAATCCGTATTACGTTCCGTTAGGCAACTACTATGGCCAACGCGAAATCGATACGACTATCCAGTACAAGAGCGCCCAAGGTGTTCAGATAGTTCCCGTCTTTGCTGGTGTAAATTACACCAAGCCGAACTATAACAGCCTCGTTCATGGTTCTTGTGTGAACCACGCTGAAGCTTCGAATGCCTACATTTACAACAACTGCGTGACCTACAAAGCCCGTCTTGATGGCCCTAAAGGAAGCTATTATGCTGAATCGAAAGGCTACACTGGTAATACTGGAGCTGTTGAGAAATATGGTTGGGAAAAAGGAAAAAGACCAGGGCAATAATAAAATAATCAATTTCTTTCGATGTCGATTGCCATCTCCTCGAATGGGTGTTCTTTGCGATGATCTTTTTGGATTGTATCGGTGATATTTATCGGGTGAGATACATATTGCATCCTGTATTCCTTATTTTCTTTATCCTTATTATCCTTATCATCCTTATCGTTAATATTTTGTTTAATACCACCGTATACACGTTTGTATACCGTTTGATTGATGTCGGGGTTGGCACGAATGCGATCCGAGGCGGATCGTTTCTTTTCAGCGACAAAACCTTTTTCTGATAGATATCTATCTACATCTTCCGGGTAACGTTTTTGGTAGAGGTGAACTTTTTCATGGACTAGTGTATCGATCAAATCCGTCCATGAATAATCGGTCATCATTTCTTTCGTGAAGATGATGGTGGTTCCCACTGTGTGCGGTAAACCGTATTCATATTCGCGACCTTCTATACATCCGATACGCCATTCTATTTCAGAGATCGCTTTTTCGCCGTTGAAATATTGTTCTCGAATCTTTTTTAATTTCTGATCGGCGCGAAACATACATACCACCAATATTATTTTTTCTAAAAAGGAGAATTCGGTGACGACCGAACGAATCTTATCTTTATAGTCGGTAATAGAGGCGACCTGGCGGGCTTCTAGGTCAACCGGAAAGAAAGTGGCGTAGAAATCGTCGTTTTTAAGGAGTATATTTTCTAATTCTTTTCTACCGATAAAATAGGGGCGTATTTGTAGAAAAAGGAATAAAATGACAGAAATAGATATAGAAAATACGAATAATAATACGAACGAAAATATATTCATTTATTTTATATTTTTTATAATATAAAATATAAATGGCACTGCGTGCAAGTGTAATGACTATTGGACAACTAAATGCTAACAATGAAAAAAAAGAGACAGAGGCTGCCGCTGCTGCCGCTGCCGCTGCTGCGGCAGCGCAGAAAGAGAATGAAAAATTAGGAAATCCCAAAAATATACGTGAAATTAATCAAATGAATAAAAAAATACAACTTGTTAATTTCGGTAATAATATGGAAAACATTATGAAAAAAAATGGAAGAGATACGGTTCGATATATTGTAGACAGGATGATAAATAATTCTGTTGTGAATATCTCAGACAAGTCTAACTCAGAAATTGTTAATTTACTTAACATTTTAGGGGATATATTACCATCATCTGCAATACTAAATAATATAGAAAATCCTATACCATTTGATGTGCTTAGTCAAGCAG
>Ga0214919_10011203_pt1 | contig 11209 bp, 10 predicted proteins | sample LL1503_MetaG_FD_177994 | JGI IMG/M metagenome (GOLD analysis project Ga0214919, IMG submission 177994) | Freshwater microbial communities from Lake Lanier, Atlanta, Georgia, United States - LL-1503 | ecosystem: Environmental > Aquatic > Freshwater > Lake | place: USA: Georgia | collected...
GTCTGTTAGCGACAAGTAGAGAAAATTCTGAACAAGGCAAGAAAATGAATTAACAATTTAAGCAAGTAGAAAAAAAGCTTGACAGGGTGGGATGTCCCTGTAAGTTCGTGTAATTGATCAAAAATTGTAAATTACAATTTTTCCAGCGTTTCGGTAGATTTTGCACTCAGCGCTGTCACTTTGCACGTGGAAATTTGAAGCCAGGCTTGGGGCTCGAACCAGTTGAGGCCGAAGTTCGGATCTACACGCGGTAGTCGAACTAGACATTTTGAACAACATCGGAAGTGAAATTCTTATTTAAGAATATTCAGATAAAAATCCTCTTGATGTGATCTTGGACATGGTGAGTCAGTCAATTTACTTGAATTCAAACCTGATGTGCATTGGCGTAACATGATTACGAAATTGGTTTCAATGGGGGTTTGAAAAAATGACAAATATATGCGCATCATTTGTTGCAAATACGTACTCCTACACTATTACACATACTGCAACAGAATGTTTAAATTTTCTAGCAGAAAAGGGGTTTAGTGAGTTTGAATTAATGATGTATCCAGGGCATATTTGGCCAGCAGAGATTAACGCAACTGAGCGGAAAAAATTTGTAAATTTTTTAACCGCCAATAACTTTAAAGTTAGCACCATTAACATGCCAAACGTAGATGTCAATATTGCTGCTGCTACGAAAGAAATGAGGACTCACTCAATTGACCATATGCGAAGGGTAATTGAATTGGCTGGTGATCTTGGTGTTCCAGCTGTTGTAGTTGGCCCGGGAAAAGCGAACCCCTTACTGCCAGCACCTAGGGATGAATTAATTGGTTATCTATATGCTGCCTTGGATGTATTAGAACCCTTAGCAAATAAAGTTGGCACATCTCTATTAATTGAAAATATGCCATTTAGTTTCTTGCCTGATGTCAAGTCTATTCTTGTTGTGCTTAATAACTATGGCAACAAGAGAATTGGAATGGTTTACGATGTTGCCAACGGACACTTCATAAAAGAAGATATAAATGATGCACTTCGTATATGTAAGCACGTTCTTAAGGTCGTCCACTTATCAGATACCACGCAGAGTATTTATAAACATGATGCAATTGGAATGGGTAATGTAGATTTTTCTTCTATTCCCGCGACTTTAAAAGAGATTGAGTTTAGTAAAAAACCTGTTCTAGAGATAATAACGCCAGATCCACAGTCTTTTATGGAAATAAGTGCGAGAAAACTAAAAGATATCGGATGGTAAATCGCAATTGTTCTGACTTGCTATTCGGTTTTTAGAAAAATAGTGGATTTGGAAGCGAAGGTCCTAAAATGCGATGCATAAAATAAGTGAAGAACGTATTATTATTGTGATGAAATCACAATAAAGGCAAATGCATTCCAATGTCTATTGATCCCTTAGTAAATCACAACTACGACTTTGTTGTTATTGGTTCTGGTGCTGCCGGTTTGACTGCTGCCTTGGTTGCAAGTATCGAAGGCCTGAAGGTTTTGGTCATAGAAAAAACTGATGTGATTGGCGGCACAGCAGCGCGTTCATCTGGGACAGTATGGATTCCAAATAATTCGCTTCAAAAATCTATGGGAATAGACGATACTAAAGAAAAGTCTATGACTTATCTTGATTCTCTTGTTGGTGGTAAATCAGATAGATTACTACGCGAGTCCTTCGTAGATAAGGGACCTCAAATGATAGATTACTTGATTAAAAATACTAATATTAGGTTTAGACCCTATGCCTCAAGTCCTGACTATCGGCAAGATCACCCTGGAGCAGCTGCTGGCGGTAGACCATTAGAGCCGCAGTCTTTTGACGGAAGATTGCTCGGTAGTGATTTTGAAAAAATTGCTTCTCCTTTAAAAGAGTTAATGCTTTTTGGCGGAATTATGATTACTAGAGGAGAAGCTGCTCAATTGATCAAACTCAACTTGAATAGTTTTTTAATAGGATTTAAATTAATTACTCGTTTTTTAATTGACCGTATATCCTTTAATCGCGGGACTCGACTAGTACTGGGTAACGGGTTGGTTGGTTCTTTGCTCAAAGAGCTTCTCTCCAGGCAGGTCAGTTTTATTACTAGTTCTGATACAAAAAAAATAATAACTAATCAGCTTGGTAATGTTTGCGGCGTTATTGTTGTAACGAACGACTTAGGGATTAATATTACGGCTAGCAAAGGTATTCTTTTGGCTGGTGGAGGCTTCCCTTCCAACAAATTAAAACGCCAGCAATACTTGCCTCAACCATCTCCGCTTCATAGTGCAGCTTACGATGGGTGCCAAGGTGAAACTATTGACCTCGGGTTGTCTATTGGCGGGATTCTTGGAAAGATGGGTCTCGACAATGCTTTGTGGTTTCCAAGTTCTTTAATTCAAGAAAAAGATGGTGCGGTTTCAATATATCCACACATTGTTTTAGATCGTTCAAAGCCTGGCTTGATTGCGGTTAATGTGAAAGGAAAGCGATTTGTTAATGAGGCAGTTTCTTATCATGAATTTGTACGTGCAATGTATAAGAATACATTGGAAAATCCATCGATCCCAGCTGTTTTAGTTTGCGGTAAAGAGTTCATCTGGAAGTATGGATTTGGTCTTATTAGGCCAAGAACACCCTCATTAAAAAAATATATCCAAAAAGGTTATTTATATGAAGGAAATTCAATTGAAGATTTAGCTATCAAGGTGGGTGTTGATTCTTTAGCACTGAACCAAACTATTTCTTCATTCAATACTGATGTTGTTAACGGTAGAGATAATGAGTTCTTGAAAGGTGAAAATATTTATGATCGTTCGAATGGAGACCCTAATATCCATCCGAATCCATGTCTTGGTCTTGTTAGTGGTCCTCCTTTTTACGCCATCAAGGTATATCCAACGCCGTTAGGTACAAGCCTTGGATTGGTAAACAATCAATACTCGCAAGTATTAGACTGTGATGGTCATCCGATTAGTGGTTTATATGTTGCGGGAAACGATATGCAATCAGTCATGGGGGGTGAATATCCTGGTGCAGGTGCGCAAATAGGCGTGGCTATGACCTTTGGATATTTGGCTGCAAAACATGCGGCTGGTTAATTATTTCTCTTACTGGCCGAGGTCAAACTTTCTAAATAAAACGATTGAAATTAACGTTTGGCCATCAGCTGGTGTTGGAACTGATGTCACAAATCGCTTGAATTTAGAAATAATGAAGAAATACCTATGCCACTCCATTTTTGTTTCTAACAGAACATGTAGGGGTGATAATTTAGCTATAAATTATTTAAGCCTTGTGATGGTCATTCTTGGCTTTTCAAGTGGTTATGCGCTTAAAAGTAATTGAACACCCTTCCATTTGTTGCTGTTGACCAATAGGTTGACTGTCTCTTTGATTTCATCGTGTACAGCCAGTGTTGCAGGCGACAAGCGCTCAAATTTTGTAGTAAAAAGAAAACTCGGACGTTTCATTTTTGCATCTGATATGGGTAAATAACGCAGTCCTTTAGCCATCCTGTCTTACATCATCGTGGCTGACATTGGCTTGATGGTTGCGCCCATGCCATCTTTTACACAAAGCATCAATAGCGATAGTGAATCGATCTCGGCGACAACATTCATTTGAAGATTTCTTTGTTCGAATTCATGCGCGATTTTGATCCTTAATCCATGAATTCCTGTTGGAAGGATTAGAGGTAACTTGGCTATTTCGTCACACCGGACACTTTTTCGGTGCTTGGGCACCAACTTACTTTCTTTAGGTAGCATCAAAAAAAGATCTTCCTCAATTAGTGGTTCATTCGGTAAATCTGGAGCAGCATCTCTACTAAATAAGATGGCTAAGTCTAATTGCATATTGCGCAACATTTGTCCTATGTGCCCGCTTAATCCTTCAACAACATTTAAAATAATGCTGGGATATTTTTCTCGCATGCGTCGCATCAGCGGCGCACCCAGTGCACATAAGGTGGTTGATGCCAATCCGACAGAGACCATGCCTTGAATGGATCCGGGTTCTTGACGTGCAATGACCAAGGCCTGCTCTAGTTGTCGCAGCATAAAGCGAGCATGCTCAAGCAAGGCGGCACCATTGGGCGTTGGCAACACGCCCTTGGCAGATCTAATTAAAAGGGTTTCCCCCTACCTCATCTTCTAGTTTTGCAAGTTGTTGACTCAGGGCCGGTTGCGCAATAAAGAGTTGGCGTGATGCTTTAGCAAGACTGCCACACTCGACAATCCTGACGAAATACTGAAGTTGCTTCAAATTCATATCCATTACTCCTGCTTAACCATAATACATATAGTAAAAAGTTATAGCTAGTCTAGGAAAACACTACTTTCAAAAACTCATAAAAACCCTTACCATTAAATTACTACATTAATTAGTGAAGGAGATTTTCATGAACGTAAACGTAAAAACAAAAAAGCAAAAAATTGAATCTGCTAGTCGCCGAAACTTAATTGCTAAGGGATTCGCACTGGGTGGGGCCACGGCATTATCTGCTTCGTTACCAATCTGGGCGCAAGACAATTCATCGATCAAGATTGGTCATCTGACGCCTATGACTGGCTTTTTAGGAGCTCTAGGTGAATACGCTGCGCAAGGAATAAAAATGGCGGCAGACGAAATTAACGCTAGTGGAGGCGTGCTGGGTCGTAAATTGGAAATCATGAGTGAAGACTCTGTGAACCCGCAAGTCGCTGCTACAAAAGCTCAAAGAATGATTGAACGAGACAACGTTGCTTTCTTATTGGGCGAAATATCCTCTGCATCGGCGCTCACCATTTCACAAGTTGCTGGCCGCAATAAAAAGCTGTTCATGAGTATTGGTGCACGATCTGATGTACTAAGAGGTAAAGACTGTAATCGCTATACCTTCCACGTAGACATTCCTGTCACTGTCATGGTCAATGCAGTTGGCCAAGCCTTAGTTCGAGATAATTTAGTCAAAGGTAAGAAAATTTTCAGCTTAACTGCAGACTATCTTTTTGGACATGACTTGTCTAAGGTTGCCAAGAAGTTTTGGATTGATAACGGAGGTAATTTGATAGGAGACGAGTTAGTCCCTACGGATGCAGCTGACTTTAGTCCGTATCTGCTAAAAATCAGACAAGCCAAACCAGACTTAATTGCATCAAATTTAGCGGGTAACCAGGTGACTAATTTTGTAAAGCAGTACTCAGAATTTGGTTTGCCTTATCCTATGGTGGGATTCAACCTCAATACTGCGGACGCTTGGGCTGCAGGTGAGGACAATTTAGGTGGAATATGGCCTACGGTTTGGCATCATGAATTACAAACACCAGGCTCCAAAGCATTTGTAGCGAACTTTACAAAACGGTATAACCGAGTACCAGAAAACCATGCGTGGATTGAATACATATCTTTGCGTATGTTGGCACAAGCCATTAATGCAACCAAGTCTACAGACACTGAGAAGGTAATTACCTACTTTGAATCACAAGCTGAATTTGATATTTTGAAAAATAGAAAAGCCTATTTCCGTTCTTGGGACCATCAATTAATGCAAGAAGCATATCCATTCACTGTCAAAGCCAAAGGCACTTATAAAGAAAAATGGGACTTCTTAAAGTTTGGCGATGCAGTTCCTGCACCCAACCAATCTTTGGAATTGTTGGCTACTAACAAGGCTGAAAACACCTGCAAAATGTGATGGATGTTGGCAGCACTGCTGAGTCAGCACTAGGGATTTGAATGGAATTTGTATTTCTTTTAGAGCAAGTTGTTAATGGTCTTGTTTTAGGAGGTTATTACCTCTTGCTCGCTCTAGGGTTGTCCTTAATTTTTAGCGTCGGAGGCGTTGTTAATTTAGCGCATGGTGCTTTCTATGCAATCGGGGCATATATTTCCCTTGAAGTCATCAAACGATTCGGTTTTGGTCCAAGCATGTTGGTCACGCCTATCTTCGTAGGACTCCTTGGAATCGTATTTGAACGGTTGTTATTGCGGCGCTTTTATAAGGCTGACCCTATTTTGAGTTTATTGGTCACTTTCGGTTTAGCCATGATTGTTGAACAAGGACTCAGAATGCTTTGGGGTGCGGCACCGCTACCCTCAAATATGCCTTCAGAATTCAAAGGCAATGTGATGGTAGGTGAATTTTTATTTTCTAAATATCGCCTATTCATATTAGGTTTTGTGTTTGTAATCCTTGGATGCATTTGGCTTTTACTAAACAAAACCTCCTTTGGACTCGTTGTCAAGGCGGGAGTTCAAAGACCAGATATGGTTGCAGTTTTAGGAATTCGATTACAGCCATATATGACATCCATCGTTGCGTTAGGTGTTGCTACTGCGGCGTTGGGAGGAGTTTTATTTGGCCCCATTACAACTGTGCATCCTTCTATGGGTACCGAAATTATGACGGTTGCATTTGTTGTAGTTGTCATTGGGGGATTAGGAAGTTTCTGGGGCGTAGTGTTAGCCGCTGTCTTAGTGGGTGTTGTTCGTGGCATCACCATCCATTTTCAGCCTGCTGCCGGTGAAGCCTCGATGTATATATTGATGTTTGCGGTCTTAATGCTTTTCCCTCGTGGGTTATTGGGAGAGCGAATTGACAGATTCGAATAAAAACAAATGAATACTAAGAACTTTCAACTTTCCATCGCGACGATTGCTTTAGTTCTCCTTCCCTTTTTTTTCAAGGCAATAGGGTTGACCTATGACGCGGCAACCGTAGTTGTCATTCTTGCCTTAGCAACCATGAGTTTGAACTTGTTAGTAGGGTATTCGGGTTTAGTGTCTTTTGGCCATAGTGCATGGTTTGGTATTGGGGGATATGCAGCTGCATTGGCTCAACTATGGTGGTTTCGAGATCAAATGCTTTTGCCATTTTTATTCTCAATTATTTTTACGGCTAGTTTGTCTTGTTGTGTTGGCTTTTTGATACTTCGCAGGAAGGGCGTGTATTTTTCATTGCTGACATTAGCGCTTTGTGCGCTTACATTTGCAATTTCTTTCCGTTGGACAAGCCTAACAGGTGGCGAAGGTGGGCTCGGTGGGATCGAAAGAGTTGCGTTCGGGGCGATTGATTTAAATCAGCACGCAAGCTACTACATATTCACTGCAGTGTTGGCATGGTGTGTTATTTATTTTTTAGTACGCGTAGTGCGATCGCCATTTGGACACGTTTTAGTGGCTATCAGAGAGAATCAACAACGCGCGATATTTCAAGGCTATCAGATAGATCTGTATAAGTTGATTGCTTTTGTGATCTCTGCTACTTTAACGGGTTTAGCAGGTGCGTTGATGGTTTTTTTGCACCACCTCGCCGCCGCAGAGTCAACGACTGTTTCATTTTCCGGAGAGTTACTGGCCATGGTGGTCATTGGCGGAATGCATCAGTTTCTAGGTCCTGCATTGGGCGCCTTGTTTTATGTGCTTTTTCGTGAACTCTTCTCTATATATACCGACAACTGGTTGCTGTGGTTTGGATTGGTATTTGTTGGGTTTGTAATTTTTTCTCCTTCAGGCTTAACAGGTGTTTGGGGGAAAATACTTTCCAAATTTCGCACGCCATTGACGGATGGCGCAGCGATGAGTAAGCGCCGTATTTACGAAGGATTAGCGCTGCCCAGTTTTCTCTCTCCACCCACGCGAAATGGCTGTGTTTTGGAAGTTAAGAATGTTGGACTGAGCTTTGGTGGTATTCGTGCGGTTGATGGTGCTAGCCTTTCCATTGAAGCTAGTCAGGTGCACGCACTCATTGGCCCTAACGGCGCCGGCAAAACAACTACCTTTAATCTTATTTCAGGTATGTTTGCCCCTGACGCTGGTGAGGTGTTGCTTCTCGGAAAAAAGATTTCGCATTTAAGCGCGAATCAAATTTGTCAACACGGACTTGCTCGATCATTTCAAATTACCAATCTTTTTAAAGGATTGACCATTTATGAAAATATAAGATTGTCTCTTCAAGCAAGGCATGCAGGTCGTTTCAATATATGGCGGGACGTAGATAGTTTTCAAGATATCTATGCCGATACGCATGAACTAATGAAATTTTTAGGTCTTGAGGGCATGGAAAAAGTATTGGGAGCAGATCTTTCCTACGGTGGTCAGCGCTTGGTGGATTTAGGTATAGCGCTTGGATCCAAGCCCTTGGTGTTATTGATGGACGAACCTTTGGCGGGTCTTGCTGCTGCTGAGCGAGAGCGCATTGCTCACCTTATCAAAACCATTTCGCGTTGTATTCCTATTTTGATTGTTGAACATGATATTGATCGCGTGCTCGCTTTGTCACAACAGGTGACAGTAATGAATCAAGGTGTAGTGCTGATGTCTGGAAGTCCCGACGAAGTCCGCTATGACAGCAGAGTACAAGAAGTCTATACAGGAAAGGGCGTACCGTTAGTGACAGGTAGAACGTCAATACCTATGTCTGAGCGTCAAATGGTTTTAGATATTCGCGCCATCAATACCTTTTATGGCAAGAGTCATATTTTGAATCAAGCTAGCTTGCAGGTGAGGACTGGCGAAATCGTCGCCTTGTTAGGTAGAAATGGAGCAGGAAAGACTACATTGCTCAAATCATTAGTGGGTTTAGTACCGCCGATATCGGGTGATATTTTCTTCAATGATGTCAATTTATGCGGAATGTCTGCACCAGATATTGCACGATTGGGAATTGGATATGTTCCGCAGGGTCGCGGAATGTTCGCGGGAATGACCGTGGCACAAAATTTAAAATTGGGAAGACTTGCTCGTCCAACTGACGGAAAAAACGGCGTTGTTTGGGATGAATCAAAAATTTTGGAATTTTTTCCAAAGTTAAAAGCAAGAATGCACGTGGCTGCAGATTATTTGTCTGGAGGTGAGCAACAAATGGTAGCTGTTGCCCGCGCTTTATCAGGAAATGTGAAATTACTTTTGCTAGATGAACCGTTTGAAGGTTTAGCTCCTACTGTGGTCCAAGAGTTATTTGCAGTTTTTGATAAGTTACGCGGGCAAATTTCAATCATTATTGTGGAACACAATTTAGATCTCGTCCTAGCGCTCGCTGATCGAGTCTATGCTTTGGAACGCGGTTCTGTTTTTCATGAAGGTCCAGCTGATGACTTGCTCACTGACTTGACATATAGAAAAAAAATATTATGGCTGTAATGTTCAATTTAGTTAATCAAGGGGTATTCCTATGAAATCTGGCACAAAAAAACAAGCTTTGGTCGAATCGATGGCCAATATCCTTTGGAAAGAATATCCTGGTCATTTTGGTGGCGCGTTGTCAAAACCATTGGTGGATTCAGCCAATGTAGGTACAAAAAATCTTGACTTTCGAATTTCTCGCTATGCGCCTGCTGCGTATGTACAAGAGCATGCGCATAAATTTCAAGAACAAATTTACTATGTATTGGAAGGCGAAGGTGTCCTGACTCTGGATGATGAAAAGCGTTTGATGCGACCCCATGATTATGTTTATGTACCACCAGGCATAAAACATAGTTTTACCAACACGGGGATTGATGGTTTGGTTTTCTTTGTCATTACTACGCCTGTTGAAGATGAGGAGACTGCGCGATGAATTCGAATGCCTTGGACCCACTTCAGCAGGTAATTGATACGGAGGGAAAACTTCTAATTGCAGGACAGTGGGTCGAGGGTGCGGGTGCTTCGATTCCGGTCATAGATAAATTTAGGCAACACGTACTGTTTTACGCGCATACGCCAGATGCCGCACAAGTGACGCGATGTGTGAATTTTGCCCACCAAGCCTTTCGCTCTAATGTCTTGACGCCTTATGAGAGAGGACAAATTCTTGAGCGGGCTGTAACTTTATTGTCTGAAAAGCATCATCTTTTTGTAAAAACCATGCAAATGGAGGCTGGCTTTACTTTCTCAGACGCAACTGGGGAGGCGAAAAGATGTCTGGAAACGCTGCGTTTATCTGCAGAGGAAGCAAGACGTTTATCTGGTGAAATCATTCCACTTCAAGGCGCGCCTGTTCAGAAGGGGCGGATGGGTTTTACATTACGCATTCCCTTAGGCGTAATTGTGGCGATCACGCCTTTTAACTCGCCCCTTAACACAGTGATGCACAAAATAGCGCCAGCATTTGCAGCAGGTAATGCGGTTATTTTGAAGCCGTCGTCACAAACCCCGCAGACAGCATCGCTTCTAGCAAAAGTTTTAATAGAGGCTGGCATGCCTCCTGGTTTTTTGAGTATTTTGCACGGAAGCGCGAATGTCGTGCGTTGGCTGCAAGAAGATCTGCGGGTTCGTTTTTTTGCTTTCACTGGAAGTACCGAAGTAGGTCGTGTCATACAACAGTCTGCAGGATTGCGAAGAACACAAATGGAGCTTGGTTCCATTGCATGTTGTATTCTTTGCGACGATGCTAATTTAGATATTGCATTACCTAAAGTGGTCAATGCGGGATATCGAAAGGCAGGCCAAGTTTGTACCTCTGTGCAACTCTTGCTAGTCCACAACTCTATCAAGCATCAGGTAGAGGCAAAGATGAAAGATCTTGTAGGGGCTTTAAGTTTTGGTGACCCCCTAAGGCAAGAAACTTTTGTGGGCCCCCTTATTAGTGAGGTATCAGCGGTGCGTGTGGCCCAATGGATTGAACTAGCCATGAGCAAAGGCGCTAAAAGACTCGTCGGTGGTGAAAGGGTCGGTTGCGTAGTTCCTCCTACATTGTTAACGGATGTGAGCGATGATATGGAAATTAGTTGCAAGGAAGTGTTCGGACCTGTGGTTTGTATATTGCCCTTCGACTCTCTTAGCCAAGCGATTGAGCGAGTCAATGCAACACCTTATGGGTTGGCTGCGGGCATCTTTACTAACCGTCTAGCCGATGCATTTGAAGCAGCTCGACAACTAGAAGTCGGTGGCGTACACATCAATGAAACTTCTAGTTCTAGAGTGGATTTGATGCCATACGGCGGGACCAAAGAAAGCGGATTTGGCAGAGAAGGGCCGCACTACGCTGTTCAAGAAATGACCGAAGAACGTGTCGTCACCATCACTACATAAACGCAATAAAGGAAATATCCATGACAAAGATGAAAGGCGGCGAACTTATCGCCGAATATTTAATTCAAGAAAAAGTACCCTACATATTTGGTATTTGTGGCCATGGAAATGTAGGTATATTGGATGCGCTTTATGATGTTAAAGACAAGTTGACTTTGATCTCTCCTCGGCATGAACAGTGTGCGGGGCACATGGCTGATGCTTACTTTCGAGTCAAGCATAAACCCGTGGTGA
>Ga0214919_10011204_pt1 | contig 11208 bp, 10 predicted proteins | sample LL1503_MetaG_FD_177994 | JGI IMG/M metagenome (GOLD analysis project Ga0214919, IMG submission 177994) | Freshwater microbial communities from Lake Lanier, Atlanta, Georgia, United States - LL-1503 | ecosystem: Environmental > Aquatic > Freshwater > Lake | place: USA: Georgia | collected...
AAGAAAGTTTGGCATCAAGTTGTTCATTCAGTCTATACTAAACTAACTCCCATAATAGACCAATTATCCCTTTCAATCAAAGCTCGCAAAGAATTGAAAAGTGCTGACCCAAAAGGCGATACCGCATCCCGCCGTAATCTTGGCACCAATCCAGAAACAAATATTCCCATAGTTTGTATTAAGTCTAAAAAAGGCTTTCTTATCGTGGAAGAAAATACAGTTAAGAAAGATGCACGATTTGCCAATTTCTCTTCTCCATTTGAAGATATGACTCTAGAAAAAGCATTATTACTTCTAATATTTCCTAAAAACCTAGGAACCTATAAAGACCACCCAATAATTCTAAAGAAAGCAAAGAATATATATATCCAATACAATACTGCTAATTATTCAATAGAAAACTATCTGAAAGCAAACCCAAAAATAACTCTAGATCCAGAAACAATTAGTCTCACAGATGCAAAGCTTATCATTGATTATTATTTAAAAGCTAAAGCTGATAAATTAGAAAACGATAAAAAAGATAAAAAGCTAAATGATGATATAGTTATAAAGACAGGACCATATGGATTATACATTAAATATAAAGGAGACCAAAACATTAAACTTCCTAAAAAATTTAAAGATAATATTGATAGTATGACTCTAGAACAATGTTTAGAAATAATAGAGAAAAATAAAGATAAACCTGCAAAAGGTTCTAAAGCTAGTAGATATGGTGCAAAGGCAAGTGCGAAACCTAAAGCCAAAGAACCCAAAGCCAAAGCCACTAAAGCAAAAGAACCTAAAGCAAAAGCAGAACCTAAAGCAAAAGCTGAACCTAAGGAATATAAGGAACCTAAGAAACCTAAAGCAAAAAAAGAGAAAATTAAAGAAAAATTATAATTGTACAACCCACAAACCTCAAATATTCAACAGATGTTGAATATTTATAACATCTATATTGCAGTATACAAAGTATAAAAATATTAATTCAAATCCTACTATAAGAATTAAATTTATAAATATTGTAAATAATACACTAATTAGTGATACCTGTGCTATTATTTTTTTATAAAATATACCAAAATATATTAGAAGAATTAAAAACAATCCTAAGATAGTTGTTAAAATAATTATTGTTCCTATACTAAAATTATTAGTATCTTTTTCTTCAGATTCATTTATATTTTTTTGTATTTTTTTTATAAAAACATTATCATTATCAATATTTTTTTTCGTATATTGTTTAATTATTCTAAATATTGGTTTATAAATTTCTAAATGTTTATTGAAAAAATGATTTATACCGTTAACTTCAATTGTATGTAAATAATATCTAAATAATACATACAAATATATTGCAAAAATAGTGAATACTATAAAAACATCTAGTAAAATTATAAAAATATAAACTGATGTATCCATGACTTGTAATTTAAATGTTGTGTTTATTATTTATTATTTATTATTTATTACTATATATTATATATTATATATTATCATATTATTTAGATATTAAATATTATATATTTCAAAAATAATTATTCTAGAATATAAAATATTTATTTTTAGATATTAAATATTTATTTTTAGATATTAAATATTATATATTTTATACACTATTGTAATAATCTAAAAATGATTTGAATAAACTATTATTTACATTAAGAATATAAGGTTGTGCAAATACTGAATACCATAACAATAAACTTGCATAACCACAAATTAATACAAACACAATTATAGAATTAATGATTGAAAATTTATAATTTATTGGTATATTAAATTTTTTAGAAATTAATAAAATAATTATAAATAATGCAATTAATGATAATACTATAATTATATATACAACTAATGGAACTTTTAATTGTTTTTCAAGAAAATTTTTTTCTTTATTTACACAAGATTGTAATAATGATTTTTGATCATTAGTAAATATATCTTTAATATCACCTAAATTATATTTTGAAGTAAATTTTATTAAATCATTATTATATTTTTTACTTTGATTGATATAATCAGGATTAAAAATATCATATTTACCAGTTTTACAATTATAAGTATTAATTGATGGAGGTTTAGGCATTTGTAATGGAAGAAGTAAATTTTCACCTAAAACATTATTATATAATGGCAGATGCGATTCCAATGTTGTTATTTCTACAATATTATTAATAATTGGTATTAATATTACAAATAAAAATACACCTTCAAACATTAGTACTAGAATAATATGTATTATAGAGCTAAATAATATTGTTAATAAATTCATTATAAATAAATTATAAATAAATTATAAATAAATTATAAATAAATTATAAATAAATTATAGTTTGTAATATAATAATTTTATTTTTTGTATTAATAATATATAATATTTTTTTTATAAATTATATCATATTTGTTTATTCTATATTATAATCATTATTGTCTAGAATCATTATTGTCTAGAATCATTAGTTTTATTATACAATAATAAAATCTAAATTTAATATAACCATACAAAATATACAAACCTACAAACCTACAAAAAATAATTATTATTCTAAAAAATGTTTCAAGCTATATCAGATTTTATAGATTCCATTACTGCATATCAAATAAATATCCCTCTATGGATGCAAATTGCTGTAATAATAATTGTAATGATATCATTATCAATTGGTGCTTATATTATGCGTGATTACTTTGATATATCTTATATGAGAAGCGGAATGTTTTGGTTTGTTTTTATAGCAGTACTAAATCTTTCCACATTGTTAGCTATTTTTCTATATTATAATAAAAAATCAAATTCATATGTTGGAGTTCCAGGTTATAAAGGTAAAAAAGGTAAAATGGGTAAAAAAGGTGTATCAGTAACATGTTCCAATTGCAAAACTAATTTATATTTACAAAGCACCCGTAAAAATGACGTAATATGTACATTAAACACATTTACAACAGATTTTAAAACCATTAGTGATAATGCAGGATTTTTTCAAAATATTTTTGATAATGGAGATAGTATTAGTTATGATAATTTTGTAAATGGAATTATTCTAGGTCAAACTGTAAATACTAAAAACACTGATTCAGTTAATAGATTTAAAACTTTAATGACTCCTACTAGTATTGCATATCAATTAATCCAGACAATCAATGATTCGGTTACAAAAGCATCTACCAATACATATGGTACATTTAGAAATCCCAACGGGAAAGTAGGTTATATGTCTCTAGGTGATGCAGTTTATGGAGGTCTTGAAAAATTCGAGCTCAATGCATTTATGGTTAATGGAGATGTAATGTATCCATCTTCACATACAAAATTAGTTTCCTTTACATCATATAATGCAGAAACACAAGATACAGACACTTATACAATCTGGAGACCAATCGGACAAAGTATAACTGATACTGGATTTAAAAATTCAAAACAAACATTTAATTATTATGCATTGGGGGATATGTGTCGGTTTGGTACAACTGCACCCAAAGTTAATGAAACTGCAACAATAAAAGAAACCTGTTTATCTCCAATTCCATCTAGTGACCTAATCCTCGTATTTCTCTATGTAGGTGCCCTTACTTTTACAGATGAAACCAATAATATAGATTATACTAAAACAGATTCATATTTGATTAAAAATAAGGTTGCAAATAATGTTGAAATGTTTAGTGTTTGGCGAACACCTTTGAATACATTTATTACAAATTGTAACTCACAGAATAAAATAATAAATAATTCTTTTATATTTAATATGTATAATAATGCTTATGATGCATTAAATAATTATGGAAATATAAGTACTGAATATAAAAATAAAGCATCCATTTTACTTCAATCAATACCAATTTCAAAAATATTAATTGCTGCCATATTTTGCAAACATTATGAAATTGAATTACGAAAGGAAATTGTATATTATTTTAATCGTTATCAAAGTCAAGTTCCTGAATTTAAATCAATAAAACCAGCTACAGCATCATTTGGTACAATAATGAATATAATTGAAAAAACACAAAAAGAATATAAAACATACAATCAAAATTTAATATATCAAGCAAGTTTGTCATTAAAAAAAGGAACGACTTATGATGAATCTAAAGAAAGACGTCTACCACAACAATTAATGACTATCTATAATTATATCAATGATAAATTATTAACTATATCAGTAGAAATTGAAAATGCCAGTAATTTATTGGATGTCATTAATGTAGTATTTGATAATGGTATAGAAGCGCGTATTGCCATAGATTCTGATGGTATAGCACAAGGAGGAACACTTATTAATGAAATACAGCATACATTATTGATGATCTGTAAAATGTTAATGCCTCCAACTCAAACGGCATATATTATTAAAGATGAATGTTTAGGAACATTTGCACTAGATAGAGATAGAGATCAAATAATTAAAGATTTTACTACTCAATTAAATAAATTTAATAAATTTACTGATAAAATGGCATCAAATCCTAATAAATATTCAACAGTTATGCCAAATGTTATGCAATATGAAACACTTATGAATTCGCAAATTGGGCAATTGTGCGGACATATTGAAAATTATTCACAAAAAATAGTTGATTTGAATCTAGAAGAATTTACAACATCTAGAATACAACAATTGATAAAAATATATACCCAGATGAATTTATATTTCAGAAAAATATTTAGTAATGTAGTTAATGTACCCTCTAATTAACCCATATAATAAATATTATTTGTATATTTAGACATATTTAGACATATTTAGACATATTTAGATATATCTAGACATATCTAGACATATTTAGACATATCTAATGAATTTATTTTACATAATTATTTATTTACATATATTAGATAATTATATATTAGATATATTAGATATATTAGATATATTAGATAATTATATAAAAACATAAATGTCTAAACCTACGCAAACACCAAATCCAAAACAAACACCAAACCCAAAACATACATCATCACAATCACAAACATCTTCATTTCAAAATGTATTTACTCCAACTTTCTTATTTACAAGTATATGTATTTTTATAGGAGGATTAATTGGATTACAGTTTCTAGATAGATTATTTGCTGGAAGCAAAAATTTAAATGCAATCCGTATGTTTGGTCTTACTGTTATTATAAATATTATAATATTAGTATTCTTGATTATGTCATTTAGTAAGGTTAATTTTACACAAGGTCCAACTGGACCTACAGGAAATAAAGGCGAAAGGGGTCGAGAAGGCAAACCAGGAGGATTAGAAATATGTGGTAAAAAATATCAAACTGTAGAAGAAAAGAAAATGTATGAAAAAATACAAGCAGAATTAAATATGAAAAATCCCTTAATTAATGATGATTAGGTATATTATTTACCCAATCTAACCAATCTAACCATAATATGGATTATTAGTTACTTTTACACCGCAATATGTCATTGGCGATTTTTGATAATTTACTGGCTCATAATGTCCAAATTTTTTTGCTTCTTGCAAAAGCCATTTAAAGTTTGTAATGAACTCTGTATTATGTCCTTCACTAACACTTGCAATATGAGCCATTTCGTGTATAACTACAAATAAAAGTGTATTATAATCGTGAAATGGATGATCTTTTTCTTTATGACGAAGACACAAAGCAACCAAATCACCCTTATTAATTGTATATGAAGAACCATCATCATTAGGCGCTTCTTCTATTTTGGCTCTTCGAAAACCTTTTGTTAAACGTTTAACTCTATCATCACTAGGATTATTTTTTTCTAAATCTGTTACAAAATCGTTCATATGATTATGTAATTTAGCAAGAAGTTCAACAGCATCGTCACTTTTATTAAATATTTCTTGAACTCCATAGCTATTATTATTTAATTTTGAATTTCTATATTCTATAAATAATTCACTATTTTCTACAATTATTAATACTACTAATAAGAAAAACACTACAATTACTATAAATACAATTAATGTTGATATTTCGTCCATATATGATATCTATTATTTTTACTATTTCTACTATTTCTACTATTTCTACTATTTCTATTTTAATATTTCTTTTACTAAATTATTCTAATAAATAATAATATATTTATTCAATTAGATTATTAAATTAGTTTATAATAATTATATTTTTTCTTTGTATCTAGAAACAAATAATCACATAATCACATAATTACATAATCACATAATCACATAATCACATAATTAAATATAACAAAATGGATTTTACAGAATTAAATAAACAAATGTTTGCTCTTCAAAATGAATTTAAACAAACTTCTCCTACAATTTCTTCACAAAAACAAGCAAATATAAACGCAATTAATTTTCAGGATATTCAGTCTCCAATAGAAACAACACAGATAAAAAGACCCACCAAATCAGGAGACCATCGTAATGATATAAATGATAAACTTAATTCAATGAATACATTTCAATATTTACCTCAAGAAATTTCACAAAATCCTCCAAATACAATGCCAGAATTTACTCGCAATTATTCAAATTATCAGCAACAACCTCCACAACCAAAACAAATGCAACCGCAACCTTCGCAACAACCGCAACCTTCGCAACAATCATCTAATCATTTTTCAAGTTACTATAATCATAATTTTGATACATTACAAAATAAAAATACAAATAATACAAATAATAAAAATAATCAAAAACAACAACCAATTAATAATATGGAATTTTTAAATGATAATGAATTTAATAATAATGAATATCAAAAGGCTGAACTTGCATCATCATATGGTAATGGGTTGCCATTATTAAATCCTCGCAATATGTATTCTATGGGTAATTATGAGGAAGTTCCAAATAAATATAATGAATCTGGATATCATAAGGTCGAAGAAAAAAAAATGGATTATAGGCAAAATATGAATAATAAATTAGATAATTTTATTTTTGATAATCCAAATGCAATTGAACCAAATCCAATATTACAACAAGCACAAATGCAAAGGCAAAACGGTCAAAGTAAAGATACTAGAATGGTTATACAAGATAGTACAAAAGATTATTATAGACAATCTGCAAATGACCGTATGTCACAATATAGTCCATTATCTAGAGCATCTAATATGCCTATTGCAATGGCTAGTATGTCCGTTAATGATTTTTATTCTAATTTGCCAGGTAGTAATGGCAATGGAAATGGAAATAATAATCAAAATCAAAATCAAAAACAACCATTTGAACCTACAAATAAAGATACAATGAATGCAAGAATAGATAATTATACTCCATTAGCTAAGACTCTCGATTACGAAGGAATTAAATTTGCAATTGGAAATAAACCCACTTCTCCACTTTCAAATGTACCCCAATTGCAAAAACCATCACAATGGAATCCGATTGATAATATAAATGGTAATTTGAAAAATGTTGTATTTAAAGATATGCCTAAAAATTCAAATTTTACATTAAATAAAATATAAAGAAACAAGGTAAAAATTGAATTTTTAATAATATAATAAATATAAATATTATAAACATCATATCGAACTAATATTAAAAATGATATTGCAGGAATCTTTTATCATGATTGATGAAGAAGAAGGTAAAAGAGTATATCCTTCCAGTCATTATCAATCTGACTCTTTGACTAATTACATTGAAAATAACAGACAAGGAAAATGGTTATATGTAAATGCTATTGATTCTACTATCAAGTTCCATATTGGCGAATTTGATAAGTCTGGGCTATCTGGAAATTATGATGATGTATATACTTTATTTAGAGAGGACGGTACATCCTCTCCCATATCTAGAAATCAAAATAAAATACGAAATCTTGCTGCCTATATAAATAGAATTGTTTCATGAATAAGTTTCATGAATAAATTGATAAATAAATTCAAAAACAAAAATATAAATATAAAAATTGATTTTTTTATTATTTATATCATATAAATAATAAAAAAATGGATTATGAATCAGATTCGGAAATAGAATTATCTTTAGGTACAAAAATGCAATGTCTTACGATGAATGATATTTTAAATCAAAATATAAGTGGAATGGGTACAATGGGTACAATGGGTACAATTGGTACAATGGTTGCACCAATAGATGAAGAAGAATTTGAAGCAGATGTAACTGATTGTATAATAAATGATATGCATAGTCTTTCAATAACTGAAATTGATGAATTAATAGATGATTTATTTGAAAATAATTTAGATATATATACTGTTTATAATGATTCAAAGTCTTCAATAAAACCTTTAGACCCTTCAGAATTTAATACTAATACTACAGAATTTTATAATAAATATAATATACTAAGAGTATTGGGTGTTCCTAATATATATTGCGATGGTGAACATTTTGATGATGAAGATTTTATTTATAATCATTTTAATTTATCAGAACATTTATCATATTTAGTTCAAAATGATAATACTGTACCGGAATTAGATAGTTCTGTAATAAATTTTACAGAATTAGAAATATCCCCTCAAAATGTATATTATAAGATAATATATATTTATCAATTCATCCATTATTTTCATACAACATTAAATACAATACCTTTTAAAAAACGTATTAAACATTTACCACAAGAATTTTTAATCTGGACAGATAATATTGTATCTATAATTAGAAATACTATTAATATGCCAAATATGTATACAACCTTATGTGTTTATCAAAATGAGTATCACACCATATTAAAAAATATGGATCAATATTTCAAAGATATGGTATATGGATTAAATTTATGTGTATGTCATTTAAAAATGATATTAAATCATAATAAAATAAGACAAATACATTTCTGGGATATGGAAGAAAAATATATAGAAAAATTCTTTCGTATATTAAATAATTTATGCATCATTGTTATTTATATGAAACATGTTGTCTAGACTAATACTAATACTAATACTAATACTTCATCAAACGCATTCTAGATTGATGAAAAAGTTGATACATAATTATAAATATTTCCAAATGTCCGATGATATTTTTAGTATTCTTAAAAAAAGTATTGAGTCTTTCTTTGCCAAAATATTTAGATTTGTAATGTCTATCACGATTTCTGTCACCACTGCCTTTTAAAAATAAAAATGCTTCATCATAATCTTTTTCATCTAGAATATCAAAATATTTTTTAAGTATATTGATAGCTTTATTTATATAGTATTCATTATATTTTTTTTTCATTTCAGTTTTTTGATTACTAGATATCCTTTGTTTATCAATATCACGCATTTTCTTAATACAATTGGTAATATTATCGCAATCCAGAAGATTAAATCGTAGATTAAGTATTCCATATTTTCGTGTATATATTGTTTTATCTAGAAGGATATATATAGCAGATAAATCAGGTGTATTACAAATGGAAATAGTTTCTGCGTAGTCAGAAATATCACCTTGTTTTTGTTCTTTACCAATTGGGATAAGAAAGTTTAATGTATTATTTGTATAATCTAGATTTATATAAAGTAAATAAGGGTGATTTGTATTAGTTTTTGTAATAAATACTAGAAATAAATAATTTGGAAGAAAAGATAATGTATATATTTGCGATTCTTTATATTCTAGGTTCTTATTATGATATTGTAAAAATTGTTGCGCTTTCGCATCCATATATAGTTTAATTTTATCATTATAATTATTGCTTTCTATTTTTATATAATTTATTGCTTTTTTTATATTTGTTGACTCTTTGAATCTAAAAAAGATAGGACTTTGATTCATCTCAAATAATTTCAAGTAATTTCAAGTAATTTCAAGTAATTTATTTAACTATAAAATATTTTGATTTCTATAAATTACAAAGATTATAAAATATATATGTAATATATAATAAATCTATAATATATAATAGTTTCTAATAGTTTCTAATAGTCTCTAATAAATAATAGTCCCTAATAAATAATATTATAAAAAATGAATCCAATATTAATATATTTTATTACAATTATTTTGTTTATGTGCGTAGATGCACCATATCTTTACTTAAATGCAGATGTGTATAAAAAAACAACACTTTCTATAAGCAAAGATAAAGATTATACCAAACGCTACTATTCTGCAGTTATAGTTTATTTGGCTCTATCATTAGGACTAATAGTTCTAGCGTTACCTCGTATCCGAAAATCATCAAATACTCCATTAAAAGAACGTATTCTAGATTCGCTTTTATATGGAGGTGTTTATGGATTAACTACATATGCAACATTTGATTTCACTATGCATTTTATGTTTGATAAATGGGATTTGGGAGTTAGTATTATGGATAGTATTTGGGGTGGGGTTCTATGTAGTATAGTATTATTTATAATTAGTTATTTGTAGATTAGTTATATATTAGTTATAGATTAGTTATAGATTAGTTATAGATTATTAGTTTAGATTATTTATAATTCGTATTTCATTTTTTTTTATTTTCATTTTTTATATTACTAGTAATAAAATTTTATTTACATATAATATATTTTAATAAATAAATTCAAAATGGGTAATGATAATAGTAAATCTGCAATAGAAAATCAACAACTAATTATGCAATTACAACAACAATTACAACAGCAACAAATGCAAAATCAATACGCACCTCCTCCCCCACAGCAATATAAATATCAAAATACACAAAACCCAATGCATCCATCAATGCATCCATCAATGCATCCATCAATGAATCCATCAATGAATCCATCAATGAACCAATCTCCAGTAATATCACCTGCGGAATTGCAAAGAAATAGGGGTATTATGCCAACACGTTTGAGAAATCAAGATAATTCGCAGGGCAATATACAGCAACAAAATAATAAATCATCTGGAAATAAATTATTAGCAATTTTAGGCAATAAAGAGCTGATGGCAAAAATTGATAAGAACCCATCACAAAAAAGAAAGCTTTTAGAAAAACTACTAGGAGAACACCGATATATGATGACTAGCTCACAAGTATCAAGAATTACAAATATGTTAAATAATCTCCCACCCGCAGATAATAATAATGAAACATCTAGATTTGCATTTCAAAATATATATGAAACCAGGGATCCTATGAATGTAAGGGATCCTACTGAACCATCGCTAGGATTCAATCAAGGTACAACCCCGAGAGATAATAAAAATAGGCAATTGCAAACCATCCAACAACTTAATACAATTGATGCTCTTACAAAACATTATAAAACGGAAGCCGAAGAGGAAGAGGCGCATTTTAAGATAGAAGAAGCCCGAAGGCGTAAAGAATTTGCAGAAAAA
>Ga0214919_10011205_pt1 | contig 11208 bp, 11 predicted proteins | sample LL1503_MetaG_FD_177994 | JGI IMG/M metagenome (GOLD analysis project Ga0214919, IMG submission 177994) | Freshwater microbial communities from Lake Lanier, Atlanta, Georgia, United States - LL-1503 | ecosystem: Environmental > Aquatic > Freshwater > Lake | place: USA: Georgia | collected...
TTGGATTAAAAGCGCAACCCGTTGGAATAGCACTTAAGCGTGGCATGGAGCCATCAATTTGGTTAAGCCGTTCTCGGTCAATTTCTATATCAGGAATGGAGGCCATCAGACCAACGGTGTAGGGGTGTTGAGGTTGGTGGATAACTTGGTGGACAGGGCCTATCTCCACAATACGGCCTGCATACATGACTGCAACACGGTCACAGGTCTCCGCGATCACACCCATATCGTGGGTGATCAACATCACTGCCGCTCCCTTTTGTTTGCAAATGTTCTTTAACAATCCAATGATCTGCGCTTGAATTGAAACATCTAATGCAGTAGTAGGCTCATCCGCCACGATGAGTTCTGGTTCTGCGGCTAAGGCCAATGCAATGACGACCCTTTGACGCATACCGCCAGAAAATTGATGAGGGTAATGGTCAATGCGTTCAGCAGCAGCTGGAATTCCGGTGTCTTGTAATAGTGCAATTGCACGTTGACGTGCTTGGGCATCTGACATAGGGATATGGCTTTGAATGGTCTCGGTAAGCTGCTTGCCAATTGAGTACAAAGGATTAAGAGATGTCAGTGGGTCTTGAAAAATAGCTCCAATCTTGCGCCCGCGAATACTACGCATTTGGTCGTTAGACAAGTTATCGATGCGCTGGCCTTTTAAGATGATCTCCCCGCTAGCAATACGCCCGGGAGGTTCTAGAAGTCCAATGATGGATGCCCCCGTGAGTGATTTGCCAGCACCAGATTCGCCGACGACTCCTAAAATTTCTCCTGGGGCTATTTCAAACGAAATACCGTCAAGTGCGCGCAAGGTTCCATGTCGACTTGGAAACTCGACTACTAAATTCTTGAGTTCTAGTAATTTCATCATCGATAGATTCGGGTGTGCATAAGCTAGATATTTTTAATGTAGGCGTGGGTTGAGTGCATCGCGAAGCCAGTCACCTAGTAAGTTGACGGACAAGGCTATTAGCACCAAGGTGATGCCTGGGAATATGGTGATCCACCATTCCCCTGAAAATAAAAAGTCGTTGCCAATGCGAATCAAAGTTCCCAGCGAAGGAGATGTGGGCGGTACGCCAACGCCTAGGAAAGATAAAGTAGCTTCCGTGATGATTGCTGTCGCCACTTGGATGGTGGCTAAGACCATGACAGGTCCAAGCACATTAGGCAAAACATGACGCACCATAATCCTGAAAGGTGCTACTCCCATGACGCGCGCTGCTTGAACATACTCTTTATTGCGTTCGACCAAAGTGGTTCCCCGAACAGTGCGCGCATATTGCACCCATCCAGTAAGAGAAATCGACACAATCAAAACGCCAAATGCCAAAGATTCATTTGCTTGGGGAAGTAGGACGCGGCCAACACCGGCGATAAGTAAGGCTACCAAGATAGCTGGAAAAGAAAGCATGACGTCGCATAGTCGCATCAGGAAGGTATCTAGCCAACCCCCTCTGAATCCAGCCAACAGTCCTATGCTCACACCAACGCACAATGACACCGCGACAGAGGCTAATCCCACGATCAAAGAAATACGTGCGCCATATATCAATGCCGACAAAATATCTCGACCTTGGTCGTCTGTACCTAATAAATATTTGAAAGTACCTTCTTCTATCCAAGCAGGTGGCAAACGCGCGTCCATCAAGTCTAGGCTGGCAGGATCGAATGGATTGGTGGGTGCGACCCATTGGGCAAATATGGCGCAAAAAATAAACACAAAAGCGATGACAGAAGCACCTGTAGCAGTTTTAGACGCTTTGAAGCTATGACCAATATCGCTGTTGAGCCAATGGCTGATGGGATTCCTCATGTTGAATACCTTCCCAACTTTCCAATGCGAAGCCTTGGATCTACGGCGAAATAAAGCAAATCCACAATCAAATTGATCACTACAAATATCAGCGCAATCAAGCACAAATACGCGGCCATGACTGGAACATCCGCGTAGGTGACTGCTTGTATGAATAACAAACCCATTCCCGGCCATTGAAATACTGTCTCAGTAATGATGGCGAAAGCAATTAAACCGCCAAGCTGCAAGCCTGTAATAGTCATGACGGGTATCAAGGTATTTTTAAGCGCATGGCCAAAATGGATGGCACTATTTGATAGTCCACGTGCGCGAGCAAACTTAATATAGTCAGTCCTTAAAACTTCTAACATTTCTGCCCTGACCAGTCGCATTATCAAGGTCAGCTGAAAAATTGCCAATGTCAAGGCAGGCAGAACAATATGGTGCCAGCCCTTAGCAGTGAATAAGCCAGTGCTCCACCATCCCAATCGAATGACATCGCCTCGGCCAAAACTGGGAAACCATCCGAGTAAAACAGAAAAGAAAAGAATTAACAAAATACCTATCAAAAACGTAGGAAGCGATACGCCGATTAAAGAAACCGTCATGAGTAATTGACTCAACCATGTATCGCGTTTTAGGGCCGCATAAACTCCCATGGGAATACCGGCCAATAAGGCTAAACCGGCTGCGACAAATGCCAACTCAAGTGTTGCTGGCATGCGCTCGGCAATTAACCTAGAAACTTTCGCACCTTGTCGCAAACTGATTCCAAATTCTCCTTGAGCTGCATTGATTAAAAAGTTAAAAAACTGAATAACAAAAGATTTGTCTAATCCAAGGTCTTTTCTTAAATTTATGATTTGGTCTGCAGTTGCATCTTGCCCGAGCATAAAAAGAACAGGATCGCCAACGTATTGAAATAATAGAAAGGCAACAAATGCAACACTCACCATCACGATGAAAGCTTGAATAAGTCGTTGCAAAATAAAAGAAAGCATAGAGGTTTCCTGATAAGCTCAATCCTAGGCTATTTGATAGGAGATGATATATATGATTAGCCACTTAGACCACTTGGTCCTTACAACATTCGATGAGCAAGCCTGCATTGATTTCTATACCCGTGTCTTGGGTATGACGCTAGAGAGTTTTGTAGGCGGCACACCTCCTGTCACGCGAAAAGCCTTTAGGTTCGGAAATCAAAAAATTAATCTCCACGTTCGCGGCAAGGAGTTTGATCCAAAAGCACACTTACCAGTGCCTGGTGCTTTGGATTTATGCTTTATTTCTTCCATACCGTTAGATCAGGTCTTAAATCAGTTGAAAGCGCAAAACTGGCCAATTGAGCAGGGGCCAGTCATGAGAACAGGGGCAACCCAGAAAATCAGGTCAGTCTATGTGCGTGATCCGGATTTAAATTTAATTGAATTATCTGAGTTGGTTTGAGAAATTTAGGGTGTTTGCCTTGTTAAATAGCGCCAAATCACCATAAAAACCCTAGTGCAATAGTGCCCTTCTTGCGCGTATCCTTATCGTTGGTAAAAAAACTGAATAAGGAGACATCTATGAAATTATTTAAATTCGTATCTAGGGTTTTGCTCATCGCTAGTCTTACTGGGGTAGCTTATGCCCAACAAGTCATTACTTTGCACGGTGCCTCCCAATTTGGCGATGACCATGCTTTCACCAAGACCATGGTGCGTTTTGAAGAACTGGTCAAAAAATACTATGGCAAGCCTGTCAATTTCGTCATTCATAAAAACAGTGAATTAGGCCTAGAGAAAGACTACTTTGCTTATATGAATCAGGGTAAAGCGGTTGATTTCGCGATTGTTTCACCTGCCCATATGTCTACTTTTTCTAAGGCGGCACCATTTATTGATGCGCCTTTCTTATTCTCTGATCTTGCGCACTGGAACAAAGTTTTGGACCAAGATTTGCTCAAGCCTATTGCTGATGAAGTGGCTCAAAAAGCCGAGGTCATGCTAATTGGCTACGCTGGTGGCGGCATACGTAATATTTTTTCAAATAAATCCGCTACAAACCTTGCTGAATTGAAAAATCTCAAGGTGCGTGTGCAGGGTGCCCCCATTTGGAGTCGTACATTTGGTGCAGTAGGCATGGCGCCAACAGTGATCGCCTATAACGAGGTCTACAACGCTATTCAAAACAACGTGATCAACGCTGGTGAAAATGAAGCCGCTGGTGTAGAGGCGATGAAGTTTTACGAAGTGGGGCCTAATATTTTGATGACCCGCCATGCAATCACGATTCGTCCTTTGTGTTTTTCTGTCAAAACATTAAACAAGTTACCCAAAGAGTTACAAGACGCTATTGTTAAAGCGGGCAAAGAAGCGGGTGCTTATGGTCGTCAGATCGAGTCTTCAGAGGACCAAGCTAAGTTAGACAAATATGCCAAAGAGGGTAAATTGAAAATGGTTTCATTTACAGAGCGCGCTCAGATGCAAAAACTGGTTGAGCCTGTGATGGCTGCGTATGCCAAAGAGGTGGGCGCTGAAACCATTTACAACAAAATTAACGCGCTCAAGTAAAGCATGCAACAAATATTAGACGGTATACACCGTCTTTTGATATGGATGCTGGCGGTCACCGTAGTGTTGTTGATGGTGCCCGTCAGTTTGCAAATTTTCTCGCGATTTACGGAGTTAATTCCTCGGTATATGTGGACTGAAGAGATGAGCCGATTCATGTTCATTTGGATGGTCATGATCGGAGCATCTGTTGGAGTGCGTGAAGGTTTACATTTTGATGTGGATGTTTGGCCAAGCCTGAAACCTCGCGCATCACTTGTACTGAAGATGGTGAGCAATTTATTCATTATTGCTTTTGCTGTCGTAGTTCTGTATTGGGGCATTGAATTCACCAAGTTTGGTTGGAATCAGTCTTCCGAGTTGGCCGATATGCCTATGTGGTGGATTTTTATTGCATGGCCGCTTAGTGGTGCTTTATGGCTAGCATTTTTGATCGACGGTACTTTGCGTGATTTGCGCCGCCTTCCCAGCATTTCTTAGGAAATAGAAACGAATTTATGAGCTCTGTAGTTTTATCCCCAGGCATGGCCGCTTTGGTTTTGTTTGGGGGATTTTTCTTACTATTGATCATGCGGGTACCGGTAGCGTTTGCGCTAGGTTTATCCGCCTTGCCAGTGCTGTTGATAGAACCTCGTTTGTCTCCCATGGTCTTGTTCAATGAAATGTTCAAGTCCTACAACTCGTTTATTTTGTTGGCAGTTCCGTTTTTTTTATTAACGGCCAATTTAATGAATGTGGGGGGTATCACAGATCGGCTGATGCGTTTGTCGCGCGCCTTAGTCGGTCACTTTCCTGGTGGCCTTGCGCAGATCAATGTTTTGCTGTCTGTGTTCTTTGCAGGTATTTCAGGCTCATCCACTGCCGATGCTGCAAGTCAAGGCAAGTTGTTTATTGAAGCGCAAGTGAAAGAGGGTTACGACTTGTCTTTCTCTATTGCGATCACTGCAGTTTCTGCGGTGTTGGCTGTGATCATTCCGCCATCGATCTTGATGGTCGTTTGGGGGGGCGTAATTTCAACATCGATTGGCGCTATGTATTTGGCCGGTATTGTTCCCGGTTTGTTGATTGGTGGAGCGCAGATGTTGACGGTACATGCGTATGCGAAGCGTCGTAACTACCCTGTATACCCAAAAGCAAAATTTTCTGAAATCGTGGAATCGGCATCGATCTCTATTCCTGCATTGATGACGCCTGTGATCATCGTGGGTGGCATTTTGTTGGGCTGGTTTACCGCTACTGAATCTGCGGCTGTTGCTGTGATATATGCCGCCGTACTTTCCATATTCTTTTATCGTGAATTGACGCCCGCCCAGTTATGGGAGGCTATTGTGGAGACTGGCAGACTATCAGCTGTTGCATTGTTTTGTGTAGGAACAGCTTCTGTATTTGGATGGCTACTGGCCTATTACCAAATTCCTAAAGCTTTGCTCTCGAATGTCCAAGCTTGGGGCTTAGGCGTGATTGGTGTGGGTATTTTGATTGCGGTCGCATTTTTGATCGTGGGTTGTTTTTTAGACGCTATTCCCGCCATCATTATTGTTGGCACTACTTTGCAGCCACTGGCGGAATCAGTTGGTATGCACCCCGTGCATTTTGCAATTGTGGGTATCGTGTCCTTGGCGTTTGGATTGATAACTCCGCCTTATGGGATGTGCCTAATGATCTCGTGTGCAGTGGCCAAAGTGCCGCTCAGGTTTGCGCTCAAAGACACGATGATCATGCTGATTCCTATGTTGGTCGTCTTGTGTGGCGTCATCGTGTTTCCTGAGTTGGCGCTATTCATGCCGCGTACTTTTGCGCCGGATATGTTGAAGTGACAGACATCCGAAAAAGCCTTCTATCCTTGAGTACTTTATTACTATATCCGCTGTTATTTATTTAATTTAATCGAACTAAACGCAAGGAGTTTAGTTTGAGGTTTATTGATGCAAAAGTATGATTAGGCAAGAGTAATCTTCCAATTTTCATTAATATTTCAAAGGAAAATAAAATGACATCTCGTCGCCAATTTATAGGTCAGTCAGCAGCAGTAGCTTCGTCCTTGTCATTTCCATTGGTTGGAGGTGCGCAACCAAAGACGGTAAAAGTGGGTGTCTTACATCCTGTAACGGGTGCGCTCGCTTATTCCGGCCAGCAGTGCCGAGAGGGTGTAATGCTGGCAATTGATGACATTAACAAATTAGGCGGCATCAAGTCGTTGGGAGGCGCCAAGATAGAAGCCTTGTTGGGTGACGCCCAGTCTACACCTCAAGCGGGTGCAGCTGAAGTCGAGAAAATGAACGAAGCGGGCGTCAGTGCCATTGTTGGTGCTTTCGCCTCTGCTATTTGTTTGGCTACAACGCAAGCCGCTGCAAAGTACAACTTGCCCCATGTAGTTGACGTCGGCGTTGCTGATCAAATCGTAGAGCGAGGATTGAAAAATACTTTCCGATTCGGTCCAGGATATAAAAAATGCGCTGAGGTTGCTGTTGCTAATTTACACGTTCTCAATACAGCTGCTGGTAAGCCTGCGCGCTCAGTAATGATCATCCATGAGGAATCTCTATTTGGAACGGGCACTGCTAATTTATTGGCGCGTGAGCTACCCGGCTATGGATACGATGTCAAAGAAGTTGTCAAACACGCGAATCCCACTCGCGACTTCAACAATATTGTTTTACGAATGAAGCAGGTCAACCCCGATATTGTTATACCTGCGAATTACTACAATGAATATGCTTTATTGGTGCGAACTATGCAGCAGCAGAAGGTAACGCCTAAGGCTATTTATTCGGTGTTGGGTGGTGCTGCTTCTAGTTACAAATTTGTTAAAGAATTTCCAGATGCGGCCAATGGCATCATTGACTGCAACCACTGGTTTAATCCTCGGGATAAGCGTTCGCTGGAACTCAAAAAACGTGTAGAAGCGAAAAATTTATTCTTTAGCTATGAGGTATTCATGGCTTATACAGCCATGCGTTTACTAGCCGATGCTATCGAACGTGCAAAGTCTACTGACCGTGCGGCCATCATTGATGGATTGAATAAGAGCACATTCTCAGATCACATCATGCCCTACGGCACTACCCAGTTTGTAAATGGCCAAAATATGGGCGCACAACCTTTGATGACCCAAGTAGTCAAAGGCGATATCAAAGTCATTATTCCGCGTGAATACCGCGAAGTCGAACCCATATTCCCTTTGAACGGTTAAACCCAACTGGGTTCAACCATGTTTGATCTGTCGATTCTTTTTGCTTCAGTGCTCAACGGTATAACTACCGGTGCAGTATATGCATTGATTGCACTAGGATTGACATTGATATATGGCGTACTACACATCATCAACTTCGCGCACGGAGCGTCGTTGATGGTGGCCTTGTATGGCGTATATTTTCTTAAAGAAAAAATCGGTCTGGATCCTTATCTGGCCCTGCCGATAGTGGTGCCCGCAATGTTTGCTTTTGGCTATATATTGCAACGTAGCATTATCAATCGTGCCAGTCATGGCAAAGATGAAAACATTTTGTTGGTCACTCTAGGTATCTCGATTGTTCTTGAAAATTTAGCGTTGTTATTTTTTAAGTCTGACACTCGAAATATTGAGACAGCCTACACCTTGACCACTGTCAACATCGGGTCAGCGATGATTGCACTTCCTAAATTAGTGGCTTTTGTAGGCGCATTGGTTGTATCAGCCATATTGCTTTCAGTCATGCGTTTTACTTTTTTGGGGCGTGCCATTCGTGCTGTCGCCAAAGAAAAACATGGAGCACGTTTGATGGGCATTGATGTAGACCATGTTTATGCTTTGTGTTTTGGTATCGGATTAGCTTGTTTAGGCGCCGCTGCTTGTTTTTTACTACCTGCTTATTATGTGAATCCTATGGTCGGAAGTGGATTCGTTTTAGTAGCTTTTACGATTGTAGTTTTAGGTGGCATGGGTAGTTTTGTAGGAGCATTGGTGGGCGGCCTTCTCATAGGGGTAGTCGAGTCAATTGGTGGCTTGTATTTAGGTGAATCTCTGGGCCAGGTTGGTATTTTTATTATCTTTATTGCAGTATTGCTTTTTCGCCCGCAGGGTTTATTCGGCGCGCGCGCATGAAAGATTTTTCTGCAATTGCAGTCTTTGTATTACTGGTGGGTAGTATTCCCTTTTTTACTAACTCCGGGGTCGTTTTAAATTTTGTGATGATGGCGCTGTACGCTTGTTTACTTGCGCAAGCTTGGAATATTTTGGGTGGGTTTGGTGGTCAGTTTTCTTTTGGCCATGCACTTTTCTTTGGAGTGGGGGCTTATGTTCAAGTCATGACGCAGGTTCATTTGGGTTGTAACCCTTGGATCGCTTTGCTATTGGCTATTGGCATGAGCGCGGTGGTTGGTTCATGTGTTGGTGCTTTGTCTTTTCGTTATGGACTCAAAGGCTCATACTTTGCATTAGTTACCTTGGCTTTTGCTGAAGTATTCCGGATTGTTGCTTTATCTGTAGCTTTTACTGGAGCTGGCGTTGGACTGATGCTTCCATTGCGTGAGTCTTTCAGCAATATGCAATTTGATTCAAGGGCTGGCTATGTTTGGTTGGTTTTGGGATTAGTAACTTTGGCTTTGTGCACCACCGCATGGCTACGCCATTCTCGTTTTGGTGCCTACTTACAAGCTGTGCGCGATAACGAGGACGCTGCAAGAGCAATTGGCGTAGATCCTTTCAAGGTCAAACTTTCGGCAATAGTGATATCCGGAGCTTTAATGGGCTCTGGTGGTGCGTTTTACGTACAAGTTTTTCAATATATTGATCCAGGTTTGGCTTTTGGACCGCATACTTCTGTAGAAGCATTGGTTGGGGCTATTGTTGGCGGCATGGGAACTTTGTGGGGGCCTGTGGTCGGCGCATTGACCTTGCATGTTTTGGCGGATGTCACGCGTAATTTGTTTGGTCAATTGCCCGGTATCAACATGGTGGTCTATGGAACCGTTCTAGTTTTAATCGTTATGTTTATGCCACGTGGCATTTCTGGTGGCAGGTTTCATTTATTTAAACAAACTTCGAAAACTCCTTCAATTAGTAAGGAGCCCGTATGAATTTGTTAGAAGTTAAAAATGTCTCACTTGCATTTGGTGGACTACGTGCAGTAGAAGATGTGAGTTTGAATGTACCTGTTGGAAGTTTGACTGCATTGATCGGCCCAAATGGAGCGGGTAAAACTACTTTGTTTGCACTTATGTCAGGGTTTCTTCGTCCTGACGTAGGAAAGATTTTTTTTGATGGGGTCAACATTACTGCGCGCGCGCCTCATCTCAACGCTATGCTTGGATTGACGCGTACATTTCAAATTGTGCAACCCTTTGCATCCCAAACGGTTCGTGAGAATATTGCAGTGGGCGCACACCTTAACTTTGCACGTCGAGATGATGCATTAAGTGCCGCAGAGGAAGTTGCTGATCGCTTTGGTTTGCATGCGCAACTGGATAAGCCAGCTGCCGATTTAACAGTGGCTGGGCGCAAACGATTGGAGTTAGCAAGGGCGATGGCTACACAACCTAAGTTGCTGCTTTTGGACGAGGTATTGGCAGGCTTGAACCCTCAAGAAATTCAAGAGATGCTGCCCGTGGTCCGTGGCTTGGTTAGCGAGGGTGTTACTGTCTTGATGATTGAACACGTGATGCAAGCTGTCATGAATTTGGCACAACACGTATGGGTGTTAGCGCAAGGGCAACTGATTGCTCAAGGTACTCCGAGCGAGGTAACTCAAAACCCGCAAGTGGTAGAGGCCTATCTAGGTCAAGGAACTGCCGCACGTTTGCTCAAATCACAGCAGGTAACGCATGCGTGAATTACTCTCAATTGAAAATTTACGTGCAGGTTATGGAGCAGTCGAAGTCTTGCGCGGCGTTGATATCCTTATTTCGCACGGAGAGTTGATCGCTTTACTGGGTAGCAATGGTGCTGGTAAAACTACCCTCAACGCAGTGATATCTGGCTTAATACCGCCTCGAACCGGAAGAATCGTGTTTGATGGTGAAGACTTAACAGGTGTGCACTACCGACGCATAGTGCAAGCGGGTTTGATACAAGTTCCAGAGGGACGCAAGGTATTTCCTAATCTAACTGTGTTAGAAAATTTAGAGTTAGGCGCTTTTACCCGTGCCCGCCAAAGATTGGCAGACAACATAGATCGGGTGTTCGATACTTTTCCACGATTAATGGAAAGAACAGCACAACTTGCTGGGACTATGAGTGGAGGGGAGCAGCAAATGTTGGCGATTGGTCGTGGATTGATGGCTGAACCTAAGCTGCTGATCTTGGATGAGCCCTCGCTTGGTTTGTCGCCTTTATTGGTAGAAGAGTTGTTCAAGCTGATAGCAAAACTTCGGGCAGATGGCTTGGCCATACTATTGGTTGAGCAAAACGTGGGGCAGTCCCTTGATATTGCAGATCGTGCTTATGTAATGGAAAACGGCAACATCCGCTTTTCAGGTACTGCGACTGAATTATTAGCCAGCGATACTTTACGCCAGGCTTATTTGGGTGTCTGAAGTGAGCATGTCTCAAACCCTTGCGCAAAAATTGATCGCCCGAGCTTCAGGCAGGTCTCATGTTGCTGTAGGTGACTTGGTAACCTGCAAAGTGGATTTGGCTATGTTCCACGACTCGTCAGGGCCACGTCGCTTAAAGCCTATGCTCAAGGAGTTGGGTGCCAAGATTTGGGATCCATCTAAAGTGGTTTTAGTGATGGACCACTATGTGCCTGCACAAGATGCTGATGCAATGCAAATTGTTCAAATAGCTAGAGATACAGCTAAAGAGTGGAAGCTCCCCAATGTCATTGATTCTGAAGGAATTTGTCATGTTGTTCTTCCAGAGCGTGGTCATTTGCACCCAGG